>Ga0209296_1000743_pt1 | contig 27696 bp, 31 predicted proteins | sample S_130206_EF_Meta_FD_187319 | JGI IMG/M metagenome (GOLD analysis project Ga0209296, IMG submission 187319) | Freshwater microbial communities from Lake Simoncouche, Canada to study carbon cycling - S_130206_EF_MetaG (SPAdes) (version 2) | ecosystem: Environmental > Aquatic > Freshwater > Lake ... | reverse complement strand
GAGTTGGAAGGCTTTGCAGCCAACTCACTCATGATCAGAATCCGTAATCGTCGTGATAAGCGTCTCAGTAACTGAGTCCCAGCGACCTACATACGACCCATTCTTTGGATTATAGACTTTGCTCTTACGTGTATCCAAATAATAGTTCGTTCCATTCAACTCCCTGGCGACCACTTCAATCGTCTCTACATCATCTACCTCAACAGGTTTTTCTTCTGATAAGATTGCGACTGGCAATGGAAGAGGTGCTGTTGCTGCCACTTTCTTCTTGTATACTCGTTTCGCCTTCACTTCTATTTGAGGAGGTGGTACAATAACAGGAGCCTCTTCCACCACTGGCTGATTAATCGCTTCTAGAACACTGGTTTGCGCAAGCTTTGTCACAACCTTAATCTTAGTCTTTTTAACAGGCTTATCTTCCTTTACAGCTGGTGCTTTCTTCTTTTGACCTTTTACTGGAGTACATGCAGATTTATCAGGAACCTCTGTTACAAGTCCGTCGCCCATATCTGGAAGAGGCGGAACATCTTTTAGCCCAGCTACCGCAAGAGCCCAAGCAGCCCGTCCCTTTGCCAGATTCTCTGGAGAAGTTCCAAACTGTTTGTGCATTTCAAGAAACCATGGGCTACCAAACATGCGACTACGATTTACAGCCCGAATAGGCTCATTCACATTTCCCAGATAGTAGTTCTGATAGGAACCACACGGTGCAGGTTTAGTAAGTTCTGGATCCTCACTGCGTATCTTACAGCCTTTGCATAGACCCTTCTTAGAAGCGATCTCTTCACAACGATAAGGAACATAGAAACGCAAAGGTGTCTTACCGTCTGCTTGAAAGCCTCCTTTAAAGCGAAGTTGATGGAGTTCCGCATCCTTGTTATCTCGATAGATTCGCCATGCTAAGCATTGCTCCATATTAAGTGTGTAACAATACCCTCTTAAAGAATGCTATTCAATTTTAGGAATCATCCAGCCTAAATTTGAAGCTTCATACTTCCCCAAAAATAACAAGTCAAAAATGACGCAGCATTATGATATTATGAGTGTAAATGCTGTAATGCTTCTAGCTTCTGGATATGGTTATATTCTTACAGGACATGAGCCGACAGGATTCTTTCTTCTCTTTCTCTCTCTGTGCAACGTAATCGGTATTGTTGTAGGACGCATTACTGATCTTGAGAACTATCGTAAACAGCAGGAACTTGATATGCTTGATAGTGATTATGAGTATGATGAAGATGAAGATGAAGAGGAAGAGGAAGATCTACAAGATGAGCCAGAAGTAGAGGAAGAAGAGGAACCAGAACATGAAGATGATGAAGCAGAAGTAGAAGATGAACCACCTCTAGATGAATCTGATGTTCATTACTGTGGTAGCGAAGAGTGTGGCGAAGAGATCACGAACCTAGAAGGTGCTGGTCTCTGTGCAGGATGTGGACTTGTTTACTACTGCAATACTGAATGTCAGAGGGCAGACTGGAAAGCAGGACACAAACTTATCTGCGATAGGAATACATCCCTTTCAGATGATTCTTCTTCTGAGAGTGTAGGTGATACTGTACCTGCAGTTCAACCTGTGGTAGAAACTGATCCTGTGACTGAATCAGTAGCTGAACCATCCGCTGAAGCAGTAGTTGAAGCAATACCTGAAGCAACACCTGAGCCACCAAAGCTCCCTGTCTATCCTCTAAAGTTTCGCCCCCCTCCTCCACCTCCACCACCAGCTGATAAGCCTGTTGGTTTCTCTGTCTAATAAATAGACAAAGCTCTTGCCGATGGATCGGTTACTCCAGGAGACCATCTCGGCATCCAAAAATGCGGGATAATCGTATGCGTAAACGCCTTACCATAGTTTGCCTCAAAATGAAAACGATAAAAATATTGCTCACGTGTGGTAGGGGTCAAGTTACGATATTTTTGTTTCGCATCCTCTTCCCACTCATCATGTACATATCCCTCAACATATTCAGCAATAAGTTCTGACCAGCTCTTCTCTGTTGGACTCACTCCATCACTAAAGGCCTCCTTCCTTCTCCATAAAACTTCATGCGGTAAAGTGATACCATCATCGAAAGCCCTACGCAAAATCCACTTTTCAGCTAAACCATTTTTCTGTGGACGCAGCCATTTTGTTGATATAGAGCGTGCAACACTCACAAACTGCTTATCCAAGAATGGTGTTCTAGGCTCTAATCCATGAGAACTAATCGTCCTATCTGATCGCAATACATCAAACAGATAAATCTCTTCTAAGAGACGACCAACCTCCTCTTCGTAGGCCGAATCATTTGGCGCATTATAGAAATACAAATACGAACCAAATACCTCGTCACTACCATCACCATTAAACACGACCTTACAATCGCTTTGTCTGGCAACCTCCCTCGCCACAAGCCAGTTTCCTACAGACGCTCTCACAGTTGTGGTATCAAACGACTCTATTGTCTTAATAACTACAGGAATTGCCTCTAGAAAATCGCTAGGTTTCAACACAATCTCATGATGATCTGAGTTAATCCAGTTAGCCACTTTCCGAGCATAAGCTAAATCCTGAGAACCGGCCATTCCAATACTAAAGGTTTTGAGCCTCGGCGCCCCAATAGAGCGCAACTCCTTGGCAACAAGCGAGGCAATAAGACTGCTATCCACACCACCACTCAAAAGTGCAGCCACAGGCCTCTCAGCAAGCATGCGTTTACGCACAGCACTCACAAGCGCGCTTCTCAGACCTGCACATGCCATTTCAAGACCATTCTCTGCAAGAGGAGAATACAAGGGATTTTTTAAGCCCTGTATATGATGATATTTTGCGAAATAAATACAATCAAATGTCTCAGTGTTATAAACGTGGCATGTGCTAGGAGGAAAATGCATAGCAGAGTGGACAATAGGCCACATAGCCTTAATCTCACTGGAAAAGATGAGTCCTGACGTATAAAACTTTTTATCATTAATAGCAATACGATGTCCAATAAATAGAGGACGAACACCATATGGGTCACGAGCTACAGTGACTGTGTTAGTAAGTTTATCAACGATCACTATGGCAAAAACACCATCTAACATTCTGAAAAAAGCATCAGGCTTAGCGCCTCCATCTATAACAATCTTCTGATAAAGCGGCCCCAATATTTCACAGTCGCTTCCCGAGTAAGTTGTAATTCCATAGTCTCTAGCTAATGTCGCCCAGTTGTAAATCTCACCATTGCACATCCATATGAGCCGATCACTAGTCATCGGCTGCATACCTCCATTATTTAATCCGTTAATCGCAAGACGAGTAAATCCAAGAATAGCACCACTCAAATCAACACGAATAACTTGCTCAGGTCCACGAGCAGTCAACTGTTTTATACAGGCATCTGGATTATCAATCGGTTCGTTGCAAATCCCGAATAATGCCCAAATGCCACACATCTCTTGTAAAAATGTTTATAGAGTTTAGATGGGAGACGCCAGTGATGTACTTCGTAAAATCCAGTCGCAGACGAGATATAACTATCTTGTAAGTAATCTGATGGTTACACAACCAAGAGCAAATATTAGTAGTTGTGGTTCTGACGGTAGTAATACTGTAAAAATAAATTACACGGATTATGCTCAACGTAACGATATTGCTCTGGGAAAATATTATGCAAATACATGTTCTACCACCACTATCTCTTATATTGTTAACTCTCAGAAACTTTCATAAAGTTAAGAAGCAAACTCCTCCAAATGCTTGCTATGAATATGAAGTATATAGATTGGCCATGAATGACCATGACGATGCGCTCGAGGATATTTGAGACCATCATCACACCCATAAGCTGTGGATAATGACCACGTATACTCAAACTGATCTGTGCGAAATGCAGACGACTTATTCACAAAACCTACCTGTCTTCCATCACCATTTCTCTCATCGATTCCACCAAGATACTGTCCATATGCAGCAGCATCCCATACACCACGAAATGCCTCTCCATGTGCAGTAGCAAAGTCATAATCAATTGCGCGGATCTCACATTCATTAGAGACGGTTGGCAGGAAATCAGCCTCATCACGATTTGTTAGGAAGAAGCGGCATCCTAACTTCATCTCATTATCTCCTGTATGAGAGAGGCCGAGAAGAAACACGTTCAAATCATAAAGGGCAGCTAGTTCTCGCACATAGAGAATACCGAATGTCATTTCCTCATTACCTAGATAAGGTGCAGCGAGTCCTGTATACTCACGCCGCAGAATAGGAAGCATATGCTCAAGGCTGAAATAGATCATATTATCATTCTCAATATGAATACACTCAGAAATCTTGGCAAACTCCATATAATCCTCTAAGACAAAGAGCCGCTCTGTACTGAACTTCCAGAAGCCTTCGCGAAATTCGGCATCATGCCGAGACCGCTCTTGAAAGGTTGAATGCTTAATACTAAGCGGAATAGATTCTAGCGCGACAAACTCACAATCTGCTACTCTCTCTTTATGAAGCTCATTAGCAATAAAGACAATCCGCTCATGAGGATTCCACTTCCGAATCTGCTGAATACATATATTTACATAGTCAGGAAAGACTGGTCCCATGTGAATGAGTATAAAGGGGCAGGTCATGTTTAGTGGTAGATATATTTCTTAATGTCCTATGATATAGTAATCCCACATCACAAAAAAGACAGTTCAATTTTACCTTTTTGTATCCAAAGTGTATTTCACTATGCAGTTGGAGCAAAAACAATCTACGTAGTTTCAGAAGAGGATCCAGAGATTGAAGAGATAACATGGATCCCTGAATCAAAGCTTCCATTCACAAAAGATGATGTTGCAACTTATATTAATCATGCCCCTCGCGTTGGCTGGTATTATCAACAGCTTATCAAGCTCTATGCATATGATTATTTGCCTACATCATCTTCTCATATACTTATATTAGATTCTGACGTTATTCTCAGAAAACCTATTAACTTCTTCAAAGATGATAAGATTTGTTTCTCAATAAACGACGAATATTATGAGCCTTATTTCGTTCATATGGCTAAACTTATCCCTGGTCTTACAGGGTTACCACCTTATTCTGGCATTTGTCATCATATAATGACTCGCAGAGACCATATGAAAGCATTTCTTACAGACGTAGAACGTATACACGGAATGCCAGCTTGGAAGGCTATGTTATCACTTGTGACTCCTGAAAACTATCCAGGATCTGGTATGGCCGATTACGAGCTTTATTTTAGTTATTGTTTGCAATATTTTCCAGATGAATATATTATTCGTCCTCTTCGTATCGTTAATCTAAAGTTTTTCCATGAAATCAATGATTCAGTCGCAGATATGGTAGCAATTCATTCATGGTAGTTATAAGTATCAAAAAGCTCTTTCCAATATTCTAAATACAGATATACAGAGTGTGATTCTACTTGTTCAATAGGTTTAAACTCATCAAATGACTCAAACCCTTCTACAATGTGAAGCTGGAGCTTGGGGCATGTTTCCAAAAGTCGCTCAATAAAAGGTGTTCTTAAAACTACTGGTCGCGAACTACAATATAGACTTTCCCACAGGCGATGCGTATCATGCGCATTCCCTGGAGGACACATTGAATACATACTTTCAAATAAATACCATAAATAATCCTCTTGTGACGAGTGTGGAGCTATGAATAATCCAGGAAATGGCTTATCTTGCAGAGTTTTAAGTAAAAGGTCTCTGCTTGGATGTGTATTCGCAAAATGACTCACTAATAGAAGATTCTTTTTTGAATCTATAAAAAGTGTATCCATTTTAATAGTTCGCCACATCCTATTCTGTATTCCCATAGGTAATGTGTGAATACGAGGATGCAATACTACATTGTTTTGTGCATATATATGAGCTTTTGGATATACCTCCAAGAATGACATCATAGCTTGAGTATCAGGCTCTTTATCTCCGTTATGAATAATGAGTAAGCGGATTGAATGAAAATAAGAACAGATTCTTTCAACTGATTCTGCAACTAAATCAGTATATATAGCAAGTTTATTAATGCTCTTTGGAATATCCCAGACATCTTCAAGAAAAAGCTGTCTAGAGAGTGGTACAACTTCATCAAGATTTTTATGTGACTCACTCTTTTCCTTGTTTAATACAGTATAATCACAGAGTCCTTGTATATCTTCACCTGAAAAACACGAAGGATATTTGGGAATCTTGTAAGTTTCAAGATTTATATATTCAATCTTCAATAAGCGATCAGATTGATTAATCCGTTCTAGACTCTGTACTGACTCTCTAAGAGGTGCAATAATCAGCTCTTCAGCATCTCCCAAGAATGCAGCCGTCCATGCAAATGTACTATTCGAAGTAATAAGCTTCTTTGCACGACGCAAGGTTGCATGGTCTTCCAATATACTTGATGAAATTACTGTGGGATTGAATGAATCAAACATGGCCAAATAAAACAACTCCTCTTGTTTAGTCGGCTTCTGCATAACAATCGTGATAGGCTCATTAAGATCGCGAATATATTCTAAATAGGCCTTTGGATGAAGAACTTGTTTTACTTCTTGAAAATCGTCCAAACGAAGATGGAGAGTAAACCCTTCCACGTCGGCACCTTTCGCAGCCATTAAGTCGCAGACTCGTAAACCATATCGTAGAAGCTCAGTATTCTCTAGAGTAAAAAGAGAACGAAGCCATGGACGTAAGTGCAGATAAATCTCCCCTGTTTGGAAATATCCATTCAGATAAATATCCCTCTTCATGAGGGGATGATTTGTGAGCCAGCCACTTTCTTCAATAACAGACTGGCAAAACCAAGACCATGAAAAAGAATACGAACCTTCGTTTGTATCAGTTATTTCATATGGATTTTTTAACATACATTTATAGTCTACAATGGTATGACCCCACAGTTTAGAAATGATTTTGGCAGCCATATATTGGAATATATTATTGCCAAGCCGACCATAACGAACAAAGTAAAGGTTCGGCATCTAAATACCGAATATACTAGTATTTAGATGCAACAACCGCAACAAGATAAGAATAAGTATGAGCGTGTTAAGGAAACTATTAATCTTCTGAAAGGGCTTATAAATCATGGAATATCCGACAGCAATCACGGATATACACAAATCAAAGACTGTCTTGATGAATGGATTAAAACAGGTGAGGCGGCTAATCATGTGATTGAAATGCGGACGTATCGGCGTACAGCCTATCTTACACTCCCTCGGACGGCAGATAAAGCTGCCGAACTTGTACTAAAGGTACAAAAACCTCAGGATTAACTCCAATAATCTGGGTGGTAAAAACACCATTCATCATCTTTACCCTATGAATTTCTAAAGGTCCTTCTAAAACCTTGCGTGGCCGCCATTGTAAGACACTTTCCATAGATGTATAGATGCAGAGAATTTTACTCCTCTCCATTAATACAAAATATTCAGTAGTCTCCATTCTTTTATGTCTAAAGAGAATATCAGAAGAAGGAAGAGATGGCCAGATCAGGAGTAACACATGAAGGAGCTCTATACGAGCTTCTTGCCAGAGGTAACAAAGATTTATATTTTTTCAGTGATGACCCCAAATCCATCTCACCGTATGACAATCGTTACAATCCTGTCCCTGCCCAACTCCACGAACTTCGTCGGATTCCTCCGCTCAACGGTGCGGACTTCGGTCGTACATGTGAGTTTGAGTTTGAGGCAGCGGGCGAAGTATTTACTGATCCAACACTCTTAATCGACCTACCCACATGGCTTCCTCCTGTACAAGCTACTGTAAATCCCAAGGCTACTGTAACAGACGTAGATGGAGTTACATATGGATATACAAATGGAACCGCCTATTTCCTCTTCAGCAAAATCCAGATTTATCAAGACCAGATTCTTCTCCAGGAGTTCAGTGGTGATGCGCTTTACATGGCGAGTAGGGCACGCGGCTCTCTAAACTCGGCCTTCTTGGAGAATAAAATAACAGGAGTCCATACTGGTTCAGCACTAGATATAGGACGTGCCGCGACACCCGGTCGCTTGCGTCTTCATCTTCCTCTTCTTGGATGCCAGCATCCAGATGATGGAGGCTTCCCCAGTATTGCAGCGCGCGGACAGACTTACAAGCTCCGTCTTACCTTGCGCCGTCTTGAAGATCTTGTAGAGGCGAGTGATTCTAGGGCAAAACCTGTTCCATGGGCTCGCAGCGATTTTACTATCCAGACCTCAGCGACCACAGCCCCTACAAGTTTCTCAACACTTCAGCGCAGCGCCATAGGTGTTCCAACCATTCAGCTTGAGACCCGCCATATCTATGTAGACCCCGATACACGTGAACGACTCACACGCTCTGAACTTATCATTCCCTTCTCTCGGTTATATGAAAATAGATTCACATATGGGGCGAAAGACTATGAACCTATCTCCAGAGGAGCAGTCGCAAGCGGAACACGACGTATTGATGCAACTCATCCAGCAGGGCGCATAGTCTTCTGGTTCTATAAAACAGCCGACCTACGTGCTAATAAATATACGAAAATCACGCAAGATAATGGCGGCGACTACTATAATAATGTCTCTCTCATTATTGCGTCGCGAGATCGTGAACCACTAGCCACATCTCTTCTATGGAATAAGATACAGCATTTTAGCAAGGAAGAACGCGACCCTGGTCCTGGTATGGGTACTATGAACTGGGATCTCGGTGATTTGCGCGGTCGCGAAGCTCCTTACCAACATCAACCCGAGGGTGCTATTAACTTCACGACGGCTGATAGACCCACTATGTATACTGACCTTACAGATGTTCCGATAGATTCTGTTAGTCGTCAGAAATCCACTGAAATGCATTTGATTGTTGACTCATGGGCCATCGCTGTCTTTGAAAAAGGTCGTGGTGGTTTAAAATATGCCAACTAAAAGTAGGTAAATGAAGATTTTAACTTATAATATTCACGGTCTTCCTTGGTGTAAAGTAAATGTTCCTGCCATGATTGATTGGATTTTCAATAAATCAGGAGCAGAAATCGTATGTCTTCAGGAGGTTTTTTCAAGAGAGCATAAGAGGCTCTTTTGGAAAAAGGCTGCACAAGAGGGGTGGACTTTTCTCGCCCCGCCTGATCTTATATATTGGGGACTTTGGCCTAGTCTTGCGAATGGAAGCGGTCTTATAACGATTCTTCATCCGAGATTCAATCTATCTTCCCAGCCCAAGTTTGAGCCTTATATTACAGTCAATAGTGCTGATAGGTTCGTAAAGAAGGGATTCTTTAGTGCTTATGTGAGTGATGGTATTCATAACTTTCAAATCATTAATACACACATGCAATCTGATATAACAGAATGTTGCACCCGTCTTAACTTCAATAATGCTCGCTATTTACAAGAAGAGCAGATGTATTTGGCAATGACCCGCAAAGAGTTTTCACTTCCTCTTGTGATTGGTGATACTAATATGTCTAATTTCAAGTATTTTCACCGCGTTGATCAAAATACACACGCCACATTTCCTGAAACAGGAGAGCATCTTGACCATCTGCTCTGCCTTCCAGGAGATGCAGCTAGAGTCATGCATATGAATACAGATTATCATGATGAGATTTCACTAAGCGATCATATTCCTGTAGTCTACACAGTGAACTTGATACGGAAGAGTAATCGGTTGATTCGATGATTAGTATATTTCCCAAGAAGTAACAATTGCTACTTTGCAATCCTTCCCTTTTACAGACCATGTATCCCAGTTATAAATCTGTAGACATTGATTAGCAGAAATCTTTAGGAAAGCGATTCGTGCTTGTTCAGGACAGCAACTGTAGACAATCCATGGACCTTTCTCTTCAATATAAGGAAACTCCTTGAGAATATCCAATGACCAATGATCATTCACTTCTGTAAGTCTCCCTGACTCTGTATACACAAATTTACGTTGACTAATATCTTCATTATGTGTAACATATCCAAGTACATCGTCGCTAGGATGAGTAAGTAGTTCATATTGGATTGATTTATTAACTAAATATGGTAGAATTGTATATTTGAGTTCTTTACCTCTAGAAATGACTTTAGCCATCTTTATAGTAAGTCTATGAGTACTATGTTTAGACCCAAACTTATTGTTTAATATCCGAAGAGCATACCAGCCCTGCCACCATAGACTCGCAGAATATTATATGTTTCTGCCCAGACATAGACTTGATAGCGAGGGACATCGTTAGGATTCACCGAGCCCCTATTTGGATGGAGTTCAAGCGCCAGTTCTATAATTGACATTTTGTCCAGATTTGCCTCACCTGATGGAAGAGATCCAGCAATATGGCCATGCTGCAAACCGAAAGGGAGTGTATAGATATACCGATTTATCCATGGACTCTTTCTCATTTCTAGAGATGGAAGCAGTGAGCGAAACATTGAGGGTGCATCCGTCCAATATCGTATAAGTTTCCCTTCATATACAAGTGCAATAGAGGATAGAGGTTCTGACTCTCTTGTACTGAAGCCTGGTTTGAGGTCACCGAGTCCATATATATTGAGACCAGATGCATCAGGCCACCAAGGTGCCACATTAACACCTTGCCCTGATAAATCGCGAGTTGCCAAGAAGGGTGCATTATAGCGGGCAGCCTCCCATCTCTGCAAATAGAAAAATAGGTTGCGTGTTGGATTCGGAACTTTCAGAGGAAACCGAACATTTGGTGACAGCTGGGTATCCAGAGGGTCAAATGGGTAGTGTTGAGGAATAGGAATCTGAATATCTGCGATGCGGAATCTGTTAGCCTCAGGACGATCCAGATAAATATATTCGGCCATCACATATGTATCGCCAAGAGGGAATACATTGGGCATTTTGGGTCCTATGAGGTCGGTATAAGAAACGACCCCAGGAACACCTGATACACCCGCTATAGGTTTTCCACCCATCTTCTCATAATAGAATGGACTGTTCTCTATTGGAAAATAGGCCTCTCCTGCGATACTTGCTGCGCTAGTTGGCGGTGTTTGTTGAGAGCTGCTCACATATAAACTGCCAAGAGCCGCAAAGTTCATACGCAATATGACAGTATCAGCTTGGATTGCGTCAATCGGTAAGAAGGCTCCACTATCTCCAGATGAGAACCAGAAAGGGAGCGGAGTCACCGCAACTGTCTGTGTATCTTCGAGTCCAAAGACACCTACACGAAATCCATTCTCTTTTCTTGGTAAAAGTTTATTCATAAGACTCGTTTTCTCTAGGGGTGTATAGAACTCGTCTAAGACTTCCATGAGTCGTCCATCCAAGCGTTCACAGCGGACACCGCCGATTTCAATACTGGCTTCCGTAATAAGTGCGTGGCCGACTGAGTTTGTCCAGCCGAATGTGGGTCCAAGGAACTTGAAACCAGAGGCATCACAGGCTCGGCGCGCAGCTAGCTGAGGTGTGGCAATATCTGGGAGAGTCGTGACTAAAAAGAGTCGTGAAACCAGCTGGCCTTTGCGCGGAATGGTGAGTGTGCAGCTAGTTCCTAATCCAGGACGGGTATCAAAATCTAAGCGTGTAAACTGGGTGGTGAATCGGCCAGCCTTGACAAACGCCTTCATGAACATCTCAATCCGAGGTTGACCACGAGACGGCATCAGGCGGCTATCTTGCATACCGCTGTTTAACGTTCGTAGGAGTGCGGCCACCATCTTCTCTATAGGGGGTTCTTTTACTTAGACCGGTCTAGACCAAATAACATTTCAAAATGTTATTTGGACGGCCTCCCGTGAATATTTCTATGAAATGTTCACGGGTCTAAAACACTCTACTCAATTCTAATGAGATGGATATAACAAAATTCTTATACGAAGGCTGTCTTGTATGGACATTAACAACAGCCGGTTATAAGTTTTTTACTTTGAATTTATATAAACATCTCCAGGCCGCAAAAGTACCTTGGAAGTTAGCCATCGTCTGCGCAGATTATCCATCCTATCGTTTTTTTCAGATGGAAAGTATACCTTGCATTCTTTACGAAAAAGCTCAACGCGAGAGTCTGGGTAAAATGCTATTATTTGGATCCAAGCCATTCCAAGAAATAAATCTTGTGAAGCTCGATATTCTTAACACATTTGCTAATAATAAAATGATTGAAACATGCATTTATTTAGATGGCGATGTAGTCGTAAAAGGCGATTTTCTCAGCGATATAAGACTAAGGCTGGTTGATACACCTCTTCTTTTTCAATGCGATGAACAAGAAAAAACGTGTACTACACCCTGCCGAAACTGTTGTACAGGACTAATCGCATGGCGATCAGATTACCATGCTGGGATTTTCAAAGTTACAAATAAGACCCTTTGGGCCTCAGCCCCTGAAGACCAGCGTTGGGTAAATACTCAGCTACAAACTACAATGGTTCCATATGGTACGCTCCCACGTGAGCTCTATCCAAATGGAGTCTTTGTCGAGACACAGCCTCCAAACTTTCTCATTCTTCATTACAACTGGTTAGTTGGAAATACGAAAATCTCAAAAATGAAAAAACATGGACACTGGATTATTCCATATTTATGATTTTAATCCTCAAAGATAGATCCTGCAATACCATTCTGGAATCGCATCCAGTTAATCCCCAGACAAAACACCTTCACCTCCCATTCAACCGCCCCTTTCACCTCTAAGACGAGCCGCAGATTCTGCACACGACTTGCGTTAAGTGTTCCACTTGGCTGATGCTTTCCAGGATGACGAGAGAATGGATATCCATAAATAAATCTATCATAAGGAATAATGCCACCAGCATGATGACGAGCGATTAATTCGCGATAATATCCCTCTTCAGCATCACAGATTGTCACACCATTCACTTGTAGTATAGCATTTACAAGTAGCGGCTCAGGTTTATTATAGACTGCGTCATAGTTCTGTTCAAGAACACTGCCATAGTTTATCCATTCGTTATTTCCAGCCACATCCTTGCGCCGCACAAACCAAAGAATCTCCTCTAGAGGGTGATTCGCTTCAAGAGGTAGAGCGATTCGTACAGTATCTGCTCCACTGTTCTTAGAGACCATGTACTTGAGAGGCTCTGAAAAATAGAATGTCTGAACTTCCCTATGAATAATCTCAAATGACTGGCGGAGCATAGCATTTCTCATTTTTCCATCAAGAGATGCCCCAAATGTAAGAAGGCGGACACTTGTTAGATCAGGCGTTGCTCCAACTGTCTGCACAGTGGTTGTTTGACTATAAGGGAAAGTAGTATCGTGAAATCCAACAGATATACCTAGAGGTACCGAATCACAAGTCTCACGAGTTCCACGACGCTGACGAACACATTCACTAAAAGGTCTTAAGTTCACATGGATTCGCGCAGATCCCTCTCGTATAGCAATCATCGGAAGGCCTTCTCGTAACCTTGTGCGCATGAAAAAGAAGGGGAGGACGCAGTGAAGAATGCCGTCTTCAGTAGGAAAAAGGCGGTTAGAGGGCCATGATAGAAGGCTTGGAATTGAGCAGCGGCCGAGATGGTCTATTGCAACTCCAAACTGCTCATTCAAATCGGTGAAGAGTGTTGAACACACATTAATAAAATCCCCATCAATCTCTTCAACGGTTTTTCCGTCTATTTCCAGTTCTGCTTTCTCAATAATGGCAGTACCTAGTGAGTTAGCATAATACCATGCTGTATCAGGGTCAGTATAGATATAGCGTCCACTCTGAACATGAAGTTGAGTAGTCGGGTCAAGCCAATGTGGAAGGCGTATCTGAATCGCACAACCCATTAATAGGTCTCCACAAGGGACTGAACCGATATCGAAGGTAAAACGCTGGCCGAACGTGGCGGGTCCTCGGAAGGGGAAATCTGCCACAAGTGGGACACTTGGAATGATACGTCGTTCAGGATCGCGTGTGAACCATGTCTGGTCAGTATTTAACGGAAAAAGGTCGTTATCTTGGCGGTCTCTGGATGTAAGATCCAGCAAAGTTGTAATATCACCTCCAGGGCGCTTAGTGCTCTCCATCTAGGATACTATGTCAAAATAGGCTTTAGGGCACTAATGCTTCGCCTTCCTTGTAGTATTTCCTCCCTTCTTCCAAACATAAATGCCTTCTGTGCGCTGGCCTACATTTTTCTCACCGATTTTACGTCCAGATGCGGCGTTTCCAGGATGACGGCTTGCAACAGGGAGCTGGAGTCGCTTCCACATCGGTGGCATATCCTTCTTAACAGCATCATACATCGCCTTTGGCATATTAAGAGCCATGTAGCCAGGCGATTTCATATTCTTCCACGCGGATGCTACAACAGGACGGAAGAACTTCTCTAGAAAACCCTCCTCAGAGCCGTATTGCGGCATTTTCTCGTATTCCTCCAGCATGAAATAAGGGGGGCTGGTAAAGATGAGATCGTATTTGAACTTGGAGAAGTCTACTGTCTCTGATGGCTGGAAGAGCATTGTTACGTCGGCTTCAGGATCTACAGTACTAATCATCTGCTCATATGCGGGGCGCATATTCACATTCGCATCAATACCAATGTAGGGAACTCCATATGCCATTGCAGCAAGACAGCGACCACCCCATCCAGCACTGAAATCCAGGATACCATGCTTGGGCTGGAAGCGACAATAAAGACGTTTTGCCTCACTGGGTCTGAACTGGTTAATCGTTCCATAATAGAGCTGGAAGACACTGTAGCGCTCTTTGAGAAGCTCATCTTCTGTCAATGCACTGGGCGGATTCTTCTTGATTTTCGCAATCTTCTCATTAAGATACGAAATAAGATTCTTATCATGCATTGCCTCATAGAAAGAAATATGACGCTTTGTCTTGGCTTTAATGCGGTGTTTCAAAAGAAAATGATCTAGACATGCAAGACCTGTTCGCGCGTTTTTTCCAATAGAATCGCACGGCAGGTCCTTGAGCTCTTGATAGCTTTTGATTGCATCTTCTTTTGAAACATCTCGGAGTCTCTTGGCAATCTCCATCTGTTAGGCATACGGAAAATAAAAGCTATGAATAGATGATGAAAACAAGAAGGAATAGAAAACAAAAGGGTGGTGCACCTCCATCATTTCAATCAGCTGTTCCAGCAAATCTAGATAAGCTATCAAAAGAGGATGCTAGGGATTTCATCTTACAAGTGTGTAAAAAGGATCTTCCTAACTATTTGACTTTAATCAAAAGCCAGAGAGGCTGTGTTAATAATGTCTGTCCTACAAAACCGACTCCCGCACAGCGACAATGGCAGGAGGTAGAAAAAGACTTTGCAGGTCAATGTGCTACGGCAGAGAGATTGAAGATGGTTAAGTCTATACCTTCTTCGGCAAATCTAGCGCCTTCTTATGTAAAAACCACAGCAAACCGACTCATTGAAAATAGTAAGGCTAATACTTCTAAGAGCTCTGCGAATGCGAAAGCTAAGGCAAATGCCAACGCAAGAGCTAAGGCAAATGCCAACGCAAGAGCTAAGGCCAATGCCAACGCAAGAGCTAAGGCAAATGCAAATGCAACAGCTAAAGCCAGACCCCAGACAGAAGTCGAGAAATACCTCGCCAAAGCCTCTCCATCCAGCACACCTGTAGTTTCTGTAACAACAGCCTCAACACCAGCTGCTAGCGCATATCTATCTGGTACAAAAAGCAGTAGTTTACAAGAAAATATTCAGAAAATCACTCAAAATCTTCAGTCCGCAAAACTCGTATTGGCAAATATGACCAAAAAGGGTGGTGCTACACGTAGAAGACGTGCTTAATTAAGTCTTTTTATCTTCATTCTTTTTATCTTCGTTGACTTCAACAATCACATCATCAGGGCTAGTAGCCGCTGGTGAAGGCATGCCTACTGTGAAATCAACGTAGATATTTTTAGCCAGTTCAGCCTGTTTACTTCCAGGAATAACTGTCGCTGGTTTCACTCCCTCCATCGCCTTTTTTCGTTGTTCAAGAAGGATGCGGAAATCAGCTTCAGAAGCCTTGAACAAGCTTGTCACATCACTCTTTACAACTTCAGGTTCACGCGGCTTCATAGCTAGAATCTTCTCTTCAATCTCCCTCTTGGTCCTCTCAGTTGTTGCTGCAACAGCACTCTCAATCATCTTATCTAAATCTGGAACAATCTCCTGCTTCAAAGCCTTCTTCTTCTGGAGAAGCATCAGCGCAGCATCCGATGTCATGTTCTTAAGACGTGATTGTGTACTATCAAAGACGCGAGTGTGATCAAGACCGTGGCAGATATCAGGACGACGCAGCTTCTTATTATCAGCAAACTCCTTCTCAAATGCTTCAATCACATCATCAGGGATTGCAGGACTCTGCTCAATCAAACGGTCAAGCTCGGCACGGCAAATCTTAAGAAAGTCCAAGCTATCCATACGTTCAACAGGGTTCAGAGCAAGCTCAACCGCAATGGCACGCTGAAGTTTACCCCATGAAACACCTGAAACACGATTAGCCTCGCTCAACTGAGCATATCGCAAGAAGTTATTGAGTGTTGTAAGAATAGCTGCGACTAAACTAACGCCGCCAATACCGAAGTTAAGGTATTTCTGTACTTCATCGTTGCCACCAGCAATACTGCTGATGCCAACGCTGGCTGTTCCAGTCAGAGTGGAAAGGATAATAACTGGAATCGTCATTCTCATGTTTTTTGCCGTATAAATCTTCTCAGCCTTATCGTGCATCCATCGGTAGCAACCAGCAATATCCGACCAGTCAGCCATGAGCTGGTCTTGCTCTTTGCTCCAGCCGTTCATAAAACGCTTCGTTGTAGGCGTTTCCGTTTTTCCGCGGTCCGCAGCTGGTGGAGGGGACGGAGATCTAGAACCTGACATTCTCTCTTAATACTCAAGTATTTATACAGTGGCCATTTTAGAAGCCAGCGAAGTTAAATATACTCTTTTCTTTTGGCTCTTTCTTCTCATTAAAAATACACTCGGATAATCCGGGATTCTCTTCTAAGAACCTTCTCTCATGTCGTGTAAACTTTATTATCTTACTGTCGTTATCACCGTTACATATAGATTCAAGCCCCTTTTTCGTTCCGTTTGCGAGATATTTGAAAGCAGTTTCATCCGCATCAATGAGATATAACTGTTTATTGATTTCTTCTTTAGTCATATCCAGTTGTAGAACTTTCTGTGCCGCCACATGCATAAATAAATATTCAGGATCCGAACAGGCCGTAAGTTTAACACCCTGTTTTCTTAGAGCTAATATTGCATCTCTGATAGAAGGGAATGTCTCAGCCTTCATATACTCATTTTTCCATGCTGTTATAAACTTTCCATTAGGAATCGTAGCAAAAAACCAGTTTTCAACCATCGGTATACCAGGTGAACTTTCCTTTTTGAGTTTGAATCCATAATATTCTCTGTCTAAGTTTGTTGGAAAGTCTAGAGGGCCTACCATATAGACGGAAGCATCAATCCATACGCCTCCATGTTTTTGTAGAACATGCGCGCGTATAATATCCGCTTCATGCTGAGGACTATCATTCATCTTCAGACTCTTAAGATCAATATCAATATAAGAATATACGTTTGATGGATTCAAAATAGTGATTTCATACTCAGGATTGTGCTTTTTCCAAGAGTCAATACAGGTAAGAACAACTTTATTTGTAATCTTTTCACTGTCCCAATAAGTCCAGATGTGTCTGGGAATATTACTTGAAAAACCCTCTTCAACGACTCTTCTAGAAAATACAAGAAATATAAGTAATAAAACTACTATTATAAAAAGGTGTTTTATATACTTCATTCTCTACCATATGAACTTAAATTTATAGAATGTATGTAAGAACCGGGTGTAGATTATTTCTTTCTTTGTGAAAGGCCCGTTTTATAAATACGCGCAGCCGCCTCTTCAGTAAGTATTTTAGGATCAAGTTCCTGTGGAATGGATACGAAGATCGGTTTCGCTTTTGACTTTGATTTCATCATCATATAGACTCCATAAGGGCCTTTGCGGAACTCATAAGGTCCGAGAACATGAAGGAGACTCTCAGATTTCGCTTTCAGCTTGGTAGTGATTGCTTCCAAAGTATCACCTTCTACGTAGGGAACTCTCGTTGTTCCCCATTGAAGATAGAATCCGTAAGGACCCTTCTTTTTAATAATAGAACTACCATCAAGTTCACCGAGAGTTTCCTCTGGGTCTTTCTCGTATTTGGGTCGTGGAGCCTTCGTTCCATTCTTTTTGAGATCTTCAAGCTTATCCTTGTAAGATCCCCATGTATCACGGCAGACTCCCTTCCAAGGCTCAGCGCCCGTAGCAATCAAGTCAAGACGGTCCTCCATTTTCTTCGTAAATCCATAGTCGAAGAGCTGGGGGAACTCGCGGATACAGAAATCATGGACGGAAGTTCCAAGAGGAGTTGGACTCAACTTCTGCTTCTCAGCCCCGACCTTCTTTTTCTCTATTTGGCGGGTTGGTGGCCAGATATTCGGCTTCTCTAGATGATAAGAGATGAAATCAACCTCTCTAGAAGGTTTATCCTCCTTCTTTGCATACTCCTTCTCTAAGACGGTGCCGACAAGAGATGCAAATGTACTAGGACGGCCTATACCACGTCTCTCCAACTCACGAACAAGCGTGGCCTCTGTATAGCGACCTGTTGGTTTTGTCTCATGTGGATGGGCTGCGAGCTTTTTCCAAGTGAGAGCATCGCCTACCTTGAGCTTAGTAGCTGCGGCCCATGCTGCTTCTTTAGAGTCTGCCGCCTCCTCATCCTCATTATCAAGATCTACAGCTGCGAGACCAACTTTCTTCCAGCCTGAGAAGGTGCTTCGCTTCCAAATGGATTGCCAGACAAACTCGCCAGGATCGGCAAGAGCCTTGAAGAGAACTGTATGTTCTTCGGATTGGGCAGGGGCCATAACACTTTGGATTGTGCGCTGCCAAATGAGTTTATAGACTCGAATATCTGCAGGAGTCCAATCACCACCTGTTAAATCAGTCATGTCCATGTGGGTAGGACGGATTGCTTCATGTGCGTCTTGCGTCTTAACGGCAGGAGGTTGCGTTTTATCCTTCTTTACAGCCTGTGCTTGCGTCTTTCCAAGATATTCTGCACCAAAGGTTGCCTTCACATATTCCTGTGCCTCTGCAGTAGCCTCTTCAGAAATATAGGTTGAATCCGTCCTCATATAAGTGATATGTCCCTGCTCATACAACTTCTGCGCCGATCTCATCGTTGATTTCGGCTGATAAGAGAAGATTGCACTAGCCTCCTGTTGAAGAGTGCTGGTGATGAGAGGTTTAGGGGGCGCTGATGTCCTTGGAGCCGTCTTTGTTGAGAGTATCTGGCCTCTGGTATCTGCGTGAATATTCTCTAAGAAGTTCTTGGCCGATTCTTCGTCCTCTACTTCATCATAGAGGGATGCTGGGAAAACAAGCCCTATGGTATTTGCGCTCCATTCTCCTGAGATTCTCCAGCTCGTCTGGGCTGAGAAGGTTGTAATCTCCCTCTCCCTGTCCACAAGAAGTCGAAGGGCTGGAGTCTGACAGCGGCCAGCTGAAAGTGCTGGTCCCACACATTTCCAGAGAATAGGGCTGATAGTGAAACCTACCATCATATCCAAAACGGCCCTAGCCTGCTGCGCATCTACGCGATTCATATCGAGTCGTCGTGGATTAGCTACAGCTCGTGATACAGCCTCCTTTGTAATCTCATGGAAGACGGCGCGGGGCGTTTTTGTAGGCTCAAGACCCAAGAGAAGGGCCACGCTGTAGGCAATCGCCTCACCTTCGCGATCATCGTCAGCGGCCAAATAGACGGTATGGGCCGACTTAGCAGCCTCTTTAATGCCTGACATCGCCTTCCCTTTCTCCTTAATAAAGGTGTATCTGGGCTGGAAATCCCTGTCAAGTCCGACGGCATCTACAGTCTCTTCTAGAGCTCGGATGTGTCCCATTGTAGCAACGACTTTCCATCCTGGGCCTAGAAAGCCCTGGATTTTGCCGCATTTTGCAGGTGATTCTACAATGCAAAGCGAGTACATACCTACATGTCACGCAAAATGTTTGTCAAATTTTTCTTACTATTTTTATTATTGCGATACTTCTTTTGGCGAGTCTTTCGTGTCTGTTTCAGATGTCTCCGTCTAGCACCACCACGCGATGAAATAGCGTCAAGAATAGGTTTAAAATCGGTCTGGTCCTGTACAGAAGGTTCAAACCGAGGAAAGATGTGAATATAATGGGAATGAGGTATTTCGTTGAGAATATGATGGTCCGGAATATCGTCAAAGAAAAATACACGATTGCTCAAGTTATAGTTAGATCTGCCCGTGGCCCACATCATATATGCGACATCCTCTAGACGTTTTGGCGGATTATTCGAGAGAGGTCTTGCTTCATGTGTGCGATCCATAATGTAATCAAAGACAACTGGAACTTTTAGTTTCTTTTTAAGTCTATTATGAACATATTCTATAAAATCCTTATCTGAGTTGTTTGTAAGCATGAAGATTGCATCAACCTTCTTCTGAGTTTTGGCTATTAAAGCCTCTTCTAAGACATCAACAGCATTCTTATTAAAATACAATATGTTATACGAAGATGTATCGGTTACATCATAATAATTACCCACGAGGGTATTATCCATGTCCCAGACAAGCACAAGTCCAGACATTCTACCAAGTGTTGATGTTTAACAAAAGCAATACCACAAATTTGAATCTTATTATTTATTTATTATAAATATATAATGAGTGGCTGTCGTATTCTTGACGATAAAGAACTAGAGGAACAGCCTGTTCCTCTAAGTAGGTCTGATATGCGATTATGGCTACCTAATACAATTGGTAATACGCGTATCTTTGATAGAGGATTCATCAAGCCATTTCCAAAAGCTTTCCAAGCAAAAACTTATACCGAAGAGGTACGTACTCTCCCTGCTATTTCTAGTATTCAAATAGCCCATCCTGTTAAGAATACAACGAGCCTTCTTGATAGGGTTCGTGGAATCCTTACTGTATCAACAATCATTCTTGATAAGGGAGAAGAGGCTTCAGAACCTTATGATCATACTAAAACTTTGGAACAAGTCCAGGGTTCAGACTGATAATAACGATGATAAGCAACATCATAGAAATATAAATCAGTAACTCTACTGATTTTGATTTTTTAGATATATATTCTATGAAGATATAGACGATACCCCAAAGAGCAATCCACCAAAGCTGTAAAAAACTAACAATTAGAAAAAAATTAATTCTGTCTTCCATACTAACAAACGCACTTAAAATTATTCAGTCTGATAACCAATAAGATGATAACTGTCCGTCTACAGGGCGGTCTTGGAAACCAGATCTTCCAATATGCTGCCGCACTTGCAGTTCGGAAAGAAATGGGAGGCGGTCCAATCTCCCTTGTTGAAACTACTAACGCACACAACACACTAGGTCATGATTATGCTAGTAATTTATTTTTGGAAGGACGACGACATCATTCTATTCCATTAACAACGATGACTTCATATACACAATATAGCGCATTTGAGTCCTGGTCACCTGGACACTTTATTAAAGGGGGTACTATCTATCTAGAGGGTTATTTCCAATCTCTTCCTGAACTCATACCTATTCTTCCAGAGCTGCGTGCTAGTTTTTTACCAGCACTTCGTAAACAGACTCAGATACATATAAGTCCCTCCCCTACAACCGCATTTGTTCATGTTCGCCGCGGCGACTATTTGCTGAATCCCACCTATCACTGGGTTCAACCTGCATCTTATTATGAAAAAGGTATGTCACTTATAAAAGCTGAACGATGGTTGGTTTTTTCAGACGATATAGACTGGTGTCGTCAACAACCGTGCTTTCAGAAGGATACTGTAGTTTTTTGCGATGAGCCTAATGAGCTAATAGCTCTCGATGTCATGACGAGCTGTCGTGCTGGGGCCGTAATCTCAAATAGTTCATTCAGTTGGTGGGCAGCTGTCTTGGGAGAAATAGATACAGTAGTGTATCCTGAACTCTGGTCTGAGCACCACAAACCTAACCTCTTTCCTGAGTCATGGCTAAGGCTCTCCTCATCATCATGATCATGATCTCCACCTCCACCACCATTCGCACCGCTGAAGCCAGAATTGAGCGGATCAATCAGTATGCTGCACTTCGTAAGTCTGTGCCCTTCTTCTCCACAAAGACTGCAGTGAGTATACATTTTTGTCTAGAAGTTCTAGAGATAAATGTAGTCTCAATTTTACCCTGGTAAGATGCATATCATATAAAATTGAACTTATACACCTCTGACCAAGAGTCAACCTATGAACCTCTTCATTCTCTCAGCAAATCCTGTGGAGGCTGCGCAAGCGCATGCTGACACACACGTTGTCAAAATGATTCTAGAGGCGTGTCAAATGCTTTACTCGGCACACTGGACGTCGGCATATCCTTCACTTCTTGAAAATAAATCGGCGATTGGGATCAGCAAGGCACAGAAGGTGCTGGATGTGCCCCCACACTTTACTGATGCGCCAATCCGCAAGAATACGAGTGAGAAAGGATATCGGCCTGTGCATCTTCACCATCCATGTACTCGCTGGATACGAGCCTCTGTTGAAAATTATATGTTTGCATGCCGTCTAGCACTTGCGATTGGAAATGAATATAAATACCGATATGGAAAGCTCCATCTATGCACTGAGCACGCGTTGTGGTTATTTGACCACGTGCCTCAACTTCCTTCCATTGGTCTACAATCATTCGCAATCGCCATGAAAGATGAGTATAAGATTAGTGATGATGCCATAGAATGTTATCGTCACTATTATAGAACATCAAAAGAAGAAAGGGGTCTTCTTCAGTATACAAGGAGAGAGCGGCCTAGTTTCCTCTAACAAAAGCGCACCAACCATTCCTATCCTCAGGATGATCCTCTATACTCTTCCATTCGCCTGATGCAAAAAGTTCTTCACGAACCTTTTTACATTTGTTAATATTCGTATCATCGCATATGATCATACGCAGGCTACGAGATTTTATAAGCTCCTTATACTCAAAATAGGTTGTATATTCGCCACCGTCTAAGAACACAACTTCAAAATCACGCTCTTCTAAAAACGAACATGTTGCTAAGTTTTCCATGTCTATCTTGTGCCAATCTTCAACGAGCTCATTAAACATGAGTTTCAGATCATCTGTAGAAGGGATATCACTTGCGCGAACAACTGTGCTATTTAGAATCTGAATAGAGGGATAATCCTGATAATGTAGTGCTGCCATTTCACACTTCTCCTTATTACACTCAAGACTCTTGAAAACGAAGGGTGCACTCCTCTCAAGAAATCCAAGATGGAAACATCGTGTTGAGCCCATACCAGACCATGTACCAATCTCTAAATACTTTGTGTAGTTTGTATCCTTTGCAACCTTCATCAGAAAATTACCAAGTAGAGTTCCTGGTGCAACTTGTCCCTCTCCCTGTTTCCACGCGTTCAAAAATGAAGCTGTCTCAGCTTCGTCCCACGCCATTATCTGAAATAGCTATTGTCTTTTATATGGTCTAAGTAGAATGGCGAAGGTGTTAGAAAAACATAAAAAATATAAGGATAAATACGGGTCAAATGAAATATACTGGGGTCTCGGCATAGAAGAAGAGACATATTTCCAGTTTACCAAACCCATCCATGTTGCCACTCCTATTCTTCGAACCTGCCATAAAGCCGAGAGATATAGCGTTGACTATTATAGTGTTTATAAACCAGGTCACATGAAAGCATTGGAGTCCATCTTTCCTGATTCGTCTGGCTGTATCCCTCTTCCGCTTTTCGTAAATAGTCATTCATTTACGAAGATGGATATGAGTGGAGCTCATGTTACGACGTATGAAAAGACACCAAAGCCTAATCCGAAGTTTTCAGGTAAAACCTTTATTGATGAGCTCCAGGCATTTTCGCCCATGTTCAAAGAGGATCACGAGATTCGCTATACCTTTGATGGAGATTCTATAGAGTTCATGACACTCGGATTTTATAAGGCAACCTCTAAAGAGGTTATCAAGGAACTTCTTGATTATAAGACTAAGTTCCTTGGAGAACTCAACCGCTTTCTCAAGGTGTCAGGTAGACACAGAGATAAGGGCCTTTTAATGTACCCTCCGCGCAATCCTGGATTTGCCGTTTTTTTCAGCAATCCAGGGAATGTTCTTATGTTTAATAACGGTACCTATCATATAAACTTAACTCTTCCCACAATACTTGGAAATGCACCCTCTGCCGATGAAGCACCTCTCTTGGCATTCCCAGAGCTTTTCAAAGAACAGCATCGCCAGTGTATTCGGATGATTCAGTGGATAGAACCCCTCTTGATTGTGATGTATGGAAGTCCCGATCCTCTATCGTCTTATTCGCGTCGCTACACAAAAGCCTCACAACGATGTTGCGTGGCTAGATATATTGGGATCGGCACATATAATACAGAGCAGATGCCAGAGGGGAAACTACTTACATTGCCTCTCACTAAAGTGAAGGGAAGCGATCTGCCTTATTGGTGGTACACAAAGTTTCATAAGATGAGCGGATATAATCCTCTTGAGCAAATCGGTATGGACATCAACTACCGAAAACATTACAATCACGGAATCGAGATGCGCTTTTTTGACTGGTTTCCTGAAAACCGTCTACAGGATCTCATTAGTTTTCTTATACACATATGTGAAGCAGCATTGGACCGTCGTGAGAGTAGTCAGGCAGTTATGTCGCAAACCTGGAATCAGTTTGTGGTTGATATTTTGAAAGATGGCGTAGATACTCCTATTTCTACAGAGGTTGCAGGTATGTATGAAAAACTTCTGGGTATCCAGATGCTTGGTAAGAAACTCACTGCAGCCTCGGCATTTGAATATATATTCAAAGAACTCAAGCGCATTTACAAGGGTGGCGAGTGTGTAAAAAGGATGTTATGAGGAGTGACATCTCAGCAATATATTTGAGCATTTTATGCTAAAATATAAGGATTTTATGAATCAGTAAAGTTTAAGAAGTTACCTCTACTTGCGACGAGTCTGACGAACCTTTTTGTTCTTGCGGCGACGACCACCGATTAGCGTGTTCTTGTTTTTGTTTTTGTTAAGATTGATATTATTCTTCTTGTTATTAAGGTTAAGAACATTCTTGTCGAGGCTGAGGATATTCTCGTCTAGATTGAGATTATCCTCATTAAACTTAGGAGCATTCATATTTCCTGTCTTTACTGTATTAAAGTTATTCATATCTCTCAATGTTAATACTGAGTTATCATTAAGATCATCAGAATCCTCTGGAAGAGAGAATGTACTATCATTCATAGAGGGTAATGAATTGAAAGAAGAAGGCATTTTGTTAATGGTGCTGATGTTGTTCATGTTGTTCATGTTATTCATGGTCTTCATGTTCCACTTGTATGAAATGTTTCCCTCTGAAACATCATATTCCTTCTTGAGGTGCTCCATTGCACGCTTGATACCTCCCTTCATAATCTCCAAGTCCCTCTTCTTGTGATCATAGCCAGGGTCTGTAATCTTCTCTTGGATTGCCTTACTAAGGTGGTTCATTCCGTTAACAACCTTACTGGCATACATGCGCCGTAAATACGCATCCTCCATGGATGCGAGGTGTCCAATAGCCTCCATCTCATGTTCATACCAGTGCTTTACGCCAAACATGGGGATATTATAACGGTGCTCTCCGTTCATTCTGTATAGATACTTTATTTTTAACGGAGGTTCCGTAGAGATTCTTACACTCTAATATTTACTACGCCCATGTATAAAAACGATTGTTAGAGAGATAAAAAGAGTAATATATAAGATTTGTTGAACAAAGAGTGATATATTTTCATTTGGTGGAGTATACAATTGAAGTGCAAAAGGATTCATCTTGTAGTAAGAGCCTTCTTTTTTTAGATGCCTATTTAGACAGAAACTCCAACTTTCAGACAATAGAATACATAATCTCTCTCATAAGGACTCGGATCTACAGACCATATTTTTGCTTGTTTCTTACTGCATTCCATCTCTTTACGTATAATGACCTGTTGGAGTTCCCTGTAAGTCCGTGTTATATATCCACTAGAGCGGGTCATGCGAATCTTCTTGCGGAGGGCTTTTCGTCGTACTTCTACTAGTGTAGAACAATAGTCACAATCCACATCGATAGTGGGGCGAGGAGTTGTTATTGCAGTATCCATAGTATTGGGTAAAAAATGGTGTGGAGCTGGGGAGGTTCAATTTTTTATTTTTTTATTTAGTCTAATAATCTTTAGTGTCATATATCTCTGTGTATTCTCGCTTGGAAGGGCGAGTCTTTTTTACATAAGCATGCTTGACTGTCTGCCAACCTTTGCTGTCATCAGTAGTGAGAGGCTCGCACAAACATGGAATGTCGCCTGCGGCTGTCCTCGCAAAGTAGACAGGTCGCAGCTTGCATTCTCTGAGGCCGGCAATATAGTCAGATCGCAACTGAAGAATCTCATTCTTAGATTGAGTTCCATTAGTAATAGGGTAGCGGGCAGCTGCAATATACTCGAATGTGTTAGACATTGTTCTAATGAAATTTGTGGAGTGAAATACATTCAATTTTGGAAGGAATGCTAAGTTTAGATTACAGAAAGAATGAATAATAGTATTAGAAATCCAAGAAGACAACATGAGACGACATCTTGATCTTGCATTTGTGTTAACTACTTAATATGGATAAGTTACTTTCAATTTTATTTTATCCCATATACACACAATCGGCGATGTTTGACTTGAAATGCTTGTTCACAACAGATTTCAATCTCATACTTCTCTCATCATCACCACCAATAGGCGCGCCCCATCGTTTACACAAACTAACGACAACATCAGTGATAAGAGTATTCATCTTCTCTTCTTGAGCTTTCTGTTGCGTGAAGAAGTCTTCCAAGCGTTTATCAACATCGTCCTGCATCCTCTTGAAAGACTTTTCTAGCGCATCCTCTTGCTCCTTCATTGCTGTGAAGAACTCCTCTTCCAACTCTACAAAGCGCGCCTTTTGAGTGTTTGGTAGAGTCTTCCTCTGTAGCATTAAGAGGATTTGGCTAATAATGAGGCAAACAAATGTGAACCAGATAGTCATTGAATCTCTGTTTAGAATGGGAGAGGACTGTGTTGTTGCGTTAAACTGTTGAATGACGTTGGAGTACATGTTAGAATACACATCAGAATACATGATACAATACTAAAGTGATAAAGTAATGAACTAAAAAACAAGACTTGGGTCGCCACATTCAATTTTAGACGGGTTTCTTGTCGATGAGGAACAAGTACTCTACGTTCTCTGTGCGAAACTTGGTGTCCTCTGGTTTGTCTTTCGTGGCATTTCCAATCTGCGACATGATATTTCGCTTATAGTCGATTGCGGTTGTAATGACGCGAGGATACTTCTTGAATAACTTCTGAAGTGAGTCTACATCCACCAGGCTCTCGTTATTATAACTGATCAGAACCCAGCGAACAGGAAGACGATCAATCACACTCTCAAATGCGGCCAGCGCCGATTTCTTGCTATTCCAAGAGGATGACATATCACTATCATAGGAGCTATCGCCTGAAACCCTATCTGCTCTGCGATTTGTATTAAGACCTACTGCAGGCTTATCCCATGCAGCAATACTGTCCCAGATATGGTAATAGGTTGCGTAGCTGTGAGAAGAGTAGGGTGGATCTAGATAGGCGAGGTCGGCCTTCTCGTATGTTATCTGGAGACAGTTGCCACTGTGATGCTTTCCAACTGGCTGCGAAAGCACAATAGGAAGCTGGAGTTTCATA
>Ga0209296_1000742_pt1 | contig 27707 bp, 14 predicted proteins | sample S_130206_EF_Meta_FD_187319 | JGI IMG/M metagenome (GOLD analysis project Ga0209296, IMG submission 187319) | Freshwater microbial communities from Lake Simoncouche, Canada to study carbon cycling - S_130206_EF_MetaG (SPAdes) (version 2) | ecosystem: Environmental > Aquatic > Freshwater > Lake ... | reverse complement strand
AATCAATTTTGAATCCCGTCAGATTATGTTCGAAATCTTGATCAACACTCCAGATGATTATGATCTGGACACCGGAATCATTGATCCCAACACTCGTACCACTGTGTTTGAAAATCAAAAACGTCCTGGCAGCACACGGCAAAGCTATGTGTATCGAGCTGCCGAATGTGTGAGTGAGTTCAACAAAGGCAAATTTGTGCAAACTCTCAAAGGAACGTTGTTGACCTACTTGCCAGATCAAACATTCAAAGAACGACAAGAACTAGGACGTCCAAACTCAGCGGCTACAAATGCCCTGACCAATGCAACAAGAAGCACAGATAATCCTGCCAGCACGCCAGACAACGAATGGACCAACGTCAACGGACTCAATATATTGACTGCAGATTTGCCCGGTGAGGCCACAGAGGAAGAAGTGCCGATCAGTTTGAATTCACCACAACCACAACCAGCTCCAGAACCGCCGACCTCTGACGGCGACATTGATGTGTTTGCAGGATTGTCAGCCGACCAACAAACAGCCGGTGTAAATAGTCAGTCACAACTAATGGATAGAGAAGCATAATGGCAGAGAACGTACAACGCAGTAGAGGTCGTCCCCAGGGATACAAATTTGACCGCGGAGGCACTCCTGCGGAAATGGGACCCTACATTGGCATCGTGGTCAACAATGTAGACAATACTCGCAGCGGTCGTTTGCAAGTTTACATTGATCAATTTGGAGCCACCAACAAAGACGGCTTGCCCAATTTAACAGACCCCACATTGTGGAGAACCGTGAGTTATTGTCCGCCATTTTACGGAGCCACACCCAGGTCTGGAACCAGTGCCGGTGTTGGAACTTTTGTTCCAGGCAATCAACAAAGCTACGGCATGTGGTTTACTCCACCTGACTTGGGCACACAAGTTTTATGTTTTTTTGTAGCAGGAGATCCTTCGCAAGGCTACTATGTGGGGTGCATACCAGAACAAGGAATCAATCACATGATTCCGGCCATTGGCAGTGTACCCAGTGCCGACGCACAAACACAAAATGCCAATCAGCAAACATATTTTGCTGGAGCCTCGTTGTTGCCAGTGACTGAAATCAACAATGCTCCTGAAAACACTGCCATCAGTGAAAATCCCAAATTCTTTGATCAGAAAAAACCAGTCCACAGCTATGTGGCCGCTGTGTTGTTTCAACAAGGACTAATCAATGATCCTGTGCGTGGGCCCATAGCCAGCAGTAGTCAGCGAGAAAGTCCCAGCAATTGTTATGGTATCAGCACACCAGGCCGTGCCATATATGCCGGAGGCCTACAGGACAACAATGCCACTCAACAGTTGGACAATCAAAAGCCTCAAGACGTGGCTGTGATTGGTCGCAGAGGCGGACACACTTTTGTCATGGACGATGGCAATCTAGAAGGCAACGATAATCTTATAAGAATACGCACCGCCAAGGGCCATCAGATCACCATGAGTGATGACGGCAATTGTTTTTATATCACACACGCCAATGGACAGACCTGGATTGAACTGGGCCAAGAAGGTACTGTAGATGTATTCAGCACCAACAGTGTGAACGTCCGCACCGAAGGCACTATAAATTTGCACGCCGATCAAGATATCAACATGTACGCCGGCAAAAATATCAATATCAAAAGTCTGGAAAAAACCAACATACAAGCAGACCAGGAAATTGGCCTGGCCACCAAGAAAGATCTGACCTTGTTTAGCATGACCAAGATTGGAGTCAAAAGCAATGGAACCCTGGCACTCATAGGCAAGCAAAGCAGCTGGGAAGGTGGAAGTACGCTGAATCTCAATGGCAGCCAGATCAATCTCAATGGTGGTGCAAGTTACCCTGTTGATTCAGTCAGAGGTTTGACCAAATATCTACAACCCAAGGTCACATTTAATTCCAGCACAGGTTGGCAAACTGATCCCACTGGCACCGAAAGCATAGTGACTCGGGCACCCACTCATGAACCTTATCCTTATCACAATCAAGGCGTGCCTGTGAGTGTGAGCCTTGAACAAGGTCAACCCACTCCTCCTCCGGGAGCGCCCACTGTGCCCACGGACTGGAGCATCAGTCGACAATGAGCCAATTTGAATATACCCTGCCATCTGGCAGTAATTTTCGAGTCAACGGCCCGGCTGGCGCCACACAATTGCAGGCCGATCAAGTTTTCTATGAACAGGTAGTTGCTGGCAGCCTAGTGGGTTATCAACCTGGACAAACACTGACCAGTGTGGCATCTCAAATAACAAAGTTTGAACTCAGCAGACTGGATCGCGGCACAGCCGGAGTAGACACAGTGTCTGTGTTGTCAGTGATACAGAACTCACCTGTAATATCGAGTATTCCTAATTTAGTTAATGTCCCCATACAGAATCCTGTGGACCAGGCCGGTGTGGTACTCAGCAGAGGCGACACCTTGGGAGCAGATCCAGTGGGGCCATTGACAGCATTTCAAACACAACTGTTGTTGGCACAACTGCAGAGCTTGGTTGATCAGCCATTTGACGTGATCACACAGCAAAAAGGCATTGGCAAATTTGGATTCAACTGCTACCAACTGGAACAGGCTGGTTATGTCAAGCCAGGAACCAGTGCAAGATTTTTAGAAAACCCCGATGATTTTGTTTCAGTTATGAACAGCCCTGGCATATGGACTGGTTTAAATGGAGTTGATTCTTTGGATTTTTTGTTGGGTGATCAAAATTTACAAACACAGGTACAAACACAACTCATGCAACAATCTTACCAGGCCTTGAATGCCAGCGGTGTAATTTCTCAGGTACCAACGTCAGCGGTCAGGGTCAGTTCGGGTCAAGTCTATACAGCCACCGGAAATCAAACATTGTCAGCATTGAGTTTAGTGGGCGGCAATTTGAATCTGATTACCGGCACCTCAGCCAAAATAACCAATGTCATCAACGGCGACATAGGAGCCCTCTTGGCCAATGGTGGTAAATTTGGTTCTGTGGCCACGGCTGCGTGGGCTCAAAGCAGTAGACTTTTTGTAAATGCCCAAGGTCAACTTTCATCGGCCATCACAGGCATTGGTAACAGTCTGACCACCCTTCCTAACTTAACTGGCAATCTAGGATCACTGGGTCAACTGAGCCAGTTGAATGTGTCTCAGGCTTTGCAAGATGTGTATGGCAAGGCTGCACAGTTCAGTTTGAATTTTTCCACTGGCAATTTCTTCAGTGGCGGTGGCGATTTGATTTCTGGCACGCAATTGGCTGCTGGATTTAAAAACACTGTGAATCGTGCCACCGTGGATTCTGCAGTTGGTCGTATTTTGGGAAATCCCAAGATACCCGCTCCTTCTTTTATGCCAGCGTTGCCTGGGTCTGGATTAGATATTCCCCAAGCAGAAAATATATTGAAAAGCGTGCAAGGACGCATTGGAGGCATTGGATCACAGGTTACGAATCTAACTTCGCAGGCCAGAAACTTGATCGCCCAAGCACAACCCACGTTTAACCGCATCACAGGATAGAGTAAATACATCATGCCTACTTTTATTGGATTCAACACAATCAATCAAAACAAAAAATTTACCTTGGTGGATTTTGAATTGATCAAACGTGATCTCTTGAATGCATTCAACATACGCCAGGGAGAACTGGTGGGTCGTCCAGCGTATGGTACCAGTATCTGGGATTTTGTGTTTGAAAATCAACTGCAAGAAACGGAACGTGCCTTGTTGACAGAAATACAGCGTGTGGCCGGCGGTGATCCACGTGTGTTTGTCAGCAACTTAGAGATATTCCCCCAACAAAATGGCATGCTGTTACAGTTAGAAATCACAGTGGTACCCAGCACCGACGCACAACGTTTGGCCATATTTTTTGATCAATCGCAACGTCTGGCCAGCTATGTTTAACTACGCAGTTTATTCTGTCCATAAATAATAAAAATTGGAAAAACCATGGCCACAACCACAAGACAAACTGCAATATTTGGTGTTGAAGATTGGAAACGTATCTATCAAACCTATAGAGAAGCCGACTTCCAAAGCTATGATTTTGAAACTCTGCGCAAAAGTTTTGTGGACTATCTGCGTCTTTATTATCCAGAAACATTCAACGATTACATTGAAAGCTCAGAGTTTATTGCCCTCTTGGATGTCATGGCCTTCATGGGCCAGGCCTTGGCCTTCCGCACAGACCTAAACACACGTGAAAATTACCTAGACACAGCAGAACGCCGGGACAGCGTGGTCAAACTGGCCAACTTGGTATCTTACACACCCAAAAGAAACACAGCCTCACAGGGATATCTCAAAATATTTTCAGTGCAAACCACAGAAAATGTCATAGATTACAACGGTGTTAACCTGGCCAATGTCACGGTAAACTGGGCCGATCCCACAAACTTTGACTGGCAAGAACAGTTTACAGCCATCATCAATGCCAGCCTGACCGACACCCAGCGTGTGGGTCGTCCTGGAGCAAGAAGCACCATACTTGGTGTAAGGACCGATGAATACACTGTGAATCTGGTTCCGGGATTCCTGCCAGTGGTACCTTACACGGCCACCGTGGACGGAGTTAACATGCCGTTTGAAGCAGTCAATGCCACAGCCGCTGGAAAAGAATTTGTGTATGAGCCCAGCCCTTTGCCCAATGGTCAATTTAATATTTTGTTCCGCAACGACGAATTGGGATTTGCGTCGGCCAACACAGGTTATTTCTTTTTGTTCAAGCAGGGTGTTTTGCAGAATCAAGATTTCAACCTGCCAGAACGCATAGCCAATCGCCAAGTCAATATCAACATCGAAGGAATCAACAACACCGATCGTTGGTTATATCAGTTGGACAACCTGGGCAACGTGGCCACTGAGTGGCAGTATGTGGAAAGTGTTTATGCAGCAGCAGTAGAACAACTTATACCCAACGTCAGAAGTTTATTCAGTACCACATCCAGAGTCAACGATCAGATTGCTTTGAATTTTGGCGATGGAGTGTTCAGTGCCATTCCAGTGGGCCTATTCCGTTGCTATGTGCGGGCATCAAATGGCCTGCAATACATTATCAATCCAGAAGAAATGCAAAGTGTGGTCATACCTATCAGCTATGTAAGCCGCACCGGACAATTAGAGACCATAACATTTACCTGTGGTATCACCCAGCCAGTGACCAATGCCCAGGCACGCGAAACCATTGACGAAATCAAACAGCGTGCCCCAGCTCGATATTACACACAAAATCGCATGGTCAATGGTGAAGATTACAACAACTTTCCATTCACAGCCTACAACAGTATTTTAAAAAGCAAGGCCTTGAATCGTGCCAGCATAGGCACCAGTCGTTATTTGGATCTGGTAGATGGCACAGGCAAATATAGCTCAACCAATATTTTTGCCAGCGACGGCGCCCTGTATGAAGCCAACAATTTGCCTGGTTTTAATTTTACCTGGCTGAACAACAATGATATTTCCAGTATCATTACCAATCAGATTGAACCCACTTTGATAGCCGCCGGTGCTCGACAGTTTTATTACGCCAACTATCCTAGGCCCGACTTGATCGCACTGAATGTGATTTGGCAACAAAGTACCACCTTGGCCAATGAGACCACTGGATATTTTAAAAATACATTGGGCACACCTGAGGCCATTGGCAATTACACCTCTGACAACAAACGCTATATTGTGGTCGGAAGCCTGGTCAAATTCGTACCACCTGCAGGTTATTTTTTCAATTCCAGTAATCAATTGGTAGCTGGGGTTCCTGTACGAGCCGACGAAAAATTAGTGATCTGGGCCAGTCCCACAGCAGTGTATCTAGATGGAACCAATCAAGGTCTGGGCAATTTCAGCAACGGTGTAGGTCCAGTGACCTTGAACAATTATGTGCCCACTGGTGCCATAGCCACACAAGTGATTCCTTTGTTTGTGACTGATCTGAACAGCACAATCAGACAGAGTATTTTAGATCAAATCACGCTGAATAGAAATTGGGGGCTGGGTTACAACAATTTGACAGCCACTTGGTATCTGATTACCAGTACCAATCTTGACGTGGGTGCGGAATTCAGTCTGGCCAATGCACAAAGCACCGCTGGTATCAACAATGACGCAAGTTGGTTTATAGAGGCCATCACTGATGGAGAAAATTACACAGTGTCTAGTCGCAGCCTGGACTATTATTTTGGCAGCGTGTTAGAAACCAGATTTTTCTTTTTCACAGGTCAACAAATATTTGACAGCAGAACTGGAACCACCATCAGAGACTTTGTCAACGTACTTAAAACCAACAGCAAGCCCGACAGCAACATGCCCTTGGAAGGTGACACACGTTTGCGCATCATTGGCCAACCTGTGCAAAGCGACGGCTTTGTGGACGACTTCCAGGTCCTGGTGGGTTTTGAGGACACCGACAGTGACGGTGTTCCAGACAATCCAGATTTTTTCAATGACATCGTGGCTCCAGATGTCACACCCAATCTCAAACTGGTGTTCTTGCAAAGCACCGTGGATTTTGATAATTTGCAACGTTATCTACTGGTCGAACCTGGCATAGTCAATAGTGACTATGCAACCTTGGATGACATTGAGTTGGTCAAACAAAGTTATGTTGACGGGCAGGTTTTTTATGCGTATTCACAACAATTATTTTATTCGTTGACAGTAAATCCCAACAACGGAACCCGTGTGTTGGTACTGCGCAATGATTTTATCGCCAGAGTTGGCAGACAGAGTTTGTATTTCCAATATCGTCACAACAGTCCGTTGACTTCAAGGCTGGATCCTGGCAGTACCAATATCATTGACTTGTATGTGGTTACCCTGCAGTACTACACAGCTTATCAGAATTGGATCAAAGATAGCACAGGCACTGTACCAGAACCGTTGCCACCGACCATTGATCAACTGACCACTGATTATTCTGGCCTACAAGATTACAAGATGATCAGCGACAACATGATCGTCAACAGTGTGGAATTCAAACCCTTGTTTGGTGCCAAGGCCGCAGAAGAACTGCGTGCCACCATCAAGGTCATTAGAGCTGCCAACAGCACCGCCAGCGTGAGCGAAATTAAAAACTTGGTTGTGGCCAACATGGATGCTTATTTCAGTCTTGACAAATGGAACTTTGGCGACACATTCTACTTTTCAGAACTTGCTGCTTATCTGCACGCACAGATTGGAGACATTGTCAGCAGTGTGGTTGTGGTACCATTGAATCAACAAAAGTTTTTTGGTGATCTGTATGAAATCCGCAGTGCGCCCAATCAGATTTTTGTCAATGCAGCCACGGTCAACAACGTTGAAGTCATACAGGCCTTGACCAGTACCAATTTGCGTACAGCGCCAGGTAGTGGAGTTATCTAATGGCACGAGTACGTTCGGTCGATTTCTTACCAGAAATATTCCAAACTCCGGTCAATCGACAGTTTTTGGCAGCCACACTAGATCAACTCATACAAGAGCCAAAATTCCAAAAAACGCAAGGATTCGTTGGACGTCGTGTTGGACCTGGAGTCAATCCAGAAGATCGTTATGTAATCGAGCCCACCAAGACACGCAATGATTATCAATTGGAACCTGGAGTTGTCGGTCTTGAGCCCGGTACCAACAATATCAATGATGTAATCACCTATCCGGGAATCAATGATGCACTGAGATTGCAAGGCGCTTACACTAACAATTCAGACAGACTGTACACCAGCGAATACTATGCCTGGGATCCATTTGTTGACTTTGATAAGTTTGTAAACTATCAACAATACTATTGGTTGCCCAGTGGTCCTCTTGACGTGGATGTTTCTTCGTCCACGGTTTTGTCTACTGACAATTTCGTAGTCACACGAGCAAACGGCACTTACACGTTTAGTGGAGTAGGTGGAACCAATCCTGCGTTGACCTTGGTACGCGGCGGCAGTTATACATTTCAAGTGGCGCAGAATGACAAACAAAACATAAATTTCCGTGTGCAGAATCGAGGTATTTCTGCATATCTAATAAACTACGAGCCCAATCCCACTTTGACACTGGTGCGTGGCAACACCTACACATTTACTTTGTCACTGACTGGGTTATTTCCTTTTTTCATCAAAACACTGCCCAGCCTGGGCAATATCAATACCTGGGATTCGGGCGTGACCAACAATGGTGCCAGTATCGGAACCGTGACTTTTGTGGTGCCTCAAGATGCACCGGATGTGCTGTATTACAGTAGCGCCACGCAACTTAACATGCGTGGTACCATGAACATAGTTGATGCCACGCCTGGCACCGGTCCGGGCTTTTGGATACAAGCTGCTCCAGGAGTCAACGGAAAATTGCCAGCCACTCCCAACATCAGCAGTAGAGATGTTTTAGGGGTGACCAACAACGGCGAAGATCTTGGCACCATCACATTTGATGTGCCTCTGAGCACAGCACAAAGTTTTTATTATAACTTGACCGAGCTTCCTGGAGTGGATTTAATAACCACGTTGCAGTATGATCAAATCAATGGCAAAACAGTTGAGCAGTTTTTTATTGAAAATATATTTGGCATTGACGACATAGTTGACCTCAACAATCGCACCTTGGTATTCCAATACACTGATAGCGGCTGGGGCACTGTGCCACCCTCTCTCAGGTACAATGTCTGGAGAATCAATTATGTAGACATAGCCGGCACTGAGTACATACAATTGACCAATGTGCTGACTGTGAACAATCTGGAAAAGTTTTCAATTCTGTATGGCACACAATATGCCAGCACTGGATGGTACAAAAATACCCAAGGACTATTTGAACAGATTCCGCTGTTGACCGCAGTCATGAGTGTGTTGTACTACCAAGATGGTCTAGATCCAACATTGTTTGGAGAAATCCGTCTGATAGATCCGTTGGACTCTTCCACATTGAGAATTGACGACATAATTGATCGCCCTACCTATACTAGTCCCAACGGAGTAGTATTCACCAATGGTCTCAAAGTAGTTTTCCGTGGCAACGTTGATCCTGCCAGCTATCAAAACCAAAGTTACTACGTGGAAGGGGTAGGCACGGCCATACGCCTGTTGCCTGTGACTGATTTTGTCACACCCGAAACTTACACGCAGAGTGCCAGTATTGCCTTTGATCAATTGCCCTACGATGTGGGCAATTTTGATGGCACACTGAATGCTCCTGCAAGGCCCGACTACTTGACTATCAACCGAGCTAGTCCAGATCTCAATGGCTGGAGTCGTAGCAACCGCTGGTTCCATATAGATGTAATCAACTATTCAGCTGCACTCAACAACATACAACCCACAGTGGACAACGCTGCACGTGGCCGCAGACCAATCTTGGAATTCCGTGCCGGCACACGCTTGTTTAATTTTGGAACCCAAGGCAAACAACCGGTCAACATTATTGATTTTCAAACCACAGATGCACTCAGCAACGTCAATGGTACACTGGGATATGGTGTGGATGGATATTCATTTATCAATGGAACTCGAGTTATTTTTGCAGCCGATCGTAACCCCGATGTCAGAAACAAGATATATCAAGTTGAATTCATCATGCCTGACACACAAGATCCATTGATATTGCAACCTATTATCAATTTGGTACCTGCGTCGGATGCTGATATAGAAATCAATCAAACTGTGGTATGTTTGAGTGGTATAACTTTACAAGGAAAAAGTTTTTACTATGATGGTGTAACATGGTTGCCAGGACAAGACAAACAAAGTTTAAATCAAGCACCGTTGTTTGACGTATTTGACAGTTCTGAAATCAGTCTTGGAAATTTGGTCAAATATCCTAGTTCAACTTTCACAGGTAGCAAGTTACTAAGCTATGCCCCAGGTACTGGTCCAGACGATCCAGTGCTGGAGTTTGCTTTGAAATATCTTAACTTGGCCAACATCGGTGACATTGTGTTTGACAACAATCTATACACAGATACTTTTATATATGTAAAAGATTCAGTCAGTACAACGGAAGCAATCAGTTCTGGGTTTGTGCATCGTTATTTGAATCGAGTTGCTTTTGTAAGAGAACTGGGTTGGCAAACAGCCGTCACTCCCAGCATAACTCGGCAACAATTCAGATTTATCTACGAAGGTCGTCCATTGCAGTTGGATGTCAAGGTCAGTGATTCTGTCACAGTTCCTGCAATCCAGTTGTATGTCAATGCCAGGTTCCAGGATCCAAGTCGTTACTCAGTGGCAACCACAGCAGACACAACCACAGTGATCCTGACGACCGAGGCCACCGGAGTAGTGCTTGGCGACATTATTGAAATTGCAGCCATCAGTGATCAAGTCAGCGCACAAGGATTTTATCAGGTACCTATCAATTTAGAAAACAATCCAATCAATGCCAACAGCAACACATTTACTCTGGGCACTGTGCGTAGCCATTACGGCACCATTGCAGAAAATCTGATTGCATTACAAGGCCCTATCAACGGACCCAACAACACACGTGACCTAGGCAACATTGTTCCTTATGGTTTGCAAATCCTACAACAGTCAAGTCCATTGACCTTGGCTGGATACTTTGCTAGAAATCTTGAATATGATATTTTTGCTGCTATAGAATACAATTCTAGAGAATATATCAAGTTTAAAAATCTCATGCTGGAAACAGTGGTTCGCAACGAGTATGGAAATGCTACTGTGGCACAAATCCTAGACTTGGCCATTGCAGAAATTACCCAAGGACGCACAGATCTCAATCCATTTTATTGGAGCGACATGTTGCCCACTGGTTCAGTATTTTTAGAAACCACGTACACAGTTACACCTATCACAACCAATGTGTTTGATACTGAGCAGACTTATGATTTTACATCAGCCAACTTCCAGGGACTGCTGGTATATCTCACCCGTACTGGCCCAGAACAAGGACAAAGTACAACCAGGTTATTAAGCCGCCACACTGATTATGTTGTATCAACTGACGGACCAACATTGGCTGTCACGGTGCCTTTGGTTGTAGGCGACGTGGTAACCTTGCGTGAATATCGAAACACCGCCGGAAATTTCTGTCCCAACACTCCCAGCAAGATGGGCTTGTACCCCAAATATTTGCCAAGGATATTTGTTGATACCAATTATATTAATCCCACAACAGTAATACAAGGTCACGATGGCAGCATCACTTTGACATTTGGCGACATCAGAGATGAGATATTGTTAGAATTTGAAACACGCATTTACAACAATCTCAAGACCGATGACAATCCAGTGCCCTTGACCATTGATGATGTCATTCCAGGATTTTTCCGCACCACAGATTACACGCAGACTGAGATCACTGCAATCCTTGGAGAAAGTTTTTTAAGTTGGATCGGCTGGAACAAACTAGATTACAAAACACAGGACTATGTAGCCAACAATCCGTTTACCTACAATTACAGCACAGCTGGCAGCAGGATAACCAGCGGCGGCACAGTCAGCAATACAGGAGAAAGTCCGTTGCTGGGTGCCTGGCGCGGAATCTACAGATATTTTTATGACACCATCAGTCCCAATCTAACACCCTGGGAAATGCTGGGGTTCAGTGAAGAACCAGTGTGGTGGACACAACGATATGGTCCTGCGCCTTATACCAGCGACAACTTGGTATTGTGGGACGACCTTGAAGCTGGCCTAGTGGCTGATCCTGTGGCACCTTATGTGATCATAAAATTCCGCAGACCAGGTTTGACATCAGTTATACCGGTGGGCACAGAAGGACAGTTGTTGGCTCCAATCAACAGTGTGGTAGGCGCATATGACCCTACTGCATTCCGCAAGAGTTGGGTGGTCGGCGACGGCGGACCTGTTGAAAGTTCCTGGTGGACATCCAGCAGTTATCCATTTGCGGTCATGCGCCTGTTGGCCCTGACACGGCCTGCAGAATTCTTTAGCCTGTTTGCTGATCGTGATCGTTATCGTTTCAGCGCAGAATTTGATCAATACTTATATGATGGCCGTTACAGATTGAGCCTGAGACCAATTCCCGGACAAGACAGTATCAGCGGAATCGAAGTCTATGGACGCTTGCCAGGACAACAAGGTGGCATCAGCAAGGCCAGCTATATCAACTGGATCGTTGATTACAATCAACAGTTGGGTCGCAACAGCACTGAAAGATTGACCGACGACCTGTCCAATATTGATGTACGGCTGTGCTATAGAATGGCCAGCTTTACCAACAAACAGTATCTAAAAATATTCACAGAAAAATCCAGTCCCAACAGCCAAAACAGTAGTCTGTTGTTGCCAGACGAAAGTTACAATCTGTTGTTGTACAAGAATCAGCCATTTGCCGACATTGTATACAGTGCCTTGATTGTAGAACGTGTGGCCACAGGATATGCGGTATTTGGATACAGCACTACCAATCCATACTTTGAAATTTTTGCCAGCTCCAGTGGTGGAGTACTACAAACAGTAAGTGGTGGCGGAGCTGAAGTGCGTGTGCCATCCAACTACACCGACATTGTAGTCCAGGTTCCGTATGGGTTTGTGTTTACCAACACTACCATGGTTGTGGATTTTATCTTGAGTTATGGCACATATCTTGAAAGTCAAGGCCTGATATTTACTGATGTTGAAAATGGATATCGACTCAACTGGAACCAGATGGCCACAGAATTCTTGTATTTTAGTCAACAAGGGTGGGCCACAGGAACTTTGATCAATCTAAATCCAGTGGCCAATCGACTGATAGCTGTCAGGGCTGGCGCAGTGGTCGATACCGTCGAAAGCCTTACACCAGAGAACATGCTATTGGATCAAAATCGTGAAGTGTTGCCCACACGTGATCTTGTGATAGATCGCAATGGAAATACTTTTACTATAACTTCTGATTCAAATCAAACCATAAGTTATCTGCATCTGAGATTTACTAACTATGAACACATGGTCGTGTTAGACAATGTGAGTATTTTTGCTGATTTGATCTACGATCCAATTACGGCTGCGCGACAAAATCGTGTGCGGATCACGGCGGCCACTACCACTGAATGGAACGGACAAGTAGATGCACAAGGATTTATTCTCAACGAAAACAATGTCAAAGAATGGCAAAGCAATCGCAAATACACCAAGGGTGAAATTGTTCTTTACAAAAACGTCTATTGGTCGGCACAGACCATTGTACAACCCAAGGTATTGTTTGATTTCAACGATTGGGTCACGGCCGATTATACATTGATCCAAGAAGGCCTGTTACCTAACATAGCCAACAAGGCCGATCAGTTGGCCAACAGTTACAATACCTATAGTGCCAACCTGGAACGCGACAACGATTTGTTGAGCTATGGCTTGATTGGATTCCGTCCACGTCAGTACATGGCTGCATTGAATCTTGACGATGTCAGCCAGGTCAATATCTATCAACAGTTCCTGGGAACCAAAGGAACTATCCGTTCAGCTGAACTGTTTACCCGTGCAGACCTGGGCAAAGAAAGTGGCGAATACAACATATATGAAAACTGGGGCATACTGTCGTCCACATATGGCGCCAATGCCAATCGTAGCTTTTTTGAACTCAGACTCAATGAAGATCTCTTGCAATCAAATCCCAGTGTGATACAAGTTATCAATCCACAGGAGCCCAGCGATGCAGATCAAACTGTGTTGTTGAGCGATGTCTGGAGAGAAAGTTTCAAACTGACCAGCACTGACATATTGCCTACTACTTATTCAACCATCAGTGATACTGCTTTGCCCAGTGCCGGTTATGTAAACTTAAATGATGCAGACATCACTGTGTTCAGCCTTGATGATCCTTCCAGTATTGCTGCCAACTTAGATTCTGTGGGCATCGGCACTGTAATTTGGGTAGCAAAAACCAATCCATATGATTGGAACATTTACAGATGTGAACGGGTGGCTGGGCGACTTACACAAGTAGCAGACAACCTCAATCAGACCAGTGTGGCCACATTTACTTCGGCACACAGCCTTGTTGTGGGAGATCTGATAATTGTTCGTTATTTCAGCGAAGCAGTGGACGGAGTATATCGCGTATTATCCGTGCCCAGTATCACACAAGTAGTCATTGCTTACAATTTTATCAGTACCAATCAAACCACTCTCAACGGTGACGGACTGGTTTTCTATTTGCAAACAGCTCGAGTAGCACAGCCCAGCGACATAGCCACCTTGCCATATGCCAACAGTCTGGTATCCGGTGCACGAGTATGGGTCGATGACAATGGTGCCGGTCACTGGGTGGTTTTAGAAAAACAAAATCCCTTCAAGGATTTTGATCGCTTGCGTGCAGAAGCCCCAATAACCAACAACCAATTTGGGTTTTCCATAGCCCAAGGTGCCGACAGTTTTACAGCTCTGGTTGGAGCTCCGGGATTAGATGCTGAAGACAGTTCCTTAGATTCAGCTGGCAGTGTTTATACCTACCGTAGAACCATTGACGGTAATTACGGTTTCAACATAATTTTACAATTGAACGCTGTGGATACTCTGGGCTTTGGTAACAGTGTGGATTTTGGTAATCGTACCTGGGGAGTTGCTGGTGCCAGCATCAGTAACAATTATGCTGGATATGCAGTGGTCCTATATTTGGTACCTGGCAGCAACAATTATATTTTGTCTCAGGTGTTGATAGCACCTGATTTGGATTTCTCTCAAATCAAGTTTGGCTCAGCAGTGACCATCAGCCCGGATGAACGCTGGATGTATGTGGGTGCTGCCGCCGGCAACAAAGTCTATGCCTACGGCAAGGTCGAAATAGAAAATCAGCGTGTGGTTTATGTGACCGACGGCGCCACCAACATCTTCAACTATTCAAATTTCATTGAAATTGACAGTGTGTTTCCTGGCCAATTGGTATTGAGCTTGGACAATTTGCAAAGCGGTATCAACGTAGACCTTGTTTATGCCATTGACTATTTGATAACTGCCACAACGGTAGTGTTATTCAGTACTCCGACTGCAGGATTGAATCTTTCTATCAGTCGTCGCCAGGTTGCACAGCTCGACGACTTTAACTATTTTGGAATACTACAAAATACCACCAGTGGGGTCGGATCAGGCGCTGTGTTTTCTCTGAATTCTGTGCGTGGAGATTACGTTCCTACTTTGGTTTCGCCTGGATCTGGATATGCACCTGGTGATACCATAGTGATATTTGGAGCAGCAATTGGTGGAGCCACGCCGGCCAACAATTTAACAATCACAGTGACCACAGTTGATGCCAACACTGGAATAGCAACATTTACCAATAGCGGAACCGGCATTGGTAACACCACAACCTTTGCTCTTAACCCAGAGCTTTACACAGCCACTAACATTTATTCGTTTATTGTGGCCGTGGATGGACAATTACAGCGACCATTTATTGATTACACATTTAACAACAGCACAACACAGATCACATTTATCAATAATCCAGCTCCGGGCACAATCATCAGTGTATCAACTGGATCTTATTGGCAATATGTAGAAACTCTCACAGTACCCGGTCTAGGTGCAAATGCAGGATTTGGATCCAGTGTAACCACTGCCACCGACGGCCGCCAAATTTTGATTGGCTCGCCCTTAGACGATGCCGGGGCGGTGAATCAAGCTGGTTCAGTTTATGCGTTTGATCGTAGCGTGATTCGCTACTTGGTAACAGATGTCACACAGTTGACTTATGCCATGCCAGGAACTCCTCAGGGACCAATCTCGGTAATTCTAAACAATCAGTTTTTGAACAATTCAGATGACTTTAAAAATGGTCAATTCAGCGTGGTGGGATCTGACGTTGTGTTGTCTAGTACAACAAGTTTGACCATTGGTGACGTTATAGAAATTGAAACCAATGAATTCCAGCAAATACAAAAAATTGTTTCGGCCACGGCCCAAGATGAAAGTGCATTTGGTACTGCCGTGGAAATCTGTTCAAACAATTGCAGTGTATACACTGGAGAGCCACTGGCCACAGTGACTCTTCCACAGGAAGGACAAGTACAACGCAACGTAAATCAAAGTCGAGTCTACGGAGTCATTTCAACAACCAAGGCCAATCCTACACTGGTTGCTGGAGATCCTATAAGAATCAACAACACTCAAGTTGCTGTTCCTCTTGCTCCCAACAATACCATACAAGGATTGATATCAGCTATTAATTCAGCTGGAATACCCAATGTGATAGCATCGGCCACAACAGATCTGGTTTTGTCAGGCGACAGTGTAACCAAGATATTTGATGTAGGAACCATATACAGTGCCACAACAGCTTATACCACTGTGGTCTATTTGGGCACTGTGTTACAAACTGCCGGAGTTGATTATACCTACAACAACAATACAAAACAGTTGATATTTGTAGCCGCACCCACTTTTGGCACAACAATAACTGTGGTTTCTGGACGCATGACAGTGAGTGTGGTCAACATCCAGGCCACGGTACCCAACAACAAACTCACAGTTCTTCCCGGGGTGACAGGTACAGCATTTGATGATCTAGGTTTTGACACCTATTACTATGTACAAACCATTGTGAGTCCTAATCCCACCGACTATGCTTACTTTGGTCAAAGTCTGGATGTTGACAGCACAGCCGTAAATTTGATAGTGGGTGCGCCCAATGGCGATGTGTATGCCCCTGTGACCTTTGACCTTGCTCAAACTTATTTTGATGATCGCAGTACCACATTCTTCTCACCAGTATTCAACAGTGGTGTGGCTTACACTTTTGATTTGTTGCCCAGTGCTACATCGTCAATCAACAATCCCGGAGCATTGATATTTGGACAACAAGTATACGACGACACTTCTGCTACCAACGATCGATTTGGTTTTGCAGTTAACTATCGCAATGGAAGATTATTGATAGGATCACCCGGTAACGATCAACAAGTAGCCGAGGCCAACTATGGCCAAGTCACGGTATACAATAATCCTGACAATACACCGGCCTGGGCAGTACAGATCCTGCAACAACCGTCGGTCAATATAGATCAGATCAACAGTGTGTTCATGTACGATAGACTCACATCCAACGCTCAACAATATTTTGATTTCTTTAACCCATTACAGGGCAAGATACTTGGTGCGGCTCGTCGTAACATTGATTATATTGGTGCAGTTGATCCTGCAGATTACAACACTGGTCCTGTGCATAATTTAGGCAACAGCTGGGCTCAAGAGCATGTGGGAGAAATTTGGTGGGACACAGACACAGTGAGATTTATTGATCCTAATCAGGACAATATCACTTATGCCAGTCGTAGATGGGGACAAGTGTTCCCAGGTAGTCGTGTAGACATCTATCAGTGGGTCAGTAGTTCAGTTCCACCGGTGAGCTACACCGGACCCGGTATTGCTCTCAGCACAACCAGTTACACAGTAACTTCGAGTTTGAATCTGCTCAACATATTTGAAACTCGTTATTATTTTTGGGTGCGTGGCATAACCACAATTGATGTTGTTGCAGGTAAAACACTGAGCACAGTGGGCATTGCTAGTTATATTGAAAACCCAAGAGGCAGTGGAATACCTTACATAGCACCATTGAACTCCAGTACCATAGCCATCTATAATGCCTTGGATATTATTAGTGCTGCTGATACAATTTTGCATGTTGAATATGATCGCCAGCTGACATCGGCCAATGTTCATCAAGAATACCAACTGATTGCCAGTGGGCGTGCCGACAGTTTCCTCAATGATAATTTGTATAGAAAATTGTTGGATAGTTTTTGCGGCGTAAACGTATTCGGTGCCAATGTGCCAGATCCAATGTTGAGCCCAGCCGAACGTTTTGGTGTGCAGTTCCGTCCAAGACAAAGCATGTTTGTTGATCGATTCGTTGCTTTGCAAAATTATCTGCAACGGGCCAACAACATATTTTTAAAATTCCCAATGGTGGAAATACGCAGGTTCAATCTGTTGAACAGCAGTGAACCCGAGCCATCATCCGCCTCGGGTGCCTGGAACAAACGTGTGGCCAACATTGAAGAACTCAGTTTCCAGAATATCAGGGCAGTTCCTTTGGGTTACAAGTATTTGGTAGTATCTGACAGTGGCCAAGGCGGACTTTGGACCATCTACGAAGTCGAAGATGGATTGCTAGGGCAACGGAATACCAAACTTGTCAGAGTACAAAACTATGACACACGTCGCTATTGGAATACCATTGACTGGTATGAACCCGGTTACAACCGCACCATACAACCCGTGGCAGAAGTAGCAAATTATTCAGACCTACGCACACTGACTCTGTCACAGGCGCCGGTGGGTAGCAGTGTCAAAGTCACGGCCAATGCCCAAGGCAAATTTGAAATTTACTTGAGAACCGATCTTGGGTGGAATCGTGTGGGATTGCAAAACGGAACCATTGAGATCAAAGAAGAAATTTGGAACTATGCTGTTGGAAATTTTGGATTTGATGTTGAAGTGTTTGATGCACAATACTTTGATCAAGAACCTGTTATAGAAACTCGACAAATTATACGAGCCATCAATGAAGAATTGTTCATTGATGAATTGCTGATTGAACGCAATCTCGGTCTAATGTTAGTATTCAACTTTGTCTATAGCGAGAGTGAAATACCAGAATGGTTGATAAAAACCAGTTTGATTGATGTGGACCACAAGATTCGTGCTCTGTTACCTTTCCAAAATTATCTGCGTGACAATCAAGACTTTGTGCTGGATTACATACAAGAAGTCAAGCCCTATCACGTACAAATACGTGAGTTCAATCTTACCTATGATGGTGACGATGCCTACCCTGGTAATTTAACTGATTATGACTTGCCAGCGTACTACGACCGCTTGCTTACAATTCCACAATTTGTTAGTCCTATCTTGTTGCCTTACACACAGTCTGGCAGTTTTATACAAAGCAACACCAGCGATGTGGCCAGCAACGCAGAAATTTGGACCTTGGCTCCTTGGAAAGATTGGTATAACAATTACTTGTTGAGTGTACAAAGTGTGACCATAATTTCTGGTGGTGCTGGATATACCGCAGTTCCTGAAATCACCGTGACAGGTACCTGTACTGAGCCTGCAGAACTAACGGCAGTAATCAATTCTGCAGGTCGTGTCATTGGTATTGATATCGTCAATCCTGGCAGTGGTTACAGTAGTACCCCAACAATAACGATAACCGGCAACGGTGTTGGCGCAAGAGCTGTGGCCAACATGGGCAATGACCTGATTAGAACTTTTAAAACTGTTATCAAATATGACCGTTACCAGTACTCCACAACTATCTTTGAATGGCAACCCAATGTAACCTATCCTGCCGGCACGCAGGTTCGTTATATTGATCGTGTATGGTCAGCTGTGGGCACTGTAAACAACAGCATATTCGATCTGGAACAATGGACTCCGGTACCTGCCGATACCCTAAGCGGTGTAGATCGTACCATGGGATTCTATGCACCCACAGTCAACCAACCTGGTCTGAGTTTGCCTTTGTTGATTGACGGAGTTGACTATCCAGGAGTACAAGTCAAAGGAATCAATTTTGATCAAAACACTGGGTTTGATGTAGGAAACTTTGACATCAATCCTTTTGATAATTTCAGTATCAGCCCAGAAGGATTCCCGACCTATGATCCGGGCATACTTGACACTATCTATGGTAGCAGTTACTTAGATCTATATCTAGGAACTCGTCCAACCGATGTCAACGTCGACGGCGGTGGCTACGTAGACGTTTACAGCAGTTATGCTCCGGAAGAACTTATACCCGGGGCAGAGTTTGACACATTGGATTTTCGTGTGTACACCAGAGCCGGCAGCGATTGGATACTCAACGGGCACGGATTTCCAACTCAGTCTACTAAATTTATTTTTGATCCATTGAATCCAACACAAAGCTGGGCAGATCTAGTTCCTTATCCGCAGTCGGTGATTGTTACTAATTTAACCACTGGACAGGATCTTACACAAGATGTTGCCTATGTGCTTGACTGGGTTGAACAGACCATAACCATGATCCAAAGCGTAGCTCCAGGCGACATCGTTGTGATTTCTGTCTATGGCCTTGGCGGTGGAAATCAGTTATTTGAAAATTCATATCGTGGATCCACTTTTGGCACTGAATTGTCAGTTCCTGTGGTCTATAATCAAATTCTAGAATTTGCAATTTTTGTCAATGGAAACTTGACGACCAACTATACCTATGCACCAGAATACGCAACCACTGGAATATCTTCACCTTACAACCCAACTGGCAGCAGTGGAACCACTTTGGTGGTAATCAGTACTTTGGGCATACAGTTGGGATCCTTGATTGTAGGAACAGGATTCACCAGCGGACAAACAGTGGTAGGAAAACTCAGTGGCACTGCATTGGTAATCAGCGCACCACCGGACAGCCAACCCAGCGGTGTTTTGACATTCCTGGCCAATATCAACAGCACCAAGATTACGTTTGCCAACTCATTCAGTGCCACCGAAATGGTAACATTGACAGCCATTGGACCAACCACAGTGGATAACATTGAAGTTATAGATTATAGTTGGAGTGCTCCAATAACACAAATAATGTCAGGTGATAGATCCACATTGACCTATGAGCTTGACAACAGTTTGGCCTATACCAATCCTGATAATTTGATTGTCACAGTCAATGGTCTACGTGCCAGAACTAGTGCTGGTATTGAATACTACGGCGATGGCAGTAGTGAATATCTGATTCCAGATCGTCTAGGATTTAGTTACGCACTCATTGCCGACAACGAAGTCAATGTTTATATCAATGATATTCCTTTGATATTAAATGTTGACTATGTAGTTGAGCCCTACAACCCATTCAATGGATATGATGGACGGCGTGTGGTGATATTTGCTGAAGATCCTCCCATTGGATCACGAATTTTGATCTGTGTTGACACCAACACACAATGCTATGTAAACCGAGGAGATTCAACATTGAATTTCCGTTTAGGGCAAGGTCTTGAACCTGGCATTGGTGACGTGATCGAAGTCACAACTTGGAATGACACACGTCAACAAAATATCTTGACTCAAGTTTTTGTGGGTCCAGTGGAGGTGGGCATAACCATCACTGAACCTTATGATTCTACCAGGTATGATCAAGGCGATGGCACCAGCCCAGGAGATCCAGACTATCCGGTGGCTCCTTTCGATTTTAGTGCTGACTCACTTATTGTATCTAATAATCTTGACCTAGGACGCACTGTGGTCAATGCTGATCGTCTGTGGGTAACCGTAAATGGTCGTCGACTGTATTATGGATTTGGTTTTGGTATAGTAGGGCAAGAACTGATCTTGACTAATGGCATACTGGGACCAAATGACGTGGTAATGATCACACAATTTACCGAAAGCGTTGTTCCTGAGCCCATGGCCTTCCGCATATTCCAAGACATGCGCGGCGTGCAGGCCACTTACCGTATGACTGTTGCTACTACCACACAATTGGCACAGCCATTGGGCCAATACGACGATGTAATTTATCTAGTAGATGCGTCCACACAAGGCGAACCTAATCTTGCAGCCAATGTCTGGGGAGTGCTGACTGTCAATGGCGAGCGTATTATGTATCGTGAGAGAAATACTGTAAACAATACCATCAGCAGCTTGTTACGTGGCACAGCTGGAACAGCCGCTGCTTCACATGACATTGACTCAACAGTTTACAGTCTCGGACGTGGCAATCTGTTGCCAGAGCAGTATCAAAATTACATTGTCAACAACACATTTATGTCAGATGGCACCACAGTTGAATTTGTCACCGACATCATTACCACCGAGGCAAATCTTGATGCAGTTGAAATTTACGTTGGTGGAATCAGAACAACCAACGACGGAACATTCACTGGATTTGCTCCAGTGAGTTTTGAATTTGATGAAGCACCACCTGCTGGACTTGAAATCAACATATTGATACGTCGGGGAGTCACATGGTACGCACCCGGCCCGGGCACACCCAGCAATGGTGTGGCCTTGCAAGATACCAATACACAGGCAGCAAGGTTTTTACGGGGACTAACCTAAGGTAAATAAATCATGAATGAAAATACCACTGGGCAACCCCCAGAAAAATCCAACAACACTCCTGCCAAAAGACCCAATGAAACAGGATCTATTAGCGTAGAGGGATTTGTTCGTATTTTTGATCCAAATACCAAAGAGAAATTTGTGGAGCAACGAGCATGATAATTCAACCCGGCCTAACCAAAATTGAAGGCTTTGTAAAAATTACCGATCCTGTTTCGGGCGAGATTCTAGTGGACAAAAAAAATGCCATACACTATGAGAATATCTCAATTGCCATGGCACAAAGCCTGAGCAACCGAACTGCAGAACAGGGCGGTGGTTGGATCTATGAAATGGCTTTTGGCAATGGTGGAAGCAGTGTAGACCCCACAGGGGTTATCACATACTTGCCGCCAAATACCACAGGGCAAAATGCAGACCTTTACAACGAAACTTATTACAAAGTGGTTGATGATAATTCAGCAGCCAACACAGATCCCAGCAACAACAAGATGACGGTATTGCACACTTCTGGCACTGTTTACACAGATATCTTGGTAACTTGCTTGCTAGACTACGGTGAACCCATCGGGCAACAAGCCTTCGACAACAGCACCAATTTCAATGGTGAATTTGTGTTCGACGAACTGGGTTTAAAATGCTGGAACGGCAGTGAAACCAATCTGCGACTGATCACGCATGTGATTTTCCACCCAGTACAAAAGAGCTTGAATCGCCAGATACAAATTGATTACACTTTGCGCATTCAAACTTTGACTAATTTGAGTGCCGCATAAATATGTGTACATTAAATCGCGGTAAATACACTAAGACGGAGTAACTTAAAAAATGGCATATATAATCAATTTAACCAATGGCACCATATTTGCTACCATAGCAGATGGTACTATTAACACTTCCAGTTCCATGGTCCTGGTTGGCAAGAACTATGCAGGTTATGGAGAGTTTCTAGATGAAAACTTTATTCATCTATTGGAAAACAGTGCCGACACAGCACCGCCGGGAGCACCATTGACTGGCCAACTCTGGTGGGACGCAAATCTCAACGTGCTCAAAGTTTACAACGGTACCTTGTTCAAGGTTGTCTGCTCGGCTGCTGCCAGTGCCACGACTCCTACCAGCAACGTGATTGGTGACCTATGGTATGACACTACCAATGCTCAGCTCAAGGTTTATACAGGTACAACATTCTTGTTGGTTGGTCCACAATTTACAGCAGGCACAGGTGTAACTGGTGCCATTGTTGATACCATCACTGACAATACCGCAGTCAACCATGTGGTGATCAAATTATTTGTACAAGACAGCGTGGTGGGAATCATCAGCAAAGATGCAACCTTTACTCCACAGGTGGCCATCAGTGGCTTTACCACTGTGCGTCCAGGAATCACACTCAGTACCTTGATTGGTTCTCAAATTCCCTTGTTCCAAGGCACGGCAACATCAGCTCAAGGCTTGATTTCTGGCAATGTGGTGTTGACTCCTAACAATTTTATGAGGTCCGATCAAAACACCTCCACCACTGGAACACTCAGCGTGCTCAACAACAGTGGATTAAGTGTAGGTGACAACTCAGACTTCCGTGTCACTGTAGCTGGCACAGCAGTGTCGGTCAACAATCAAACTTCTGGTGGCAACTTCAGTATTGGTGTCAACGTTGGTGGAACACCAACTCCGGCTTTGAGCATACTTGGTACCACGGGTGTTGTTGGGGTTTTAGGCATATCTAATTTGAATGCTGGCAACGGAGTTGGTAATATTGGATCCTCCAGTAACTATTTCAATCGTTTGTTTGCTACAGCAACCACAGCACTTTATGCGGACGTGGCTGAACGCTTTGCGTCTGATCAAGAATATGCTCCGGGTACTGTGGTAGAACTTGGCGGCACAGCAGAAATCACCTGCTCAAACACAGATCTCAGTGACAATGTGTTTGGTGTTATCAGCACCCAAGCAGCCTACCTTATGAATGGCGGTGCAGGATCTGATGCCACACATCCTCCAGTGGCCATGACTGGTCGTGTTCCAGTACGTGTAACTGGAACTGTACGCAAAGGTGATCGTTTGGTATCAGCTGGCAACGGGTTGGCACGTGCTGCCCAACCAGGAGAGGCCACTGCATTTAACACTGTGGGCCGTGCATTACATGACAAGTTGGAAGACTCCCAAGGCACTGTCGAAGCAATTGTAACAATCAAATAAATTAGGAAGCAATAATGACGTATTCATCCGGTCAGCTGATTGAAGCTGTAGACTACAATGGATTTGCCAACAACACTGTTGGCGCCAATGTCAACTCAGTCTGGGGCGCAGGTTCTGGAGATGCTGGCTGGGGACAAGCCAGTACACTGACCACTGTGGCAGCTGGTACCGATGTAACGGCCACACAATGGGCCAATCTAAACAGTAGAATTACCAGCATGGCCAACCAAACAAATACAACAATCACATCCAGGACAAATCCAGTGGTAGGTGATATCATTGGTATTTTATCTGCCATAAACACTGACCTGACCAATTGCACAACCAATCGTGGAAATGCTGCAGCGTCTGGAACCATCAGCGATGCCTGGACAGGGGCCACGGCCAAAACCTCAGCCACCGGATCTGGACAAAGCGCCTGGACTATTACATGGACACATACCATCACTTTCCCCAGTGCCGATCAAGCCAGATATTTTTGGAATGCTGGAGGGTTGGTTCGCTTGGACATGAGCAAAAGCACCAATATCACTGATGCTGACCCAGACTGGAATTCGTTTGTCGGAACCGTGGGTATATTGTATGTAAGTGGACGAGTCAACAGCGCCAACCAAACTATTGCCGGTGCAACCTATACCGGATTCACCCGCTCAGGCGGCAGCGGCACACCTAGCCCCTTTGCTAATACCACAGGATGGTACAGCCTTATAAGCGGTGCAGCAGCCACTACCATGTTCCAACTCAACAGCTCAGTGGCTCCTTATACTGGCAATTTTATAAATGTTACTGCCGCGGTCAATGCTGGTAGAACCACATTGACCTTGGTTACCACATGGAGTAGCAGTGGAACAAGCGTTGTTGGATCTACTGCCAATATTTCTGGTGGAACCGACACTGCATCTCCTTATACCGGATTTGGTACCGCTCCTGTGGTATTGTGCAGATTCGTTCCGCCGGCGACCTCATACCTTACCGACTCTTGGGGCACTCCAACTGTGGCTGCCACTGTGGTATAGTTACCAACCAAAACACTCGACTCTGCGGTAAATTTGTAGTATAATAATCCTATGGATACCAATCAACTTGTGGCACACGCCCGTGCTAGGTTTGAGCATGAATCTGCTCGTCGAGTACTACGAGAAAAATACCAGGCCAAATTTATTTTCGCTCATGCCGGGGGCATGTGGCAGGCCGGTCCCGAACTTCTGTCAACATTAAATTGCTGTACCATGGACAAGGAAGTTGTTTTGTTGGATCTGTATGAAACTCCAGTAAAAATCAACACCAAAGAGTTATGGAATCTAGCAGCCGAACGCTGGCAAGAATGCATGAATGCCTACTTGGTAGAATACGAACAACTTAACCGTAATAGATGACCACAGGAGCTTTGATATTTGCTCACAACAATGATCACATAGATTATGTGGCCATGGCTCGCTGGTCAGCCCAAAACATACAACGTCATCTTGGCATACCCACGCACATTGTGACTGATACGGTCACAGACGCCTCCAACACAAGATGGTTTGGGGACTACAACACCAACATGGCCTGGCACAATCAAAGCCGAGTCACTGCCTATGATGCAAGTCCTTGGGATCGTACCTTGGTCCTGGACGCAGATTATGTAGTGGCCAGTGATCAACTACGAACTATCATGGATACTGATCAAGATTTTTTGTGTTTCCGCCGAGCCTATGATGTAACCAGCGTCAATGACTTTGTGGGTCATGATACTTTTGGAGATGTGCGCATGCCCATGTGGTGGGCCACAGTCATGTGGTTTAATCGTAGTCAGCACAGTCAACTCATATTTGAAGCCATGGCCATGATACGCAACAACTGGACACACTACAGACGCATATACAAAAACAACCATGCTACCTATCGTAACGATCATGCGCTCAGTATCGCTTTGTGCCTGTTGCAAGGACACACGCTGAACGTACCTGCTATACCTTGGAGCATGGCTTCAGTCATGCCCGAACACAAATTGACACAAACTGATTTGGATTCTTATCGTGTGGAGTTTGCAGATCCGATGCAACGCTCACGCTGGGTTGAATTGCATGATCAAGATTTCCATGCCATGGGCAAACAACAACTAGGAGACATAGTTGCCAATCCTTGCTGAACGTGGATACATTATTCCTGCCATTGGGCCTGTGTACGAAGCCTGCGCCGAACAGCTGGCTCACAGTCTTGGTCGGTTCCATCCGGCGGCCAACGTCACCATAGTCACTGCGGATATGTTACCACATGGAGATCTTGGTGGCTGGGCCAATGACTGGCAAATGTTTGCTGTGAGTCCTTATAGACAAACCATCAAGCTAGAAGCCGACATGCTTGTGTCCAGTCCAGTGGATCATTGGTGGACCTTGTTTGAACTGCGTGATGTTGTGATCAGTCAGGGTTGCAGAGATTTTTATGGACAATCATCATCAGTAAGAACTTATAGAAAATGCTTTGATACTAATCATTTGCCAGATGTATTCAACGCTGTCACTTACTGGAGATTGAGCTCAACAGCCAAGGAATTCTTTGATCTGGTACGGCAAATATTTGAGCACTGGACCGAATTCCGTAAACTGTTGAAGTTCGCAGATGATCAACCCAGCACTGATGTGGTCTATGCCATGGCCGCCAAGATCATGGGCCCAGAACGTGTGACTTTGCCTGTCGGAGTTGGGCCCAGCATCGTACACATGAAACGTGGTATCAATCCTATAAAGACCGATGACTGGACGCAGGAGTTAATTTGGGAAACAGATCCTTTCCGCATAAACACTATTGCTCAACAAGGATTTGTACACTATCATAGGAAAGATTGGAGGACACAATGAGCAATGACCAAGATAAAATCAAACATAGTAAACGTATTCATCAAAAAGACAGTACGGTAAAAAATAAAATGAAGATTGCCAAGGCCTACGGATGGAAACATGTGTTGGCCAATCCGCACAAGTATCTTAAATGCAGTTTGTTTAGTTGTGGTAACTCCAACTGCATTTTTTGCATGAATCCACGCCGAGCATTCAATGAAAAAACCGTGCAAGAACAACGCAACGAACAACGCAAAGACGATGAGTAAACTGACCGCTGAAAACTTTTGGAAAATATGGTCTGAATCTGCGGTCTCGGCACCGGCGGTATTTTATAGATTGTACTACAATGATGATGGCAGTCCTATGTATTACACCATGGAGGATTTGCCTGGTAATTACGTTGAGGTGGACATAAACACATATCTTGTTGGATCTCACAATGTCCGCGTAGTTGATCAAAAATTAGTACACCTACCGTCTGTAGGGATGGTGACAAAATTACGACCCAATGCGTTGACCGGCACAGCCTGCGATCCACACGATGTCTGTGTTGTGGTTGACGAAAATGGATCGCACGTAAAATGGAGTTTGCAATGAACAAAATAGACATAGCAGATCTAGACTGTATCTATCTCAGTTATGATGAGCCCAACAAAGAAGAAAACTGGATAAAAATCAAAAACATGATACCATGGGCACGTCGTGTGGATGGCATCAAAGGAAGTGATTCGGCACACAAGGCAGCCGCTGAAGCCAGTGGC
>Ga0209296_1000741_pt1 | contig 27721 bp, 27 predicted proteins | sample S_130206_EF_Meta_FD_187319 | JGI IMG/M metagenome (GOLD analysis project Ga0209296, IMG submission 187319) | Freshwater microbial communities from Lake Simoncouche, Canada to study carbon cycling - S_130206_EF_MetaG (SPAdes) (version 2) | ecosystem: Environmental > Aquatic > Freshwater > Lake ... | reverse complement strand
CCCCCCCCCCCCCCCCCCCCCGGGGGGGGGGGGGGGGGGGGAGCAGGGACCGTGCCAACTTGCTGTTTATAAACAAGACCGCGACCTTGTATTGCTACAAGATCGGCGGCTATTGTAATTCTACTTCTCTAATTTTATTATTTATAAGATAAACAATACTATCTTCTGAATACGTTGCTCCAAAAGCTCCTTTGTAGTAAGCTAATTTTTGTTTATTGTATTCTTTTTCTCTAACAAAAGCTGCGGCATCTTTTTTGTTCTTAAATGCTATACCGTAATCATCAACAAGATAAATTATAGTAATCATATTATAGTATAGAAACGACCACAATCACACTAAGTACAACAGCAAAAGCAGTAAGAACCAAAACAACATTAAAGAGTTTATCAAAATTGTCTTTCATATTATTTAAATACCGAAGTCAATAATGTTTTTTTCTTTGCAATAGGATATTCCGTCTACACATTCAATATTAAATTCGCCATTACCATATTGTACAACATTAGTGTATTTTGTAAAGGTTTCCCAGTTGCGCTGGACTTCCTCTTTGACCCGAATTTTTGTCTCAGGCGGGACGCTCTGAAAAAACTTGATGATGTCGGCAACCGTGATTTCTTTCGTAGTCATGTGTAAAAGTTAGCTGGTTTTTTCCGCTCCGTCAACTGATTTTTATCGAAAAGGTGCGATTTTTATTCCGATGGCTGAAAGCTCTCTCATGGCCTGATCTCGCCTTTTTTGATCTTCTATAAGTTCACTGACTGACTTATTAACAATTTTACCGTTAACAATTTTATGAATACTAGCGTCATAATTATGATATTTGGATTTCATATTTAAAAGGTATCAGATTTTTCGCGCCTGTCAAAGATTTTTTTTGATTTTTTGCCAATATTTATCGGTGGCGGACTTGTTCTTGCGCCATCCACAGCCACCGTTGTGGCATCGGGCTAAGGTCTCAAAATCGCCGTTGTCAAATGCTTTTTTATCGTATTTTTTGAAGTAAGCTTCGCAAACTTGACGGGCAAAAACAGGGTCAAAAACTTGACCATGATTTCCCTTGACGTTGGCATCTTTGAAGTAGGCGGGGCGGATTTGATAAACACCCAAAGCGTTTTCTTTTTTATTTATTGCTTTTGAATTACCGCTTGACTCCACCTTGCCAAGCGCAGCAAAAAACGGGTCAAGGTTGGCCGCACTTGCGGAGATCGCGAACAGCAGAGCGAAGATTGTTTTCATGTCCAAACATTAGACGAAAAATCGCGAAGCGTCAACGGATTTTTACAGATATTTTTTTTTTATTTTTTTCGTTTTTTGCTTGACAACCTACACCTGAACATGGTACAATGGTATACCCCCCCTCCCCCCCCCCCGGGGGGGGGGGGGGGGGGGGAGGAGCAAGAACCGTGCCAGCCTTATACTAGTACAAGGTGGACGGCTATTGTATTTATATATTATTCACCATGAATCATGAAGTTCTAACCATTTATTATAAGCATCTTTATCACACGATGAATGTTTATCAGTAGCATAAAATTTTACGCACTCTATCAAATCTTGTATTGTAATATCTAAATCCTCACTCCATTCAAGATTAGCAAAGATATCATTTATTAGTTCGGCAATGTCAGACGGAGGCATGTAGTATCTGACAGCCTTATCTAACACTGAACGAATAACATCGCCACGCATACTCATATTATTTATTGTTTAATTATTTATTCCTCAACACTCACACCGCGATTATTTACAAAGTATCGGCCACTGTTACTATATTTAACACTCGGGATAATGTTATTAACAACACGAATACCGTTTTTATTATTAATTAATTCTTGAATCGCTTTGGTGATTTCTTCCATCGTGCGCCGATTGGAAACTCGGTTGAAATTTTCACCTTCCAACCGATAGGTCACCACAAACAAGCCCAAGATTTTTTCCGTTTTCAAGATCGTCACTTCGTTTTCCATGTCCAAAGATTAGACGATTTTTTCGATACCGTCAAACATTTTTCAGATATTTTTTTTTTGCGTTTGCGCTTGACAACCCGCCTGGAGTCAAGGAAAAAAGCGTACAAAAAAGAAAAAACTTTTCTACAAAAAAAGCTTGACGCGCCTCAACCTTCCATAGTATAATGGGGTATCCCAAGGGGATACCCCCACCCCCCCCCCCCCCCCGGGGGGGGGGGGGGGGGGCAGATACCGTGCCAAGAGGTTGGCACGCTTCTTGCTGCGGTACTATTGTATTACTATTCTACCTTAGTGCCATAAGTGCTATTCATTTTCTCTTGCAATCGTTTCATCATATTGATGCGCTCATTATAGTAAGAGATATTCTGTTCAATCTTCAAATCAACACTCGCTTGCAAAAGCTTTTCTATTTGCTCTATATTAGCAAACAGTGACATACGAAGTTCTACAACTTCTACACAGGTGAGGTCGTTATTTATAATGGTTTTTATCATATTGTTGCTGTATTATTATTTAAATGTTAGATTGAAATCAAATCACCGATTGACCAATTGGCTGGCGTGAAGTAAGTACGTTTCTTCTCGACCCAGACCTTCTGCCGCACACTGCGGAGCTTGCGTTCGATCCGCTCGCGAATCGCAGATTGCTTGCGGTAGGTGATGACCTCCGCGCTCAGGTCGCGACCCCATTGGTCCAACTGAGCGTAAGTCAACTCAGACCACACGGGACGAGGACGGAACCCGTTGATTTCCTTGTATGTGTCGGAGATGAAACCAATGAGTTGGTCGCGGGTCGGAGTAAAGGGAACAGAGTCAGCGTTCATGTTGGATAAATCCTATACGAAAGATCCGAAACCGTCAAGCGATTTCGGATTTTTTTATCGTTTATTCTTCGTTCATCGAATCGACCCATTTATCTTCGATCATGTCGAACCATTCGTTGGCTTCGGTGATCTCGGTGGCGGACATCTGGATCATGTCGGACAAGGCGGACTCTGCGCTAATCGTAGAAAACTCATTTACCATGAAGATACCTTAGCCTGGAAAACGCGGTTCGTCAAACATTTTTTAGATAATTTTTTAGGAAAGTTTTCGCTTGACGGCCTGGACTGCTGTCAAGGAAAAATCGTCTACAAAAGAAAAATATTTTTGGAAAAAAAGCTTGACAAGGTGCGCGGGTCGAGGGTATAATGGGGTATCCCAAGGGGGATATCCCCCTCCCCCCCCCTAGGGGGGGGGGGGGGGGGGGGGGGGGAGCAGATACCATGCCAACTACGTTGGCACGCTTCTTGCTGCGGCGCTATTACTATTCCTTATTTAGAAACACTACGAAACTCTCATAACGTTCCCACAGTTCGGGGAATGCTTGTTTAAGCTTATTGTAGTTATGCTCGTCTGCTAGTAGAGCTGCTTTAGCAATAGCTTTAGCAAAGCTGCCGCCATATTTAGACATAGCTTCGATAATGCGCAAATCTTGTATTGTCATGTTATTGTATTATTACTGAGTTATTACCAAGTCAGTGAACTTATTAAACGCATCGGACAGTGTTTGACGTTCGTTGCTCCAGTATGTAACACTGTCTTCGTTCTTGATTTTCTGGCACAATTTGATTTCATCGTCAATCTGTGACAAACGAATATTAAGAGCCGCCATGATTGCAATGCGCTCAGTATAAGAAATGTTTTTCATGTTGTTATATTAGTATCCGAAACCTTTGAGAATCATATCCTTGTTGTTATTTACATAATTGTAAATTTCGCCAACCTTGTCAGAACCGACCTTGCTAACATCAAAAGCGACGTAGATATTTAACACAAAATCGTCTGCAACATCGCGATCAACTGCAACATCAACTTTGATGCCAAGATAAGTGTGGCTGTTCCAAGCGCGGATTCCGTACCGTTTCAAGCTCCCGTTGACTACCGTTATTGTTACCATGCAGATACATTAGCCTGGACCGAGCGAATCGTCAATCTTTTTTCAGATATTTTTTTACTTTTTTTTGGAGCGTTTCGATCACAGACGATGCGCGAAGTCGAGAAAAATCTTTCGAAAAAATGTGATTTTTTTTTGCAAAAAGTGTTGACAGCGTGAACGCAATCGTGCTATAATGAAGGAAAGCCCTTTGCCCCCCCCCCCCCCCCCCCCTAGGGGGGGGGAGGGGGGGTATCCCTTGGGATACCCCATTATACTCATGCGCGTTTGCCGATGTCGAGCTTTTTTTGCATAATTTTTTTTCTTTTTTATGCATTTTTTTCTTGTGTCTGGAAGGTTTCCAGCCTACTCTGTACGTATGAATTCAATGATTGATCCGCAGAACGAAGTCGCCAGTTTCGCCACCGTCGCACCCGAGGAGTTCTATGGCGCGTACAACGGAACCGAGGACAGCACCGTGGACAACGTCCCAACCTGCGACGATGTCGCAGAGCCTGTCTACGACGATGTCGCAGACGACGCGAACCAATACGTTGACGACGTATACTGAGGGTTGGCGAGGAGGTTGGCACGGGCCTTGCTAAGGCCCCACCCCCCCCCCCCCCCCCCCGGGGGGGGGGGGGGGGGGGGGGGGAGCAGATAGCGTGCCAAGGTGGTTGGCACGCTTCTTGCTGCGCTATTGTATTACTATCTCTGCATATCGTACAACTTGTTTAACAATTCGTTATTTCTAACAATAGCTTCTTGCCAATACAACTGGCTAGTGATGTCATTCGTTTTTTCGCAATTTTTAACAATTTCGTCCATCTTATCTATCTTATCCATTAAAGCGATACGAAGGGTGGCGAGTTCGTTGTTATTAAAGTCTTTCATGTTATTGTATTGTTATTGTAAGGGCTGTACTAGTACAGCCCTTATTGTATTACCTGTTATTCAAGAGTTACCGTATAACAAGAGTTCAATATGTTTTGCATTGCGGTAACTTCATTCAAATCGGTTTGCCAAAGTTTTGCAGTACCGGGCAGATTAATCTCATTACACTGATCAATGCGTTTTTGTAGTTCTGTGATACGTAGTTCTAGACCTTGGCGCAACTGAATGATTTGATTGATAGAAAGAGATTGTTTTGACATATTGTTATTGTATTAGAGTTGTTGTTATTGTATTATTAGAACGACATCGGGATCTCATCGTTGTCCATTTCAGCGTTCCGCGCATCAAACCATGCGTTGGCTTCGATGATTTCGGAAGCGGACAGGATGGTCATGTCGCTCATGTTGCTCTCGGCGCTGATGTTGGCGAAGTCGTTTGTCATGGTGTTACCTTAGTCGAGTTGGTGTTTTTTGTCTAGTTTTTTTTACTTTTTTTTACCGAACCTTCAGGCGTTGGAAAACGTCCTTGGTCTCATTCAGAACCTCAGTCAGAACCTTATCGCAGAACTCGCGCCACTCGGTCTCGGTGATCTGGCCTTTTTGGAACTTGTCGAACTTGATCGCGTATTCGTTTGTCATGGTGTTACCTTAGTCGAGTTGGCGTTTTCTGTCTACTTTTTTTTCACTTTTTTTTAGACTTCCACCATCACGCCTCGGTTGTTTCGGAAGGTTGTTCCGCTATCGCTCCGTTTTGCAAGCGGGGCGAAGTCAAGGACTTTCGTCGTCTCGGTTGTCATGTTCGCCATTGCTTCGCTTTCGGTCTTGCCAGAAGCCACACGGACTTCGCCATTCGCCAATCGGTACGTGACCGAGACCAGAGCCACGCTCTTGAACTTGTTGATCTTCAGAACCGTCGTTTCGTTTGTCATGTGTATACAATGCCCGAAATTTTGCAGGTCGTCAATTTTTATCTGCTTTTTTTCTCACTTTTTTTCGATGGCCTGGACGTAGTAGGTTGGCACAGAACCTGCTAGGAGGGGGGAGGGGGGGGGGTTTGATTTCGCGCCGCATCTAGCACGAACCGTGCCAAGGTGGGGTGAGGGGGGTACACCCCAGCAGATACCATGCCAACCATCCATTGACGCCCCCCCCTTTTTTTAAAATTTTTTGTCTTGACTTTTGCGTGATATAGGCGGGGGGAGGTTATTCTCAATCTCTCAAACCCCAAATTCTTAAACATTATAATCCTTAATATAAATAACCAACATATCATAATCATTATTTATATCTCCTTCTTATTATATCAATCTTAACAAGACCCATACCCCCTCCCCCCTTTTTCTATAAAAAAACATAAAAACGCTATATTTTTCTATTAAAAAAAACAAAAAAAATACGAACCCATACTTTTTATAAACAAAAATAAAAAAACCCTATTTTCTATATATAATATACAAGGTAATAAATGTCCACTAAGGTTTGTCGCAATTGTAAAAACGAGAAAAACATAAGTGAATTCCCTTTTTTCTCTACGAACGATGCTGGCCGCAAAAACACTTGTAAATCATGCAATAATGAACTCAGTAATCTGCGCCGAAACCTCCGCGCCCAGAATCGCCCACCTATTGCTGGGCCATGTCCCATCTGCAAAAGCCACACAACGGTTTGGATATTAGATCATTGCCATTTCGACAACACGTTTCGTGGATATATATGCAACAGTTGTAATTTAGGTATTGGACGATTCAATGATGATATATCTATTCTCTATAACGCTATAGAATACCTGAACACGCAAAATAATATACAATACCATATATGAGAATATTGATTACTGGTGGCAGCGGGTTTATCGGCACTCATTTAATAAAAAAATTGTCTAGTGATGGGCATGACATTTATAATCTGGATAAAATTAGCAGCCCCGCACTCTCACCCGACAAACAAAAAATAATAGATATACTAGATATCGATGTTAATGACAATTTTTTTGCTGGTATAGACACTATTATACATTTAGCTGGCATGGTGAGTGTACCGAAATCATTTGAAGATCCAGTAAATAGCTTCGGTAATAATGCGTTCTGTACTATAAAATTATTATCAGCCGCCAACCTTCATAAGATTAAGAAATTCGTCTTCTCTTCTAGCGCGGCGGTATATGGCAGTAAAGAAGGTACGGTAAGTGAAACTGATGCCGCCGAACCTAACAGTCCATACGGATTAGATAAGTTAACGTCCGAAAAATACATACAAACGTATTGCCAACTATGGGGTATTGATTATTTAATATTTCGCTTCTTCAATGTGTATGGTGAAGGGCAGAATCCGCAATACGCTGGAGTCATAACCGCATTTAATGTCGCCGCTCAGAAAAAAGAGCCGCTGATCGTTTATGGAGATGGTGAACAGACTAGGGATTTCGTCAGTGTTAACGATGTGTGCAATTATATTTCTAGACTGATAATTACTATGGTCAAGAATGAGATATTTAATATTGGAACCGGCAATTCTATTTCTATAAACTCGCTTGCAAAACAATTCGGTAGTCATATAATATACAAAGAAGCAAAGAAAGAAGTGCGTCATTCATGCGCCAACATAACTAAAATTAAAAACATTTAATCATGATCTCAAGAGAACAACTAACAAAAATCTTCGAACAAAACAAACTATTAGGAAAAGGCGCAGAGATTGGATCTTTTGAAGGAGGATACGCAAACGAAATTTTAAAACAATGGTCAGGCAAGCTTTATCTTGTCGATGTCTGGAGACCATTGGATATTAAAGATTATGAAGATTCTTCTAATCAACACAATTATAAAACAATCATTAATAAGTGTCTAGATAATATTTCTGGACACGAAGACAGATGTTTCATGATTAGAGGCGATAGCGTTAATGGTGCCGAGTTATTTAATGACGAGTCATTAGATTTTGTATATATTGATGCGAATCATAAATATGAATACGTTAAGCAAGATATAGCTCTATGGTATCCAAAAGTTAGAAAAGGTGGAATATTAGCTGGTCATGACTATTGTAGTATGGATTGGTATTCTGATGAAGCGTATGTTGAAAATGGAAAAGATAAACGTATTTGGACTGAGACTTCTAGCGGTGTATTTAATAATTATGCTGGAATATTTGGTGTTAATCCGGCAGTTGACGAGTTTTGTAAAGAAAATAATATTCCTCTTAATCTTACAGAAGAATGGTTTGCTAGTTGGTATATCTTTAAATAAAAATGATAACTTTAGCTATATTTACTAGCAACAATTCTATCGCCACTTTTGTCGCTACGATAGAGTCTTTTTTTGATAAATGTAAAAATAGACAATTAATCACAGAAATAATTCACATTGATGATAGATCAACTATTGAGAACATAGGCTTTTATAATAATGTTATAAAAACTATTTTCAGAGGAATACCTATATTCGACTTACATAAAAAAGAAAATTTAGATTTTACTCATGCTCGTAATTGCGAATATTTTAGAAAAGAAATAATTAAATCTAAAAATAAAAATGTTTTTATATTGGAAGACGATTGGTTTTTTATTAGAAATTTTGATTTAGAATATTTGAATGATTCATTGAATTCGTGCAATTCTACTCAGATGTCGTTAACGATTAATACAAACCCAATTATTCCTGGAAATCATATTAATTTAAGTATGTCTAATGTATCAGGTTTTTATCAAAACAATTCTGAAGTTTTATATACAATATCAGAAAGACGCGAAGTAAATCAATACGTTTGGAATGAAGTTTTCAGATATAATTATTTTTCTTTAAATCCTAGTTTAAATAAAATAGATTTTTTTATTAAAAATGGTGAGTTTGATATTGCCGCTGATTTTGAAATGAAATACAATTTGCGCGATTTAAAACAATATTTTTCTACAAATCTTCTTTCAGATGAGCCTTACGCTTTTCATATTGGTAAATATAAAAATTTATTATGACAAAATATCTCATAACTCATTGCGATAAAAATTTTATCAATCATGCCGAAAAGTTGTTTGTTTCATTAGAGAGGTTTTCTAATTTGCAAGTGATTTTTTTCACTATAGATTTTGATTATTTTAATCGTTTTAATAATGTAAAAAACATTCGCTACGATGTAAATAAAAATATAAATAATTTACACGATATAAAAGCTTATTCAGTATTTTTAAAACCAACTATTTGTAAAAAAGTTTTTGACCTCGATTTTATAAAAAATGATGACGTTTTTTGTTATATAGATGCTGATTGTTTAGCAACAGCAAATTGCGACAATGTATTTAATTACTTAGATAGTATTGAAGACTATCCGTTATTAAATGAAGGCTGTCATGATTTTATGATATCAAATGGAAGAGGAGATCCTTTCATTAATAATTCTATAGATTTAAGTTTAACGCTAGAAGCTCCTTTATTAAAGATTTTGAATTTTGATATTTATAATAGAAAAAAATATCTGCAAACTGGTGTCTTTTTATTCAATTTTAAATGTAAAGAATTTTTAAATTTATGGGAAAGCGTATGTTTTGACAATGAAATTTTATCTAATTGGCAATACTTGACTCCTTTTCATGAAGAGACAGTTATAAATTGCTTATTATGGCAAAAAAATAATTTAAAAACATTAAATCAAGTATTAATCAATATACCTTATTATGATAGTTCGGATGATGACTTGATAAAGACAAAAAATTTATTTAATAAATTAAAAAACAATAATAATACAGATGAATTTATTTATACATTTACGAAAATACCTTCAATAGATAAGAGAGATAACATCTTTTTTTTACATGGAAAACACTCGGAAATAGTTTATAATTTTATAGATTATAATATGTCGGATTTATATATTAAAATAAATTCACCATCTTTGGGTGATACTATAGCCTCAACTCCAACGATTAGAAAGTTGAGTAAAATTTACAATAAAAAGATTAATGTTGTAACTCATGTAAAAGAAGTATTTTTAAATAATAAATACGTTAATAATATTTATTCTTTCGAAGAGTTAGATCGTTTAAATTTAAAAATAGATAAAAACAAATTGTTTGAAACATTTTTGGGATGTGGTGTTAAAAATGAATATGGCGTAGAAAAAAAACACAACACTATAGATATAAGACAATTTCATGCTTTAGATCTTGGTTTTATGTTGTTATCTGATGAACTGTTTTATGATTATGCTCCTTTGGCTTTTGAAAATATAGAAAATTTGCCTTCTGATTATGTGTGCTTACATGTTTCTGAAACTTGGGAATCGAGAACATATAAAAAAGAAAATTGGCAAAATTTAATCAATAAATTAAACGAAAGTAATATACCTGTTGTTTTAATAGGAAGAAATAGTTTTGAAACTGGTTTTCATACTATGCAAAAAAATGTTTTTGATTTAAATTTGCAAAATGGTTTGGATTTAACTAATAAACTTAGTTTGTCGCAATCTTGGCATGTCATTAATAAGTCAAAAGTTTTTGTCACTATGGATTCTGGTCCTATGCATTTAGCGGGAACGACAGATACTTTTATTATACAATTAGGCTCATCAATTAATAATAAATTACGCGCACCGTATAGAAATAATTCTCAAGACTATAAATATAAGTATATCTCTGGACCGTGTGATATTTTTTGTGCTTCTGATATGAAGTATGGAATTAAAGAATGGGGTACTATTCAAGGCGTTCCTCCATTAATAAAATGTTTAGAAAATAAATCCTCTTATGAATGTCATCCAAATGTTAACCAAGTTGAGGATTTTATTTTAAATGAAATTTTTTCCATAGATAATGAGCCTTTAATTGAGATAAAGAATTTTAATTCAGAACATCTTTATTTTGAATATTTTGTTAAAAAAGAATTTAAAGACAAAATTAAATTAAAAATAATTGACAACACTAATGGATTTATATTGCATCAAGAATCATTGAGCTTACCTTTGAATCTAATTTTTTGGTCTAGGTTCGAATTTTGTAAAGATTATATAACCGATTCTGTATCCATAATTTTTGAATCTAATGGAAAAACTTTATTAAATAAAAAATTCACCGTATACGAACAAAAAAATATAAATGCGTTTTCTAATTTATCTTTTGATAAAGATATAGAAGCTTCTTCGTATGTAGAAATTTTTTATCAAAAAACTTATTGCAAATATGGTTTAGATGTAAATGAGAATGATGTGGTCGTTGACATAGGAAGTAATCAAGGAGCTTTTATAAAATACGCGCTAGATAAAAAATCTTCTATCATATATTCTTGTGATCCAAATCCATCATGCATATCTTTAATAAAGAAATATTACGGGAATAATAAAAATTTATTTTTAAATGAGTTTGCTATTTCTGATAAATGTGGAGAATCTATTTTATATTTAGGAAAAGATAGCGATACTTCTGGCTGTGGGAAAATTTCTGAAGCGCAAGCTAATATTTATTTTGATTATGAAAATGGAAAGAAAGTAAAAATAAAAAGTATTACTTTCAAGGAATTCTTAAAATTAAACAAAATTAATCATATAGATTTTTTAAAAATTGATTGCGAAGGTGGCGAAGTTTTCGTGTTTGTCGAAGAGAATAAGGATTTTATAAAAAATAATGTTAATAAAATTGTTTTAGAATTTCATAACGAACAACACGTTAATATTATAAATTATCTTAGAAATCTTAATTATGAGGTTAATGTAAATTATAGTCAAGGAGATTTAGGAATGATTTTTGCAAAAAATAAAAATAATAAAAAAATTGGTTTATTATTGACCGCTTATAATTGCGAAAATTATATAAATCCTTGTTTAGACCCCTGGATAAAATTAAAAGAAAAATATAATATAAAGATAGCAGCCAATAGTGGAATGTTTTCTGATTATAAAGCTCTTGGTTTTGAGAATAGAAATCAAGGCACTTTAGATAAATTAAATCAATATGAATTTGATTATTTTGTAAAAACTGATGATCAAAATTTATTGGATGAAGACTCTTCAAGAAATAAATGCCTTGATTATTTAATCAATGAACAACATTGTGATTTGATATGGATTTTAGATGCCGATGAGATATACAAAGAATTAGAAATAGAAAATATAATAAATTATGTGAATAAAAATGATGCTTTATATTACAGCGTTAATTTTAAAAATTATCTTTTCACTAAAGATTATAGTACAGATTATTTGCCGCCTAGAATTTTTTGGACAAACAAAAATTCAGGTATCAAAAAATTTCATTTTGACAATCATATAACATATAATGATAACACTGTTTCTGAGATGTTTCCGCATCATGAGATACCAAAAAATATTGCTTGTGTAGACCATTATTCTTGGTTAGCTGAAGATTCAAGGACTAAAGAAAAAATAATTTATCAAAACAAACGATTCGCTGGAGAAGAGAATGCGAAATGTTCTTTTGTGTGGGATGATAATTATGATTGCTTGATGTTTAATGAAAATTTTTATCAAAAAAGAAATTTGCAAAAACCTTTTAATTATGAGCCGCCAAAGTATTTATTCATAACCGCTCATTTATCTACAGGTGGATCTCCTAAGTATTTAGAATGGTTGATCAAAAAAACTAAAAAGCAAAATGCTAAAATAAAAGTTATTGAATGGAATTTATATAGTGACACATATGTTGTTCAAAGAAATTCTATTATAAATATGATTGGTGAGAATAATTTTTACACTGTTGGCAATTATTATGAAGAAGATATTCTTTTTAATTCAAAACAACAAAACGTTATAGATTATATTAAAGATTTTAATCCTGATTTTATTCATTTAAATGAGTTCAGTGAGAATTTTGCTATAAAACCGTTGTCAAGTGAAATTATAAATTTTTTATACAATAAGGAAAGAAAACATAAGTTATTTGAGACTACTCATAGCGCAAATAGTGATATTTTAAATAAAAAATATATACCGGATGAATTATGGATGGTGTCTAAGTATCAATATGATATAGCTAAAGAAACTAATATTAAAACTATTTTAGTTGAAATGGAAATCGAAAAAAAGACAAGACCAGATAGAGAAAAAACTTTAAAATCTTTAGGTCTTGATCCTGATAAAATGCATGTTTTACAAGTAGGTCTGTTTAGCGTAAATAAAAATCAAAAATTTACTTTTGAAGTCGCCAATCAATTCTTAAATAGTAATATTCAATTTCATTTTGTTGGTAATGAGTGTTATATTGATGAGTGTGGTTTGGATAAAAATTTAAACAATTGTAGGGTATGGGGGGAAAGATCTGATGTTGATTTGTTTATGTCTTGTATGGATTTGTTTGTAATGCCTTCTCATGAAGAATTAAATCCAATAGCTTTGAAAGAAGCTATTTCTTGGAATATGAAATGTTTTGTATCAAATTTAAGCACTATAAATAATCAATATAAGAATAGTGAGAATGTGGTTTTTATTGAAAATGATAATTTTTTGCAATATATAAAAGACAACTTAAATAAATTCGACAACAATACAGTTCCGACTATCTATTCTTTAAATGACGAACCAAATAGAATAATTTGTTCTTTTAACCCTAGTCCTAAAGTAGAAATACTTGGTAATGAAAACGTCTTCTATAATATTAAATTTATAGACGATGCGACTGGCATAATGCATTTTGAATCAAATATCAACACTAATATGTGGACTCAAAGTTCAATAAAATATTATTGTAAATGGAAAATCATAGTTACAAATTTAAAATCAAAAGTTGAAAATATTTATAATTTAGATTTAAAAAATAAATCAGTCAAAATTATAAACGATTCAAATAGTCTTGGAGATTCAATTTGTTGGATGGCTGCTGTAGATAAATTTCAAAAATTACATAATTGTAAAATTGATTACTATACTGCGAAAAAAGATTTATTTATTAATGAGTATCCTAATATAAATTTTTATGATTATGGTGAAGTAAATAATATTGATTATTACTTTCAATATGTTTTAGGCTGCTTTGGAGAAGAAAAAGTAGATTTTTTTAGAAAAGATTGGAGGCTTCAGTCCTTGCAAGAAATAGCTTTTTCTATTCTTGGCTTAGATTATGTTGAAAGTAAAACTAAGATAACCATTAAAAATAAATTTAAATTAAATTTTAATAAATATGTTTGTATAGCTACACAATCGACTTCTCAGTCTAGATATTGGAATAATGATGGTGGATGGACAAAGACAGTGGATTATTTACAAAAATTAGGTTATAAAGTCGTATGTGTTGATAAATATTTTAATTTTGGAGCGCAGGGTTTTATGAATATATGCCCATCTAATATAAACTACTTTGCTGGTAATCATTCTTTTGAAGAAATAATAGATATCATAAATGGATGTGAATTTTTTATCGGTTTAAGTTCGGGCCTTTCTTGGTTAACTTGGGCAATTGGTAAAAAAATAATTTCTATAAATGGTTCTGTAGGTTCTAATTTTGAATTTTATACTCCTTATAGAATAATAAATTCAAATGTTTGCAATAGTTGTTTTAATAACATTAATTATAAATTTAGTTTTAGTGATTGGAAATGGTGTCCTACAAATAAAAATTTTGAATGCAGTAAAACTATTAAGTTTGAAATTATTAAAGAAGTTATAGATGATTTAATAAGTACTTTGAAAAATTAAATATTAAATCGATATAGCGATTATTCTTTATTAATCTACAATAAAAATTTTCAATAAATATGGAAAAATTAAAATTTTGTTTGCTTACTTCTTTTTTTAATTCTGAAAAATATATACATGATTGTATAAATAGCGTTATTAATCAAACTTACAAAAATTGGATTTGGATAGTATCTGATGATGGTAGCTCAGATGACACTAAAAATATTTTAATAAAATATTGTCATGAGAATCCAAACATTATTTATTATGATCAAGCTTATAAAGCTGAATTGGTAAAAAATATAAATAAATTTGTTCCAGTGGAGTGCGATTATTTCATGATGATGGATTCGGATGATAAGTTATTAGATACGTGTTTACAAGTTTATAATAAAATTTTAATTGATCATAAAAATGATAATATTGTTTTTGCATCATGCGAAGCTAGTTGGATAATTAATGATGCAAGACAGTATCCTTCTTTATTATATTTGCACACGAATGCTGATCCTGAAGATGAAAAAAAACAAACAGCTTGTAATGTTTGGGGAAATTTAAGAGCTATAAAAAATATAAAAAATTTTAGATTTATAGCAATGGATGAGCCTGGTCATGAAAATTATTATTGTTATATAGAAGATAATCTTTTTTATATACAAATGCAAAAGTTTGGTAATTTTTTAACTATAAAACGTAATTTATATGATTTCACTCGTCGTTCTGATAGCGTTAGCGTTATGAGTAACGTAAGAACAGAAAGATGTAAATTGAGTTACCAAGTTATTGATGATTTTATAAAACAAAATGAATTAATAGGTAAATCTATAAAAACTTGGGAAAAAGATTTATACGATGATGCTAACGCTTTTTTAATGAGTGGATTTAATTTTGATTCTAAATTTAAAGTTATTAATTTTTTTTCTAATTCATTGAATGATTTTACTAATTTATATAAATTATATTATGATAAGCAGTTAATGATCAATCATATATATAATGATTTTGAATATTGTATTGTAAATACATGTCATTACGATATTGAAGGATTAAAAAATATTTTTAACATAATTAAAATAAAAAAACCATTAGAAGTTTGTATTTATTTAAATGAATATAAAAAAAATTTTGAAATGGTAGAGTTTGAAGATTTAATTCGCAATGCTTTATCTTATGATTTTTTTTGGTCGAGTCATGGACCTTTTATGTATTATATTATAACTAATTTATGAAGCTTTTTAAAGATTTGGCTAGAAACGTTTGTATCATTATTCATAATAATATAATTTATTAATTATGATTTTTATTGAAGTTGATGAAGCTTACGCTTTCGATTATTTAAGTATATTACAAGTTAAAAAACAAAAGTCTTCTTCGGCAATAGAAACTTGGTCAAGATGTTATCTTAATTTACAGACTCAGTTTGATTCGGAAAAATGGTTTTTAATGATTAATTCTGAAGAATATGAAAATATGATAAAAGCAAATCTATTAACCTTTGATGCAGTTGATAAAGCTAAAAATAATGAAGTAACAGCGCAGCATGTTGATTATTGTAATTATCAAAGGCATACAGCAAAACAAAATTTTCAAAAAAAGTTTTTTAACAATAACCTTTGTGAATTAAAGATAGGATACGATAAATATGAATCTTCTACCTTATAATCGAACACAACACGTTGAATACGCTAAATTTATTCAAAATATAATATTAGAAGATAATATTAAATGTTATTTGATAGGCGGCTCTCTAATAAATACTATAAGAGATAATGGAAAATTTTTGTCAAATGATATAGATTTTGCTATTATTGGCGATGGTAATTTAGACAAGATCTTCAAATTAATAGAAAAATCAGGTATTCTTTTTTATTGGGAAAGTGAAAATGATATTCTTAGTATATATCCAGGTTTAGATAAAAAATATAAAATAGATTTATTTTTATTTGTTAAGCGCCATGTAAATTATTATATGTATCAAGTTGTATGGCTGCATGAAAAAATATGTAGTTTCCAAACTTTTAAAGAACAAACAGTTTTATTAGAAAATAAAGAATTTGTAACAATGTTCAGACCAGATTTGTTTTTAACAACTGTATATGGTGATTGGTCTAAACATAGTGATGAATACTCCTCAAAACAAGCTGGAAATACAATTCATACCAAAGAGTGTATATTTTATGTGGGTGAAAATGATTACGATAAAATAGATTTTCAAATAGAAAATTTAAAAATAATATTTAAAAACGTTACGGTAAAAACAAGTTTAAACAATATAGACGAGAAAAAAATAAATATTTTCGACGATACTTATTTAAGTTCTTTACCAAAAGAAAAAACATTGTTTTATAATGATTTTATTAAATTTTTTATCAAAGAAGAAATTAAATACTTCGATGTTTAATAATTTTTTTAATTATATCGGAAGTGCATATGTGGCTGGTTCTATCTAATAATATTAATTTATTTTCACTGACTTGATAGTATTTTTTTATATACTCTTCTTTTTCCCGCCCAGCAAAGACGCAATCAGCTTTTAATTTATTTAACAAATCATCCGTAGCGATTAAATCTGCATTTTCATAGACTTCATCAACATATTTGCAGCACCTTATCATTTCTAAACGATCTGAATACGAAATGATTGGAGCGTTTTTATAAGTAGTTACTTGCTCGTCATTGTGAACTCCTACTATAAGTTTATGATGGTTTTCTTTTATTCTTTTAAATAAATTTATATGGCCTACATGAAATAAATCATAAACTCCGTATGTGTATGCTGTCATAATATTAAAGATTTAAAAAGATATTCATAATAATCACATTGCTTTTTAATTGTAAATCTTGAGTTAGCATTTTTGTAACAATTTTCAGGATTGATAAGTTTATTTATATTTTGAACGGCGTAAATAATATCATTTATGCTGAAACATCTTAATCCAGTTTCTCCTTGCATTACCGTTTCAGCAAAACCGCCAAAATTTGTTGTTATGGTAGGAGTTCCTGAGAATTGAGCTTCGATAACAGTCCAATTGCACGGCTCCATAAATAGCGAAGGAGCTAATAAAAATTTTGCATCGCTTAATAAGTTCATTCGTTGAATAGGATCGACGAATCCTGCAAATTTACAATATTTAGTCTCTTTAAGATTCAAGATGTTTGGCCCTGCAAATATAATATCTTGACCAATATGATTACAAACATCATAAGTTAATTTAGCTCCTTTATCTTCTGTAATTCTGCCTAAAAATAGCGCTGTATTTGATTTTTCTTTTTTGTATATGAAGTCGTCAGGGTTGAAGCCGGGATAAACAACATATTCGCATCCTAGTTCAGCGTATGTTTTAGAATGTCCATGCATTTTATTCATTTGACTATTCGTTTCAAACATCTTAATTGGCGCGAACATACTATCGTAACCTATACTTGGTTCTACTACTATAGCTTTATCATAAAAGTGTTTAACACATGGTTCATGCGCAAATCCAAACCAGCATAATATAAATTCATTACTTGATTTTATTCTTTTGTTTAACTCTGTAACACAATTGTCATTAAATACATTAACAGCTTTTGTATTTACATTTTGATCGAATCCTTTAATCTTCCAATCATTTAAGTTGCCATAACTGTCCATTAATATATTATTATTAGTAACATTAATATGTTCTGTACAGTTAACAATAGAATTTTCATGACCATAATGATAAACAGTATGACCTCTTTTAGTCATCTCGTCACAAAATTTATAAACTTTCTGTACAAAAGCGCATAATGAAACATCTTTTCTAGTAGGAGAATAAGGAATACTCAAACAGTGAAAAACCATATATAATAGTGTAATTTATTTATAGTATGTCAATCAAAAAGAAAAAAATTCAAAAACAGAAACACGATCTAGACGACATTATCGCAGATAATAGTTTTAAATCGACTAAATTAGCGATTAAGAATTTTAATTTAACAGACAAGCAAAAAAGTTTTGCTCAAATAGCTTTTGATAAAAATACTAAAATTGTTTTTATTAATGGCCCCGCTGGAAGTTCTAAAACGTTTTTGGCTGTTTATTGTGCGTTGCATATGTTGAATGCGAATTCAAAATATGAGATCAAATACATTAGAACAATCGTCGAATCTGGAGAAAGAGGATTAGGTTCTTTGCCTGGAACTGTAGATGAAAAGTTTAATCCTTTTATGATACCGCTGTATGATAAGTTGGATGAGCTTATCCCTATGTCTCAATCAAAATATCTTGAAACTAGTGGTATTATAGAGGCTTTGCCCGTCAACTTCTTACGAGGTGCCACATGGAATGAGAAGATCATTATTGCAGACGAATCTCAGAACTATAGCAGTAAGGAATTAATTACTCTTCTCACTCGTATTGGCGAGAATACTAAAATGTTTATCTGCGGAGACGCTATGCAATCAGACATTGGAAACAAATCTGGTTTCATGAAAATCTATGATTTATTTAATAATAAAGATAGCGAAGAAAGGGGTATTTATTGTTTTGAATTTAATGAAGAAGACATCATGCGTAGCGAAATTCTTAAATATATCGTTCATTCTCTTAAGAGATTAGATAAAACGAACGTTCATTGATATAATAATCATGAGTAATATTTACTGTTCAAGTTGTGGTAGTAAACATGGCGCGGGATGTAAATTCTGCACAAATTGCGGAAATTCTTTGGGAGGATTTGCAAATACAAGTCAATCAAAATTACAAAGCCCAACTCAAACAAGAAATATTTCTCGTCAAAAAAGTTCAGAAGTGGATGAAGACGGTCTTCCAACTGTCTTCGTCAGACCATCGAAACTTTCATACGAAATAGAAAAACCAGCAGGTAATAAATATTTAGGAAAAGATTTATTTAACGCTCCTCCGGTCGATCCAAGTGAAAGAATAAATTCAAGACCGAATTCTAATTATAGAAAACTAAGTAAAGAAGAATTTTTAAGTCAGTCGTTGAAGGAGTGTAGTTCGCGCCCAATACAAGACATAGATGAATCGTAAAAAGAAAAATTTTGAAGACATGTATGAGATTATTAACCAAGTAATCAAAAAGCGCAGAAATAAGTGGAAGTTAAAAGCGATTACTTGGTTTGATTTTGAAGATATAGAACAGGTCATTAAAGTTCATATATATAAAAAATGGCATCTGTGGGATCAATCGCGAGCGATTGAACCTTGGGTGAATCGCATAGTCACGAATCAAATTAGAAATATAATACGTAATAATTATACAAGTTTTGCGCGTCCTTGTTTATCTTGTCCATTTAATCAAAATAAAGAAGGTGATTCTGGAATAGAAATGTCATGCGGTTTCACAATAAGCGGCAAACAATGTAATGAATGTCCATTATACGCTAAATGGGAGAAAGTAAAAAAATCCGCTTACGATGTTAAGATGACTGTAAGCTTAGAGAATCATAAAAATTATTTTATGAATTGTGAATCAAGTATAAGCTATGATTATAAAAACGCTGAAAGCAAACTTCATGGTTTAATGAAAAATAATTTAGGAGATAAGCATTTCTTTATTTATAAAATGTTTTTTATAGACAATCTTAGCGATGATCAAGTGGCTCAAGTATTAAAGTTTAAAACGAGCGAAAAAGGAAGAAAAGCGGGTTACAAACAGATAAAAAATTTAAAAAAAATGTTGTATGTGAAAGCTCAATTATTATTAAAAGAAAACGATATATTCTCATCTTAATATGTTAACGGACGAAAACAAAGCATTTATATTAAAAAAGATTAACGAAGGAACTGAAGATTATATTGTTCTGGCTAATCTACTTTATAATCGTGAAGATTTAACAGGCAGATCTAAAGAGGCGAAGTTAGTTAGAGACTTTCTAATAACAACTGGGTTTGTTAAAAAGCAAGAAAAACCAAAGCCTACGCAAACAATAGAAATACTATCAAAAGAAAATTGTGAATTTATTGAACAAAACATTAAAACAAGAATAACTCCTAGACAAGTAACAGAGTTAATATTTCATGAAAAATTTCTAGGTCTTGAAAACTTTAATATTTTTATCACACCTGAGTATAGAGCCGTTCAAAAATACATAAAAGAAAAATATCCTGATTATCTTGTAGATAACGAATCTGGAGTTGGCGACAAATACTCTGTTCCGCGTTCAATCAGAACAGTAATTAATAAAGCTAATAAATGGTGCGGCCAAAACATTTCTGAAGAAAAATTATCTTTGCAGCATAGAAAATGGATGGAAAAATTATTAAATTATTTGTCAAGTCCAAGATTTGTTGGCAATTACGACTCATATAACAGCTCTATAGATAAAGAATTATTTGAAGCAGAATTCGTACGTTCTGTTTGGGACAAGCCTGACTTAACTATTGATGAAATTAATTTATATATTAATGTTTGTATGGATTATATTAATCTGAGGCAGATTGATATTAAAAAAAATAAGATAAATGATATGTTCAACGAGACGCAGGATCAGAAAGACTTCACAATGCGTCTAACTGAGGTTCTTAAGACGATCTCTGAAGAATACAATCAGTGCGCTGGGCGTATAGATAAGAGCATACAAAAATTAAACGGCGAACGATCCAAGAGAGTGGAGCAAACGCATCAGAAGAACGCTTCGATACTCAATCTTGTAGAGCTTTTCCAAGATGAACAAGAACGTAAAATGATGATACAAATTGCTGATATGCAAAAGCGTACTATCAAAGAGGAAGCTGATCGTTTGGAGAACATGTCTTCATGGAAAGCTAGAATTTTGGGAATTTCTAAAGAAGATGCTATATGATTCAGTGTAAAATCTGTAGCGAATCTTTTAATAACGATAAGTCTTTTCACGCCCATTTGAAAAAGCATAATCTTTATCAAGCGGAATACTATTGTACGTATTATCCAAGAAACTCTCTTTATTATCGTCAGCAAATACCTTTTAAAAATAAGAAACAATATTTTGAAACCGAGTTTCTTGATTATACAGAGTTTCTGAAGTGGGAAGCCGCATCTAACGAAGATACGGTCAAAACAAAATGTATTGAATTGCTAAAGAAGAGGATAGATGAAAAACAATACCATTTTGCACCATTTCATAATGAAGTGATAACTCTTGATTTACCGAGTCTAAATATTTATAAGAAGTATTTTAGTTCTTATACCAACGCTTGTAAGCTTTTAAATATTGAGCCTTTATACAATAAAAATTTACCAGAAGCTTTTAAGAAAACAGATGTATCTCATTTACCAATATTAATCGATACTAGAGAACAGGACGCATTAGAGTTTTCTAAATCTAAAATAGAAAAAATATTTGTAGGAGATTATTTAATTGCTGATAAAAAGTATTTTACTAATACATTCGTTGATAGAAAAAGCGAATCTGATTTTCTAGGAACTATGGCTTCTGGAATAGAAAGATTTGAAAAAGAAGTCGTGAAGGCGGTAGAATTAAATTGTTATTTGTTTGTGGTCATTGAGAGTAGCATAAATGACATCTTAATAAATCAACGTAAGTACAATAGAAAAACAAATTTAGAATATATTTTTCATAATATGCGTTCTTTATGCCATAAATATCCAAGACATATACAGTTCGTTTTTACTGGCAGTCGAAATAAATCTTTAGATATTATACCTAAATTATTATATCATGGTAAGTCAGTGTGGCAGGTAGATATACAATATTTTTTAGACAATGAGTTGGGAAACAGGCAACCAAGTGCCAAGGAAATCGCGTTTAATTTCCAATGAGGAGTTAGCGCAGATACCTGGATACATAGAAGAACGAGAAGCGAAGTTATTGTTTTATCAATTTCTTCGTAATAATACTACTTTCGCTACTGATTTAATAACTGGTGTCAAATTATTTCCTTTTCAACATATGGCTATTAAAGGCATGTTGGAAAGTGATTATTTTTTAGGAGTTTGGTCGCGTGGTATGAGTAAATCTTATACTACTGGTATTTACGCTGTATTAGACGCTATATTAAATCAAGGAGTTGAAACTGGTATATTATCTCGATCATTTCGTCAGTCGAAAATGATATTTAAAAAGATAGAAGACATTGCCGCCAAGCCTGAAGCTTATCTTTTAAAACAATGTATTACAAAAATATCCAAGTCTAATGATGAATGGGTAATGGAGATTGGCAGAAGCCGTATTCGTGCGCTGCCATTAGGTGATGGCGAAAAACTTCGTGGTTTTCGTTTTCATCGTATTATTATTGATGAGTTTTTATTGATGCCTGAACGCATTTATAACGAAGTTATTATTCCGTTCTTGTCTGTCGTTCAAAACCCAACTCAAAGAGAAGAGCTTTATAATCTTGAAACCCAATTGATTAATAAAGGAGAAATGACTGAAGAAGATAGGTATATCTGGCCTAACAATAAATTAATAGCATTATCTTCAGCGTCTTTTAAATTTGAATATTTATATAAGTTATACGAGCAGTATGAAAATTTAATATCTAATCCTAAAAATAAAGAAAAGACTAAACGATGCATTATGCAGTTCTCTTATGACTGCGCTCCAGTTCAGTTGTACGATCAAAATCTAATTAATCAAGCAAAATCGACAATGAGTGAGTCGCAATTTTTGCGAGAGTTCGGCGCACAGTTTAGTGATGATAGTTCTGGCTATTTTAAAATATCTAAAATGGCGTTATGCACTGTTCCTGATGGTGAGCTTCCTGCTGTTGAAGTAGTTGGTAATCCAGAAGATGAATATATATTGGCAGTAGACCCTTCTTGGTCAGAAACTGAATCATCAGATGATTTTGCTATTCAAGTTTTAAAGATAGATAAAGAAAAACAAATTAATACTTTAGTTCATTCTTACGCTCTCTCTGGATCTTCTTTAAAAGATCATATTAAATATTTCTTATATCTATTGCAGAATTTTAATGTTATAGGGGTATGCATGGACTATAATGGTGGCGTTCAGTTCATGAATTCATGCAATGAAAGTGAATTATTTAAAGATGCTAAAATAAATTTGAAATCAATGGTTACAGAATTTGAAAGACCCGAAGAATATGCTCAAAATTTATACTCTGCAAAAAGCGAATATAATAGATCAGATTATAAATATGTTTTCTTGAGAAAACCAACTTCGGGTTGGATACGATTAGCGAATGAAATGTTGCAAGCGAATTTCGATCATCGTCGCACATATTTTGCCAGTAGAGCTATCGATGATAATTTTAGAAGTCAAACTAAAAAGCGCATTGGCATTACAGATTTAAAATTCTCTAACGCTTTGGACACTGAAAAAGAAAACGAAGAAGCAAAGATGATTGATTTTGTAGAGCATTTAACTGATATGATAATGTTAACTAAAACAGAATGCGCTCTTATACAAATAACAACATCTGCTCAAGGTATGCAGAATTTTGATCTTCCTGCAAATCTTAAACGTAAGTCTGGACCAGATAAACCTAGAAAAGATAGTTATTCTGCATTAGTATTAGGTAATTGGTTGTGCAAGATTTATTTCGACATGAATAATACTCAAGTTGAAGACATGACTGAGACTTTTGAACCTATGTTTATAGCTTAAAAGTTAAAAAGTCACTTTTAAAGTCACAATGTGTAACTATTATTAACATGAGTCGCAAATATAATAAAAGATCAGATTATTGGGGCAAATTCTCTAAAACTCAAGAAGGTCAATCTGAGCCGCTTGACGCTATGTTAAGAGATAACGCTTCTGAACCTTCTTTAGTTGGTGATCCATTCTATCAACAAGAAGCTAAAGCTTCTAGTTATGAAAGAAGTGGAGGAGGAGAGTCTACTAATTTACGCAGAAATTTAGCTTATGTAGGACCAAAAATTTATAAATATGGAAACATTAGAGAAGGAATGTTGCCATTCGAAACTTCAATTAATGGATATAATATCCGTGACGCTATTGAGTTATGCCAGAAAGCTTATGCAAATATAGCTATTTTTAGAAATGCTGTTGATATTATGTCTGAATTTGCTAACGCTGAAATCTATTTAGAAGGCGGAAGTCAAAAATCAAAAGACTTTTTCTCAAAATGGATGAAGTACACAAGGATGTGGAACGTTAAAGATCAATACTTCCGCGAGTATTATCGCAGCGGCAATGTTTTCTTTTACAAGATTAATGCTAAATTTGATATAGATGATTTTCAAAAAATTCTAGAAACATATGCTTCATATGATGGAGCATCTTATAATACGGATATTAAATTATATAATTATCCTACGCCATATGATGTAAAGAATTTAATTCCAGTTCAATACACACTTCTCAATCCTTATTATTTAACGACAAATCACACAAGTTCTTGGCATCAAGTCGTTTATCATAAAATACTTTCTGAATATGAATTAGAAAGACTTAGGTCTCCTAAGAATGATCACGATAAAGTGGTATTCGATAGTTTAGATAATACTACAAAAGAAAAAATCAGATTGGGTCAATGGTCAAGAGATGGACTTAATATTCAATTGAATCCTACAGATATTATCTATTCTTTTTATAAGAAGCAAGACTACGAACCTTTTGCTATACCATTTGGTTTCGCCGTTCTTGATGATATAAACTTCAAGATGGAAATGAAAAAGATAGATCAAGCTATTTGTCGCACAATTGAGAATGTTATTCTATTGATAACTATGGGTACTGAACCCACTAAAGGCGGAATTAATCATAAGAATATAAAAGCGATGCAAAATCTTTTGAGCAATCAATCTGTTGGTCGCGTTCTTGTTGCAGACTATACAACAAAAGCTGAATTCATTATTCCTGATATGAATAAAGTTTTGGGATATGAGAAGTATAAAGTAGTGAATGAGGACATCAAAGAAGGATTGCAGAACATACTTATTGGTTCAGAAAAGTTTGCAAACACAACTGTAAAAGCCCAAGTATTTTTTGAAAGACTAAAAGAAGCTAGAAAAGCTTTCTTGAATGATTTCTTACAGCCTGAAATGGAATTAATTTTTCGCAACTTGGGATTTAAAGGTAAATGCCCTATTGCTAAGTTTGAAGAAGTATCTATTAAAGATGAGACTCAATTTAATCGCGTGGTCACGCGCATGATGGAGCTTGGAATACTACCTCCAGAAGAAGGTTTGAGAGTAATTGAAACTGGTATTTATCCAACTCAAGAAGAGTTAGGAGCGGCTCAAGCCAAGTTCGTAGAAGAAAGAAAGAAGGGATATTATAATCCAATTGTTGGCGGCGTTCCTGTTATTCCTCCTCCAGTATCTGAAGCGCCAGGAGTTAAACCTGTAATGAAAAAAACAACGACTCCAACTGAAAAAGGTCGTCCTGTTGGATCTAACGCTTCTATTTATGCAAAAGATGCAATCGCTAAAGTAATGGATAAAACAAAAGATTTATATTCTATTGTGGAAGTTGGTTTGAAAAAGAAATATTCTAAAAAATCTTTAAACGCTGAACAAAATAAATTAGCCCAAGGAATTTCTGAAGCAATTATATTAGGATCTCAGAGCGAATCTTGGATATCTTTAGCTACAGAAGTTCTAAACGATCCTAGCAAATTAGATAAATTAAATATATTGAGTGAGATACAAACTACTGCTGGCGAACATGATTTAGACACATATGCAGCAGCACTTTTATATCACAGTACTAAGTATTCCGTGTAAAATCTAATTATATGTTCCTTTATAGAACTAAATTTGACAATATAGTTACAGCTTCATTGAATTTTGATAACAATGTTCTATTGTCTCAAGCTTCATTGGAACCGCTTAAGTCAATTATACCTTCTTCAGTTAATTTAGAAAAGAATATTGATTTAGTTGGCGCTGCATTTAATGCTGCTGTTGTAAATCGTTTTAATAAAAATGGTGATGGTATTGACACTAACACTGCTATTGCATTTAAAAACTATTTCATTCACAAGCCAACAAATATTGAACACAAGAAACAAAGAGTAGTTGGGCATATTGTTAATTCGGCTTTTTCTTCTTATGGAGAGAATAAAATATTATCTGACGAAGATGTAAGAGGAAGTCTTAGTCCATTTAATATTGCTTTGGCGGCTGTTGTATATAAAACAGTTGATCGCGATTTTGCAGACGCACTAATGGACTCTAACGATCCTAATTCCGCATTATACGAAAAGATTAGTGCAAGTTGGGAAATTGGATTTAATGAATACTTTGTTGCAGTTGGAAGCTTAGATTTAAAACAAGCAGAAATCATTACTAAAAAAGAACAAATCGATGAATTCAAGAAATATTTAAAAGGCTTTGATGGATCTGGGTATATGAATGATGGAACTCCAGTATATCGTTTAGTTACTGGACGTATTTATCCTTTAGGGATTGGATTTACCACTAATCCTGCTGCTGATGTTCAAGGAGTAGTAATTGATGATGGAACGTCTGCTATAGAAGTGGACAACGAAAAAGAAGAAATAAAAACAGAAGAAGCTGAGTTTTACGAAATCAATTCTATAGAATTACTAAATTTTAACAATAAAATATTTTCACAAAAAGAAAAACAACCTGTAAATATTACCAAAACAAAAATTATGGATTTAGAACAAATACTATCTGCATTAAAAACAGTTCTAGCTGAAAAGCAAGACACTGCCAAGTTTAGTGATGAAGCCGTAGCTTCCATTTCAGCTAAGATCGCTGAGAGCATTAAACTAAAGAGTGACGAAATGAAGTTGGAGATGGAACACGCTGAAGTCGCTAAGGCTGAAGCTATCGCTCAAGCTGAAAAATTCAAGAAAGATCTTGAAGACAATAATAAAAAACTTTCTGAGACTGTCGCTAAACTCGCAGAACTCGAAAGCACAATTTCCGCTCAAGCTTCTCAAGAACTTTATAGTTCAAGAATGAGTTTCCTAGATACTGATTATGATCTTGATGAGATTGATCGTCAGTTTCTAGCTAAAGAAGTATCTGCTTTAGCAAACACAGAAGAGGCGTTTGCTTCTTATAAAGAAAAGCTCGCTGTTCTTTTTAGACACAAGAACAAAGCTTCAAAGCAAGATCAAGATAAATTTTTCCAAGAACGTCTAGAAGCCGAATTGGCCAAGAGAATGGGACAAGCAAAGACTCAACGAACTGAAGTTGTCGAAAAGACAGTTGAAGTTGAAACAGCTTTGGCTAACGCCAAACGCGAAGAGCCAGCTATACCCGCTCAGTCACTCGCTCCTTCAGAAGCAAAAGCTTCTTGGAAAGAAAGACTAGGTAAAGCTTTCAGCAAGGAAAATATAACAGTTAAATTTTAAAAATATATGTCACTAAGATTATATCCATTCAGACAGTATAGCGACGTTGATGTTATCAACATGTTCGCGAGCGACACTGTTGATGCCA
>Ga0209296_1000740_pt1 | contig 27728 bp, 29 predicted proteins | sample S_130206_EF_Meta_FD_187319 | JGI IMG/M metagenome (GOLD analysis project Ga0209296, IMG submission 187319) | Freshwater microbial communities from Lake Simoncouche, Canada to study carbon cycling - S_130206_EF_MetaG (SPAdes) (version 2) | ecosystem: Environmental > Aquatic > Freshwater > Lake ... | reverse complement strand
AACCTTGCGAGCGCGACCAAGTAGATCCATTGTTGTTGCATCTAGCTTTAATCCAACTTCTTCAGAGATAACAGTTGCACCTGTAAGGATTGCAATATCTTGCAACATTGCCTTACGACGGTCACCGAATCCTGGAGCCTTAACCGCAACTGACTTAAATGTTCCGCGAATCTTGTTTACTACCAAAGTAGCAAGTGCTTCGCCTTCAACATCTTCAGCCAAAATAACAAGGGTCTTACCTGATTGCATTACCTTTTCAAGAATAGGTAGTAAATCCTTAATGTTTGTAATCTTTGAATTCGCAATCAAGATATATGGATCTTCAAGAACTGCTTCCATGCGATCGGTATCAGTTGTGAAGTAAGGAGAGATGTAACCCTTATCAAAACGCATACCTTCGGTTAGTTCTAGTTCTAAACCAAATGTGTTTGATTCTTCAACAGTAATAACGCCCTCTTTGCCGACCTTATCCATTGCTTCAGCAATCATGTCGCCGATAGTTGAATCCGCGGCAGAAATAGATGCAGTAGCTGCAATCTGTTCCTTGGTCTTAACTGGATTAGACATTGCTAAAAGTTCTGCTGAAATAGCATCAACAGCTTTTTCAATTCCGCGCTTTAGCCCCATTGGGTTTGACCCAGCAGCAACATTTTTCAGTCCTTCACGGACTAGTGCTTGTGCTAAAACAGTTGCAGTTGTTGTTCCATCGCCTGCGACATCATCGGTCTTCTTCGCAACTTCTTTAACTAATTCTGCGCCAATCTTCTCCCAAGGATCATCTAATTCGATCTCCTTAGCGATTGATACGCCGTCATTTGTTATTGTTGGTGCTCCCCATTTTTTCTCGAGGACAACATTTCGTCCACGGGGTCCAAGGGTGACCTTCACAGCATCTGCGAGTGCGTTCATTCCGCGCTCTAGACCGCGGCGGGCCTCTTCATTAAAAGCAATCATCTTTGCCATATTTTTATTTCTCTCTCTAACCGTTAACGATTATCACTCTAACCACCCGAGTGCTAATGCCAAATCTAGAGCAGGGGCGAAGGGTGGGGCAAATCGAGCTAGAGGGAGCGGGCGTTTGTGCGGGCTTCGCGCAATCGGCGAAGTCGCTTTACGAGCATTGGAGATGCGAGCAGCGCATCATCGCGATCAATCAAGTTATTCAGCAGTTGGTAATAAGCAGGTGGCGTCATATCGAATAGCTCTTTGATTGCGCTCTCTTTGGCCCCAGCAAACTTCCACCACTGGCCTTCAAAGCCCAAAATTTTTACTTCTAATTCGGTTAGAGAAGCCGCCTCGATTTGGGATGCAATCTCTAAGTTTTCCATGTCTAAATTATAGGAGAAAGGTCTGACAATTTCTGGGATTTAGCGGAAATTATTTAGCTTTTAATTCTTGGCTAATTGGGATTCGGCGTAATCTTTTCGATTGGCGCTGCGAACTAAATTTGTCAACATCATCGGAAATATCAATACATGAAATGGTGAAACCGCGAACCAGTAAAGATGTCCACCCAGTCCTCTTGGTGAAAACGTTGCGTCTTGCGAAATTTTTCGCATCTTCTTGCCAGCAACTTCGACATCTTCGATTTTAAATTCAAGCCAAGCTTTTCCAGGAAGAATCATTTCGGCATAAAGTTTTAAGTCAACACCAGATTCCAAATTCTCTACCCGCCAAAAATCGAGGCTATCGCCAATTCGTAAAGTGTCTGGATGCCGGCGGCCGCGACGAAGTCCTACGCCACCAAATAGCCGATCAATAATTCCGCGCGCTAACCAGAGGAAATCTGCGCCATACCAACCGTGATCGCCACCAATTTGTTCAACACTCTTCCAGAGATTCACTTTGCTGGTCTCAACAATTTTTTCGCGATGATCACGATAAATAGTTTCACCTGCCCATGTCGGATCGCTCTGCGCTTTCTGCCAAGGAGCTGTCGGTTGAGTTGCATCTGACCAACGTGATTCAACTTGGTTTTCCGTAGTTCTTGAGAGAGCTAATTCAATTGCCTGGTTTACTTGTAGCAAACCTTCTGGTGGTGGTGGAATCAATCCCGCGATGCTTTTATTTGGATCAGCAACTACTTCACTAATTAATGAGTGAACAAGTGGCCGTGCTAGCGCCGTTGGAACTGGTGTAACTAAGCCGATCCATAAACTTGAAAGTGCGGGTGTTAAAACTGGGACTTTAATAATCCAACGACGACGCAATCCAGAAATTTTTGCAAACATCTGCATCATGTCGGCATATGAAAGAACTGCCGGGCCACCGATGTCGAAGATTCCACTCACTGGTGATTTAAGTCCAGCCGCACTTGATAGATACCAGAGCACATCTCGAATTGCGATTGGCTGAGTGCGATTTGAAACCCACTTCGGGGTTGTCATAACTGGCAGACGATGAGTCAAATGTCGAAGCATTTCGAAGGATGCAGAACCAGATCCAATAATTATGCCAGCGCGCATTTCGATTACTGGCACTTTGCCGCTTGCTAATTCGCGACCAGTATTTGCACGTGATTCTAAGTGCTGACTTATCTGCTTATCATTTGCAATTCCACCCAGATAAATTATCTGGCTTACGCCTGCCTCTTCTGCTGCAGTTGCAAAGTTGCGAGCCATTGCCGCTTCGATCTCGTCAAAATTTGATCCAAGATTAATTGAATGCAATAAATAGAACGCGGTATGAATCCCGGTTAACGCAGCCTTAACAGATGCAAAATCATTGGCATTTCCTTGTGCAATTTCAACCTTGCTTATCCAGCTTTGACCAGAAATTTTATTTTTGTCGCGCACCATCACGCGAGCTGCAAAATCTTGGCTCAGTAACTGTCGAACTAATCGACCGCCAACATAACCAGATGCGCCGGTAACAAGGATTTTGCGCCCAGAATTTACTGGAATTGGATTATTGGCAGGCGCGCTCATGAGTTAAACAGTAGACTGTGAACCTGATTTCGGAAACTTGAAATTTATTTATTTAGAAATGACAGAGGACCTAAATGATAAAGCGCCACAAGCCTAGAGTCGTAATTCTTGGTGGCGGTTTTGGCGGACTTGCAACAGCCAAGGCACTTGGCGACAACGCAGATATTACGGTTGTCGATCGCCATAATTATCAAACTTTTCTTCCTCTTCTCTACCAAGTTTCAACTGCAGGGCTAGCTGCCGACCACGTCGCATATCCAATTCGTGGTGCGCTTCGCTCTTTCAATGGAAAATTTAGAATGGGAAGTCCAATTTCGGTTGACCATAAAAACAAGACCGTCAAATTAGATAGCAGTGAGGTTTTACCCTTCGACCATTTAGTTGTTGCTGTTGGTTCTGTCACTGCTGATTTTGGAACTCCAGGAGTTACTGAATACGCACTCGGTATGAAGTCAGTTCACGAGGCACTTTCAATTCGCGCCGAAGTAATGCGACGCTTTGAAGATTTATGTCGCTTTGAAGATGACACCAGACTTTCTATTGTTGTAGTCGGCGGCGGTCCAACAGGTGTTGAAATGGCTGGTGCGCTTGCTGAACTGGTTCGTGGACCATTGATGAACGATCAAAAACATGCTGCTCGACACATGGATGTTTCACTGATTGAAGCCGGACCAAGATTACTTCCAAGCTTTTCTCCAAACCTTTCAGCAAAAACCAAGCTCTCACTTGAAAAACTAGGAGTGAAAGTATTGGTTGATTCTGCTGTTAAATCTGTGAAGCGCTCCGAAATAAATTTAAAGAGTGGTGAAAAGATTCCTGCTGAAGTAACTATCTGGGCCGCCGGAGTTAAAGGTGAACCAGTAGTTTCAAATCTTTCGCTGCCATTAGATGGCAATCGATTAAGCGTTTACCCAACACTTGCGGTCTCAAATTATCCAAATATTTGGGGTGTTGGTGATGTTTGCGGTGCCAAATCTAAAGATGGTCGATTCCTACCAATGGTCGCTCCTGTTGCAATGCAACAAGGTCGCTTTGTAGCAGAACAAATTTTGCGCCGGGAAAAGGGAATCGAACTTAAAGATTTTAAATATAAGGATAAAGGCTCAATGGCAACTATTGGCCGACATAAAGCCGTAGTCGAAGTAAACAAGATTAGATTCTCTGGTTATCCAGCTTGGGCGGCCTGGTTATTTTTACACTTGTTTTATTTAATGGGCGGCCGAAATCGAATCGGAACGATTGTTGATTGGTGCTGGAATTACTTCACTTTTGACCGTGGAAATCGCCATATTATGGATTCAGTCTAAACAATGTTGAAGTTAAAACGTGCTTACATTGATTTACGAGGCCACCAAGTTTGGTCAGCGCAGGGAAAAAGTTTTGGCAAGAAAACGGAACCTGTTCTACTTATGCATGGTGGTTTGAGTTCTACTGAAAGTTGGGATTACACGGTTATTCCTGCGGTTCAAAGAACCCACAGTATTTTTGCTTATGATCGAAGCGCTCACGGTCGCACTGCAAGTCGCGAAGGCTTTTACCATTTTGATTTTCAAGCCGATGAAGCGATTGCCTATATCGAAGATGTCATAAAAGGCCCTACGCATTTAATTGGCTGGAGCGATGGCGGAATAATTTCGTTGATGGTGGCACTAAAGCGCCCAGACTTAGTGAAATCAATCGTGGCAATCGGAACTAATTTTCATTACGACAGTGGACTTACCCTGGTTGAAAGTGATCCAGAAGTAGTTATTTCGGAAGATGATGCCGCAAAATTTGCACTTAGGTCACCAGACCCAGCACACATGCAAGAAATTATTATTCGTAAAGCATACGAAGTTTGGAATTCTGAACCTACTATGACAACTTCGGAGCTTTCAAAAATTAGTTGCCCAGTATTAGTTCTAACTGGAGATGATGAACCATTTTCCAATCAACATACTGTTGAACTTTACGAAGCGATTCCAAACGCCAGACTGGCAATCGTTCCAGGGACTTCGCACTTCGTTGTTAAAGAGAAGCCAGCCCTTGTTCAACAATTAATTAAAGATTTTTATCACAATCTTGAATATCCAATAACTACTTGGCCACGTCTGCGAAAAGAACAAACCGAAAAACTAAACGAGCAATAATATAAATTTTTTACTGGAGCCCCCCGTCAGGATTGAACTGACGACCTACGCATTACAAGTGCGTTGCTCTACCACTGAGCTAGGGAGGCGTGTTGGAGGGGTAATTATGACACGCAAAAACCGGTGCTAAGAACCTGGCAAATTCTTGCGTAAATAGCGAGTATCTTCGGCAAATGCGCCTTGGAGTCTTAGATGTGGGATCAAATACGATCCACCTCCAGGTAGTAGATACACATCCCGGCGCCCGGCCAAATCCAACTTTTAACCATAAAGAAGAGCTTCGGCTCACTGAATATTTAACTGAAGAAAACAATATTTCTGACGAAGGTATAACAGCGCTTCGCTCAGCAATTGAGAATGCGATTGCTCATTCCAAGAGTGTGAAGACTGAGGAACTTCTACCATTTGCAACTTCAGCACTTCGTGAAGCAAATAATGGTTCAGAAATTATTGCAGCGATAAATAAGGATTTTGAAATAGATTTGCAAGTATTAACTGGCGAAGAAGAGGCGAAGTTAACTTTCCTTGCTGCCCGTCGTTGGTTTGGTTGGTCGAGTGGCCGACTGCTTGTAATTGATATCGGCGGCGGTTCACTTGAAATTGCATCGGGCATTGATGAATCGCCAGAGGTTGCAGTAACACTGCCACTAGGTGCTTCGCGATTAACTAAGAGCCACTTGCAAGGTGACCCATTCACTGCAAAAAGTGTGCGGTCGTTGCGCGATTACATCGAAAATCAATTGGAATCTGTTCTTCCAAATTTGGTTCGTCACGAAGATTCTGATCGTGCGATTGCAACTAGTAAGACGCTACGAACTCTGGCAAGACTCTGCGGTGATTGGTATGGCGGAAATGGTAAAAATATAACTATCGATTCCATCCGAAAAATTTCAACACGATTAGCTGAAATGGATTCCGAAGAACGGACTAAGTTACCCGGTGTATCTGCAAACCGAGCCCGTCAGATTGTTGCAGGAGCACTTGTAACTGAAAGTGTCATGCGCAATTTAGATTTAGATAATTTAGAAATTTGCCCTTGGGCGCTGCGCGAAGGAATAGTCCTAAAGTACTTGGACTGGACCGAGCACTAAACTGTCCTAAACAGTAGGCGCTGGAACCACATCAATCTGAAGGCACTTATTCTTACCCAGAAAAACCACCCAAGCATCGGCTGGTTTTAATTTATTTTCTGGCAGTTCAACATCAGATTTCTTCGTTACTCGTTCCAACATCCTAGGCAGTACTGGATTGTGGCTGCAGAGAAGAATTGTTGCACCTGTTGTCCGAGAAATTTCTGCAAGTTCTAAGGCATATTCCAATGATTTATCTTTATTTTTCTCAAATGTATATTCACTTAACTTACTTGTAATTATCGGTTCGATCTTCAACGTGTTTGTTAGTCCAATTACTGTGTCATAGCATCGGACTGCGTCAGATGTATGAATTTGAGAAATTCCAAATACTTGATAAACCGCGTGCATTCGCTTTGCTTGAAGTTGGCCAAGAATGTCCAGTGGTCGATCTTCATCTCCACTCTGCCATTCAGTGCGTGCCAGTGCTTTTGCATGGCGCAACATGATTAGTTTTGTAGCTTGAAAAGGCGACTTGATAAAAATTTCTAGTATTTCTTTATCACTATCACGAGTTAACTTCTTTTGTGCAGATTCAAAATCATGCCATTCCAGTAAATCCGCTTCATTATTTGAATGAAAATCCTTTGAACTAGTCAGCGCTTTAGCGGCCCAGTATGAAACGTGTTTCGGGCCTTCCACTGATTCATATTCGACTTCACCAAGATATGGTCCGAGTTCAATATCTAGACCAGTCTCCTCCATAATTTCGCGGTATGCACTGGAAATTAGCTCTTCGCCAGTATCTAATTTTCCTTTTGGAAAGGTCCAGTCGTCGTATTTTGGTCTGTGAATGATTGCTAATTCGATTTTTGAGTCATTACTTTCTCGCCAAACAACACCGCCGGCTGCAATTATCAATGCACTTATCCTCTGGCTCGGTACCAACTAATAACTTGCTGATGCAAGTCAACTAAATCCTCACCATTTGAACCTTTAGTTATCCGATCCCAAGTGCCTGAAGAATTCATATTCCAGTGCGCTGTTGTTGGGGCTAAATAACTATCGAGTGCGCGTAGCAACATCCGTTTGTGGTCAGTTTGTTTAATCATAACCATGCTTTCGACGCGTCGATCCAGATTTCGGTGCATCAGATCTGCGCTACCAATCCAAAGTTCATTCTCGCCGCCATTTGCAAAGTGGAAAATTCTTGAATGCTCTAAGAATCTTCCCAAGATTGAGATAACACGGATGTTCTCTGATAATCCCGGAACGCCGCCTCTAACTGCACAAATGCCTCGAATTACGAGTTCTATTTCTACTCCAGCAGCAGATGCTTTATATAGAAGTTCAACAAATTCTTCGTCTAGAATTGAATTTAACTTCATTCGAATCTGCGCTGGTTTTCCAGCTTTCTTATTATCAATCTCTCGCTGAATGCGTTCCAGCAACCCTGAACGCAGGGTTCTTGGCGCAACCAATAGCCGTTCAAAGGACGTTTGAGGCGCAAAGCCTGAAAGTTGATTGAAGAGTTTATTTACATCATCGCCAAGAACTTGATCCGAACTTAAGATTCCAAAATCTTCATACATGCGAGCGGTCTTTGGATTGTAATTTCCAGTTCCCATATGAACATAACGCTTGATTGCGCCCGCTTCTTGCCTCACGACTAGTGATAACTTGGCATGGGTTTTAAATCCAACAAGACCGTAAACAACATGCACGCCTGCATCTTCAAGTTTTCGGGCCCAACGAACGTTTGCTTGTTCATCAAATCGTGCACGAATTTCAATTACGGCAAGTACTTGTTTACCTGCCTCTGCCGCTTCAATAAGCGCTTCGACAATTGGGGAGTCGCCAGAAGTTCTATACAAAGTCTGTTTAATGGCGAGAACGCTCGGATCGGTTGCGGCAGATTCAATAAATCGTACAACTGAAGAGTTAAATGATTCATAGGGATGATGCAAGATGATTTCTCTGCGCTTTAGCGCCTCAAAAAATGCTTCGGTTGAATCCGGTTCTACATCGCGCAGATCCCAAGCAACTTGATTTCTAAATGCATCAAATTTTAAATCTGGGCGATCGATATCAGCAATTTGATTCAACCCAGTTAAATCTAAAGGTTCTGGATATTTACTTATATCCTCATCTTTAATTTTCAACTCTTCTTTTAAAGTCTCCAAGAGTTCTTCGTCCATGCCAAGTCCAACTTCAAGTCGAACGGGTGGCCCAAATTTTCTACGCAATAATTCTTGTTCCATACTGGCCAATAAATCTTCTGACTCTTCCTCTTCAAGTTCAAGATCGGCATTTCTGGTAATTCTAAAAGTGTAAGTATTTAGAACTTCCATGCCTGGAAAGAGTTCAGCTACGTTTGCAGTAATAACTTGTTCTAACGGAATGTATCTTCGATCATCGCCAGTAGATGTAACTACAAATCTTGCTAAGTTCGATGGCACCTTAACTCTGGCAAAGAGTTCGATTCCGGTATCTGGGTTTTTTACAATGACTGCAAGGTTAAGTGAGAGCCCCGAGATATATGGGAAAGGATGTGATGGGTCGATTGCAAGTGGTGTTAATACGGGAAATATTTGCTTGTTGAAAATATCTATTGCCACTTCTCGTTCTTGGGAATTTAACTCATCCCAGCTAACAATATTGATTCCCTCTTTGGAAAGTTTTAAATGAACATCTTCATGAAAACATTTAGTCTTGCGAGAAATTAGTTCTTGTGTTTTGGTAGAAAGTTCTTTCATCAATTCGATTGGCGTATAGCCAGCGGTATTGGCCTTTGAAAATCCAGTTTCTAATTTATTTTTCAGTGAAGCCACTCGAATCATGTAAAAGTCATCTAAGTTTGATGAAAAGATTGCTAAGAATCTACAGCGCTCTAATAGCGGGATCGACTTATCCTCTGCCATTTCCAAAACTCGTTGGTTAAAAGCCAGCCAACTAAGTTCGCGGTCAACCAAAATCTCTCTGGGTTCGCGCACCGAAATTTGATGGACTTGGGAAGTCATACCCATATTCTCCACCAGTTTTATGAACGAAAGGTAATCGGGGGGTAATCAAAGCACCAACCATCGGGTTAAATCCCACCCCAATGTTCACCCAGCCTCGTCTATACATAACTTGGCCCAAGTTCTAGGCTAATACTCCCGTAGATACGCAGTTGATGGCGAGGTTGATAGATGCGCAATCCATTTGCTCAGAATCTCGCCATTGACATTGGAACAGCAAATACTGTCATTTATCAATCTAACAGCGGAATTGTTTTAAATGAGCCAAGTGTTGTGTGCATCAATACCGATACAGGGGAAATTTTATCTGTCGGTCATGAAGCTAGAAAAATGGTTGGCAGAACTCCTAGTCATATTGTTTCAATCAAGCCACTAAAAGATGGTGTGGTAGCAGATTTTGAAACTGCCCAAAAGATGTTGCGAATGTTTATGGCAACTGTTGGAGTTAAAAGATTATTCGTAAAACCAATTGTTGTAGTAGCAGTTCCGCCAGTAGTCACATCAGTTGAACATCGAGCAATTAAAGATGCCGCCTATGCCGCGGGTGCAAAAAAAGTTTACATAATGGAAGAACCTATGGCAGCGGCTATCGGTGCAGGGCTTCCAATTCAAGAACCTATAGGATCCATGATTGTTGATATTGGCGGCGGCACCACAGATGTCGCAGTAATTTCATTAGGTGGAATAGTTACATCAAGATCAGTTCGTGTTGGTGGAGATGCATTCGATATTTCGATTGTGAATTACATTAAGAACACATACAACTTATTGATTGGTGAACGAACAGCTGAAGAAGTAAAGATGGCTATCGGATCTGCCGCCAAATTAAGTGGTGAAAGTGATGCAAGAATTCGAGGCCGCGATTTAGTTTCAGGACTTCCAAAAGATTTAATGGTTACTCCAAAAGAGATTCGTGATGCAATTGAGGATCAATTATCAAAAATCATTAGCGCGATTAAAGCCACGCTCGATGAAACACCCCCCGATCTTGTCGCGGATTTATCTCGTACCGGAATTGTGCTTGCAGGTGGCGGTGCACTTCTAAAAGGATTGTCAGAACGACTAACTAAAGAGACCGGAATGCCAGTTCGCGTTGCCGAAGATCCGCTTTACTCGGTGGTTAATGGTGCCGGAAAATGTGTAGAAAATATTGACATGTTGCAACAAATCTTGGCACCTGAAAAGCGTTAATTCCACTTACTTCCAAGCGATTGGCAGAACATACTTGGCTGATCTCCCATCACCAGAAGATTTGCCACGGATACGTCGCCAAATCCATGGAATTACAAAGATGATGATCCAAATAATATTTTCTAGACTTTTTCGGAAGCGCGATCTTGCTTTGGCTGGGCCTAATGGGATTTTCCAGTTTGGATCAAATTCTTTTCCAAGATTCTCTAAAACTGCCTGAGATAACCGCCAATGTCCATCAAAATTTAAATGTAGTCGATCCCTTGCCAAGAATCTTAAATCTGCCATCCACTTTGCATTATCTGATTCAATAATTAATGCGCCATATTTATTGGCTACTTCTCGAACGTTTACATTAAAAGCGCTAAATCTTTCATGCCAAAGCTGGGCCGTCTTTCCATTTCCTTCAACTCGATCAATTACTGTAAAAACTATTACGGTGGCACCGGTTTTGGATAAATCGCTAATGCCTTTCTCATACTTGGCAAAGGCTACTTCGGCTTGATAATTTGGTCGCAGCACATCATTTGCGCCAGCGTGGAATGAAACCAAAGTTTCTGGCCCGGTCACAAACTTGGCAGCCTCTGGAATTTGATCATCAATGACTTGATGTAACAACTTTCCACGGATTGCTAGATTTAAATAGGTAAAGTTTGGATTCTCTTTAGAAAGCGTATCTGCTACGCGATCAGCCCAGCCCCGATATTTACCATCAACTATTTCATCACACATGCCCTCGGTCATAGAATCTCCGAGCGCAATGAATCTTGTGAAAACTGTCATGGTTATTTCGCTCGCTTCTCGGCAATCCAATACATAACAATCGCGGTCGCAACGCTTGCATTTAATGATTCAACATCGGATTGCATTGGAATTGAAAGAATCAAATCGCATTTCTCTTTTACAAGTCGGGAAATTCCTTTTCCTTCACTGCCAACAATTAAATAAACAGATTCGGTTGCTAATGAAAATCCCGGCAGCGACTCTTGACCTTCGGCATCTAGTCCAACTACAAAGAAACCAGCCTTTTTCGCATCCTCTATCGAGCGAACTAGATTTGTTACTTGTGAAATTGGCAGTCTTGCGGCGGCGCCAGCTGAAGATTTCCAAGCCGATCCTGTCATCGCAGCATTACGGCGTTCTGGAATTACGACACCATCTGCACCAAATGCTGCGGCGCTTCGCACAATTGCGCCAAGGTTATGTGGATCGGTAACTCCATCAAGCCCAATAAGCAAAGCTGGTTTTTTCACACCCAATAAAACTGCTTCGAAATCTTTATATTGAAAAGGTTTAATAATCAGTGCGATTCCTTGATGATTCGTTGTTCCAGTAACTCCATCTAACTGTCCGCGTGGAACTTCCTTGATTCCCAAATCTTGGTTCTTTGCCAATCGAAGTGCTTCAGTCATTCGTTCATCAATTTCAGCGCGTTCAGCAATTAACAATTCTTTTGCAGGAATTTTGGCGCGAAGTGCTTCGACAACACTGTTGCGACCCGCAACTGCGTCGCTGTTGGCGCGAGTCTCTAAGCGGGATTCTGGCTTGCGGTTTGTAGGTCTACGAGATGGTGCAACTGCCGCTTCACGACGTTTTTTTCCGGGGCGCATTTTATTTTTCGATTCTCTATTTAGTTAACGGTCCAGCGCGAGCCGGTTGGGGTGTCTTCGATGGTGATTCCGAGAGCCGTAAGTGAATCTCTAATTGCATCACTTGCTGCAAAATCTTTACGAGCACGAGCCGCCGTACGCTGCTCTAGCGCTAATGAAATTAAACCATCTAACAATTCAGTCTTTGTATTGTTTAAACCAGCAAATATTGGATCAAATGGATCACAGCCTAGAACTTCTAAGGCACCGCGAACTTCGCTGGCACTTTTTGCAAGTGCTGCTAAATCATTATCAGTGATTGCAGTATTGCCGATGCGAACTAACTCTGAAATATCTGCAAGTGCTTGTGGCACTGCTAAATCGTTATTCATTGCAGTGGCAAATTGTGCAGAAATACTTGGCTCGATTTCTTTCTTCAAAATCTCGTGAGCACGCTGTAAAAAGCCCTCAACTCTGCGGAAATTAACGGCAGATTCTTCAAGTGCTTCAAAGGAAAATTCCAACATTGAACGGTAATGGGCACTTCCTAAATACCAGCGCAATTCGATTCCACGAACCTTCTTTAAAATTTCCATTACTTGAAGGGAATTGCCGAGAGATTTACTCATCTTCTCGCCCGATGTTGTTACCCAAGCATTGTGCATCCAAATATTTGCAAATGCCCATCCTGCTGATTCCGATTGTGCAATTTCATTTTCGTGATGGGGGAAAATCAAATCCAAGCCACCACCGTGAATGTCAAATGCTTCACCCAAGTAAGCATGTGCCATTGCTGAACATTCCAAGTGCCAACCCGGGCGACCATCGCCCCAGGGTGTTGGCCAAGATGGATCTCCTGGTTTTGCCGCTTTCCAGAGTGCAAAATCGCGTGGATCTTTTTTGTAAGTTAAATCTGCATCTTCCGCTGATTGCAGATCATCTAACTTTTGATTAGAAAGAGTTAAGTAGGATTTTAATTTGCGAACTTCAAGATAAACATCGCCATTTCCAGGCGCATATGCACTTCCATTAGCAATCAATTTCTCCATCAATTGAATCATCTGTGTGATGTGGCCAGTTGCCCTTGGTTCATAAGTTGGGGGTGCAATGTTTAGCGCAGCATATGCATCACTAAATGCCCGTTCATATTTCATTGCAACTGCCCACCAAGGAATTTCTTCATGAACAGCTTTATGTAAAATTTTGTCATCTATATCCGTAACGTTACGAACAAAAGTTACGTCATAACCAATTGCAGTTAGCCAGCGTCGCAAAATATCGAAGTTAACGCCTGATCTGATGTGGCCGATATGAGGTGGTGCTTGCACGGTAGCACCGCACAGATAAATTCCAACTTTTCCTGGGCTAAGTGGGACAAATTTTGAGACCGCGCGATCTGCGGTGTTATATAAACTTAAATCGCTGTTTATCTTGGCCATTGTCGAATTCTATCTTCCGCTACTTGTTATAAGTGCCGTAGCAATCGCGCCAATGCCTTTGCCTTCGCCAGTTAAGCCAAGTCCATCTGTAGTTGTTGCTGAAACCGAAACCGGAACGCCACCAAGTACTTCAGATATTTTCGCAATTGCATCTGCTCGACGAGGACCAATCTTTGGTCGGTTGCCCACAATTTGCACTGCAACATTTTGGATAACAAATCCAGCACCAGTAACTAACTTAAGAGTTTCGCTTAATAACCTTTCGCCAGATGCTCCGGCATATTCTGGTTTCGATGTTCCAAAATTTGAACCAAGGTCGCCAATGTTGGCCGCTGCAAACAGCGCATCGCAGATTGCATGCGCCGCAACATCGCCATCTGAATGTCCATCAACACCAACTTCGTTTTCCCAGAGCAATCCAGCAAGCCAAAGTTCCCGTTTTGAATCTTCAGAAAATGCATGAGCATCAACGCCCACACCTGTGCGAATATCACTTGTCTGATTTGGAATTAAATATTTGAGTGCCGATGCTAAATCTTCTGGGTTTGTAATTTTAAGTGCGCGATTCTCTCCCTCAATTAACTTCACTTTTCCTCGCATGGCCTCAACTAAAGCGCCGTCATCAGTTGCCTCAATATTTTGCATGTGGGCTTTGATTAAAGTTTCACGGGCAAAACCTTGTGGTGTCTGCACCGCGCGAAGACGTTCGCGATTTGGTGTTGAGACAACATAATTTCCTGCATCTACTTCTTTAATTGTGTCAGCGACACTTAGCGCTGGGATTACAGCAACTTCACCGGTTGCGAGCGCCTCAACAATGCTTCGTCCAAGTTCGCCAGATGCAAGTGGTCTTGCGGCATCATGCACCAAAACATATTCAATATCTTCAGCAATACTTTCCAGTGCAATTTTTACGCTCTTAGTTCGAGTCGATCCACCAGTTACAACAGTTACGGCGTCGCCAAGGATTTTACGAAATTCATCTTCATAGCCCGCAGGTGCTGCGACAATTATTTGTGTGGCAATTGGGCCAAGATTTAAAATTGCATGTTCAATAAGAGTTCGCCCATTCAATTGGACAAGTGCTTTTGGAATTGAAGCGCCAAATCTTTCACCACTGCCTGCAGCGGGAATGAGTAGAGCTACGTTAGGAAGCAAGGACCTCATCTAGCATCACGCCGGCCTTCTCTTCATCTGTGCGCTCAGCAAGTGCGAGTTCAGATACCAAAATTTGCTTAGCCTTTGAAAGCATGCGCTTCTCTCCCGCAGATAATCCACGGTCTAGATCACGGCGATAAAGATCGCGAACAACTTCAGCAACCTTGATTACATCGCCAGATGCCAACTTTTCAACGTTTGCTTTGTATCGACGAGACCAGTTTGTTGGCTCTTCGGTGTATGGCTGACGCAAAACATTAAATACTCGATCAAGACCAGCTGAATCAACCACATCGCGAACGCCAACTAAATCAACGTTTTCGGCTGGGACTCGAACTGTTAAGTCGCCTTGTGCAACTTTTAGAACCAAATAGATTTTCTCTTCGCCTTTAATGGTCCGGGTCTCAATTGCTTCAATGAGAGCCGCCCCGTGATGGGGATAAACAACGGTTTCGCCGACCTTAAAAGTCATTAATTTGGCCTTTCGATAGACGCCAAGGATACCATTCACTCATGCGTAAGAAAAACCTGAAATCAGCCATATCCGCCCTCTTTGGAGCCCTATTAGTAGTTGGTTTAGCAGGTTGTGGCGCCTCCGGTCCAGATGCACCAACTCGCAATGTGCGACAAGTGACCGATGGTGTTGAAGCAACTTCAGGTTCGATAAAGGCTGTAAATGTTCTTCTTGTAACTCAGGAAGATGGTTCTGCAGTTCTTGTTGGGACGTTTGTAAATTCCGGTGAATCGAGTGATGCGATTACTGCGATTACTGCAAATGGAATTGTTGGTGAAATTTCAGTTTCAACACTAGATCAATATTCTGGTCCAGCAATTTTCGAAGGCGATTCTAAAAATTCATCAGCTAAATTTCCCAGCTTAAATGCGAAAGCTAGCGACCACGTAGATCTTGTGGTTACTTTCGCAACTTCAGCGCCTATGAAGATGTCAGCACTTGTTCGGGCGAAGGCTGCCGAATACGCAAACGTTGGAAACTAGTTCTTTAATTTTCGAACTTATATCCAAGTCCACGCACGGTCTGAATAAAAACTGGATTTGCTGGATCAGTTTCAATTTTTGCACGAAGTCGTTTCACGTGAACATCTAAAGTTTTGGTATCACCAAAATAATCGCTGCCCCAAACTCGGTCGATTAACTGCGAACGTGTTAAAACACGGCCAGAGTTACGGACCAAGAATTCTAATAATTCAAATTCCTTAAGCGGGAATGCAATATCGCTGCCACCAATGCTGACCTTGTGGCGTTCGACATCCATACGAACTGGACCGGCTTCAAGAATTCCATCCTTGGCTGAATCTTCTTCGCCCTGTCGTCGCAAAACCGCACGGACTCGCGCAATTAATTCACGTGATGAATACGGCTTTGTTACATAATCATCGGCACCAAGTTCTAGCCCAACAACTTTATCTACTTCGCCATCTTTTGCTGTCAACATAATTATTGGTACATTTGATCGAGTACGAAGTTGGCGACAAACTTCAGTTCCAGATAATCCTGGAAGCATCAGGTCAAGCAGTACAAGGTCTGCGCCATGGCGATCAAATTGTTCAATTGCAGTTGGTCCGGTATCGGCAACAATTACCTCGAATCCCTCTTTGCCAAGCAAATATGCGAGTGCATCGGAGAATGAAGCTTCATCTTCGACTACAAGGATCTTTGTCATTTACTTGCCTCCACGGCGATTTTATTGTTAGCGGTTTGATTTATAAGGCTATTTAATAATGGAAGGCGAATAGTGAAAGTACTTCCGGCGCCTTCAACGCTCCATACTGAAACTTCTCCACCATGGTTCGTGACAACATGTTTTACAATTGAAAGTCCAAGTCCAGTTCCGCCTGTCATCCGCGATCGGGCCGCATCAACTCGATAAAACCTTTCGAATATTCGCTCCAAATCCTTCTCAGGAATTCCGATTCCTTGGTCTGAAATTGATATTTCACAAATTCCCTTATTGTCTTTCAATGCGATTGCAACTCGCGTTGAATCAGGACTGTAGTTAATGGCGTTTTCTACCAAGTTGTGTATCGCCATTGTTACCTGATCTCGGTCACCATTAATTAAAAATTGATCATTACTCTTGAATAAGATTTCGACTCTTCGCGATTCTGCATTTAACCTTGACTGATCTATCGCCTCTTTAATGCTCTCACTGACTTCAAAATGTTGAGCACGCTTCAGGGGATCATCATCCTGCAATCTTGAAAGATTAATAATCTCTTGGACTAAATCAGTTAGCCGGGTAGCTTCTGCCTGCATTCTTGTCGCGAATCTTGTTACGGCTTCGGGATCGTTGCTCGCACCTAAGACCGCTTCACTCAAAATTGAAAGCGCACCGATTGGAGTTTTTAGTTCGTGTGAAATATTTGCAACAAAATCTCGACGGATTGAATCAAGTCTACGCATTTCACTATCATCAAAAATTAAAATTACAACAAAACCATCTTCACCAAGCAATGAAACGCGAACTAATAAATCATGCGTTCCAGCACCGATTGGACCGCGTGGAAGCTCCATTGTTACTTCCTGAGTTTGCCCAGATCTACGGGCGGCACGAACTAATCGCAACAGTGATTCGCTATTTAAATGTTGGTCTCGAATTAAATTAAAAGTTGATATTCCCTCAGAATGACTAATCACAATTTCGCCATTACCTATAACTATATTTTCGGCATCAAATAATTTGAGTAAATCAATTACTGATTCCGGAATTTGGCCGGTTGACAATCCTGCCGAATTTGTAAATTCAACTTGGGCGGTCCGTAAGTTGCGCTTTGCTTTGCGAGCAGCTATCCAGGACATGCACTAATCGTAGAACTGATAGTGAAATCACCCGCACCAATTGCCCCGATAACGCTTGTAAATACCGATTCTTTACCTTGCGTTAAAGGCGCGTTCATACTTAAACCCTAGTTCCCTGCCCACGGTCGGTAACATCAGCCCATGAGAAACGCCTTCCACGATGAGTTAGATGCCATTGGCGCCTCGCTGCTACAAATGGCTGGGCTTGTGAAGCTGGCAATGAGCGATGCAACTTTAGCAATTCTTACAGCGGACTTAACGGTTGCCGAGAAAGTTATTGCTGCCGACACTGTTATTGATGACATCCAACATGATCTCGATGCTCGCACAATTAATTTAATGGCTCGCCAACAACCTGTTGCTTCGGATCTTAGAACTTTAGTTACCTCACTTCGCATGAGCGCCGACTTAGAGCGGATGGGTGATCTAGCCGATCACGTTGCTAAGCAAGCTCGTATGCGTTATCCAAATAGTGCGGTACCTGCCGAATTAATTCCAACAATTACCGCAATGGGTAGCGTCGCAGATAAGTTGATTGACAAACTTTCATCAGTTATGGAACACCGCGACACTGTTCGCGCACTTGAAATTGAGAATGACGATGATGAGATGGATAAGTTGCATCGTGATCTAATCAGCGTTCTGTTATCTAAGGAATGGAATTATGGTGTCGAGACTGCAATCGACATGACACTACTTGGCCGTTTTTACGAAAGATTTGCCGACCACGCAGTATCAATTGCGCGCCGCGTTTACTTCAGTGTTACTGGAGAATACTCAACTAATTAATTTTTCTCGGGCAATTTTAAAGATTTCAATAACCGAGAGAATCAATACTGCAGGTAGCAGGTCGACACTCCGTTTCAAAAACCAAGGTAGCCCATTTGCAATCAGCCATTTGATTTGGGCCGATCTTTCTCTAACGGTAAGTTCGCCCTCCTCTGGAATTGTTATTAACCAACCGCGTTTCTGTAATTGCAAGGCAACTTCACGAGCCAACATCTTGTGGCCGCGCTCTCCTGGATGCATGCGATCGATATGCCAATTTCGCAGGTTATGAACATCCGGTATTTCACGGGTCTTAATCAGAACGATTTCGAGTTCTTCGGCAATTGCTCGATAGACCACATTTACGGATTCAACGCGCTTTCGCAGAATTCGCTTAACTAACTTAGGAATCTTCAATAATTGATTGGGATCATGAAGTTCAACCATGATTACTTCGGTCCCTTGTTCCATAAGTTCTTTACAGGTGCGCAAGAGATTTTGATGTAATTTCTGTGGACTAAAACCATTTCGTAGTAAATCGTTTCCACCAGCAACAACACCGCAAATATCTGGTGAAAGGGCTTTTGCATTACTTAATTGGATTCCAGAAACTTCATCAGATTTTGCGCCTGGTCTTGCGAAATTTACATAATTTACTTCGTCACGAAAACTCTTTGCTAAATAAAATGCCCAGCCTCGAAATGTTCCATCTGGTGCTTCGTCGCCTGTACCAAATGCAGCGCTGTCTCCGATCACCGCAAAGGTTAGATTTGGCGCAACCTGTACGGTGCTCACTTAACTTGCCTTCGGTAACGTTAGATTTTTCAAATTATTAGGGATCCCATGAACTTCCAACATTCGGTTTACCGTGTTTTCCCAAGGCATCTCTTCTGCAACTTCGCGAGCTCGAAGTCGAATCTTTCCTTTTCTAATAACGCGCTCAATCGCATCTGCAATCGAATCATAATTATCATCGGCAGTTGCACCGGCATGTGTTTGCAGACCTTGAATTAGGAATTCACCTACGGCATTTGAATTTGAGGTTACAACTGGAGTTCCAGAAGCTAAAGATTCTAAAGCCGCAAGACAGAAGGTCTCTAGTGGTCCGGGCGCAAGTGAGACATCTGCACTTGCAAGAATTGCCGCTACTTTATTTCGATCTGCGATGTATCCCAAGGTATCTATCGGTTGACCCTTTGCCATAGTGCGAAGTTCTTTCCACATTGGCCCCATTCCAACAATTACCAATCTGGCATCAAGCCCGCGAGACCGTAATTCAATTAAGGCTTCAATACTTCGCTGTGGCTCTTTCTCTTTTGATAACCGACCGCAATGCACAAGAAGAATTTCGGATCCTTTTAGTAGTTCAGTGCGCAGTTCTTCAGATCTATTGCCTGGATTGAATACTTTCAAATCCACACCTAGCGGCACTTTTGTTAAATTCTTAGTTTTAAGTGAGATGAATTCGCGTGCCGCAAAATTTGTAGTCGCAATAATCTGATTGAAGTTTCTAGCAAACTTCTTATTATGAAAACTGACTAGAGTCCTTCGAATTATTTCTGGAAGTGGCACAAATCGTTTTGCCAATCCCTCTAAAGTTTCATGGCTAAATGCGACAGTGGGGACGTTATTTCTCTTGGCCCAGCGTCCAATGCAGTGCAATGTAAATCGATCCGAAACTTCAATCCGGTCTGGTGCAAGTTTTGCAATTAATTTAACTAGTGCGCGATTGTTGCGAATAAGTTGATAACCACAACTTCCAGGCAAAATTATGCTTGGAACTGTAATTTTCTTCCCAAAGATTGTCTCTTCTGTAAAAAGACGAGTTCCTGGCACGATAAATATGAATTCATGACCTTGGGCTAGATATCCCCGGCCAAGTTCGTGCATAGTTGTTTTAATGCCACCAGAATTAGGGCCATAAAAGTTTGCTACATGAACAATTCTCATGCCACGCTCCCATCCACATAGTTGTTATGGCTAATTAGTATTTCCTCGTAATGATTTATAAGTTGAGAATTTATTGTTGACCAAGTTCTGCCCAATACAGATTGACGTGCTTGCATTGCCATTTTTGCGCGATCATTTCGTAACTTAAAGTGCATGACTGCTGCATCTAAATCATCTGGCCTGTGAATATTGATTACATACCCAGTTTTGCCATGGCTTACTAAATCCGCTGGTCCGCCAGTAGTTGGAACTATGCAAGGGGTTCCTGATGAAAGTGCTTCTTGAACTGCCTGGCAGAAAGTTTCGTTAGGTCCTGGGTGAATAAATAAATCTAAACTTGCAAAAATTTCAGCAAGGTCTTTCCCATTCTTATGTCCCATGAATATCGCATTGGGTAAATCCTTCTTTAATTTTTCGTTCGCAGGACCATCTCCGGTAATTATAAGAAGGTTAGTTGGATCGCGATCTATATATTTAAGATCGCTAATGCGCTTCTCTTTTGCCAAACGTCCGACGTAGCCGATTATTGTTCGTTTTCCCGTTGGATCCCAATATTTGCGAAGTGATTCACTCCGTGCCTCTGGATTGAATAATTCAAGATTGACGCCTCGTTGCCATAAATACACTTCTGGGACGCCTTGTGATTTTAATTCATAACAAGCAGATCTAGATGGCGCCAATGTGCGATCGGTCTGGGAATGTATCTTTCCAACTAATTTTCTAAGTGAACTATGTGCAATATCAAAACCATAGTGACTAGCAAAGCCAGCCATATCAGTCTGGTAAACCGAGAGCGTCGGAATTCCTAACCTCTTAGCAATCTTCGCACCATGCATTCCAAGAAGCATCGGTGATGCTAAGTGAACTACATCTGGTGAAAATCCATCAATGAGATGTTCGAGTCTGCGATTTGGTAATCCGATTGGCAACCCAATTGGAATCACGCTTTGAATAGGCAGCGCTGGAATTGTTTTTATTTTATGCCCGGCATATTCCTTTGGTGTTCCCTCGCTTTCGGGAGCAATTACCAAAGCTTCGTGGCCACTTGCGCTAAGACTTTCGAGGATGCGAAGGACTGAATTAGTTACGCCATTAACCTGTGGCAAGAATGATTCTGTAACAATAGCTACCTTCATGGGTAACAATATGAGGTTTAAAGCAATCCACAGGTGGTTCTAAGGGTTAAATGTCGTTGAACCTAAGGTTAATTATTGTTAATAAATGCTAATTATTTCTTGCCCTGATTCGCCACTGCTTCGATCGCAGATTTTGCTGCCTCTGGGTCCAAATACTCGCCACCCTTTTTGATTGGCTCGAAATTCTCATCGAATTCATAAAGCAGCGGGATTCCAGTTGGGATATTAACTCCAGCAATATCCGCATCAGAAATGCAATCAATGTGTTTAACCATCGCGCGGATTGAATTTCCATGCGCTGTTACCAGGACTGTTTTCCCGGCATTTAAATCTGCAGCCAGTTCACCATCTAGATATGGAACCATGCGATTAACGACATCTTTTAAGCACTCGGTCTTTGGCAAATTAGAACCTAGGTCGGCATATCTTGCATCACCAAATTGTGAAAATTTATCATTGTCATCAATCGGTGGTGGTGGAACATCAAAAGACCGACGCCATAATTTGAATTGTTCCTCGCCATATTGCGCCAAAGTTTCTTTCTTGTCTTTACCCTGAAGGGCGCCATAATGACGTTCGTTCAAACGCCAAGTGCGATTTACTGGAATCCAATGGCGATCTGCCTCATCTAAAGCTAATTGCGAGGTTTGAATCGCGCGACGAAGAAGTGAGGTGTGAACAATATCTGGAAGTAAGCCGCGCTCTTTAAGTAATTGACCACCACGTTTTGCTTCGCCAATTCCTTTTTCAGATAAGCGAACGTCAACCCAGCCGGTGAATAAATTTAGAGCATTCCATTCACTCTCGCCGTGGCGTAGCAAAATCAATTTCTTTGTCATGGTTAAATTCTATTTGCAATTAGATCAAATGTTCAAATGCTTTTAGATTTGAAAGTGATTCACCGCGTGAAACTCGCCAAGCCCATTCGCGACGAATAGATGAAGCAAAACCAAGTTCAAGTAATGGATTAAAAGAGGAATCGGAGTACTGCAGTACCGCGCCAAGAATGCGATCTATTTCAACATCAGTTACTGCTGGCAATGGCAGGCGACCAACAAGGAAAACATCGCCAAGTTCATTTATTGCAAAAGTTACGGCATACATCGAAGCGCTCTTTGTAAGAAGCCATTCGTGAACTTTATCTGCGTTCTCATCTGGCTTGCGGATAACAAAAGCATTAACGCTTAAGGAATTATCGCCAACGATTAGCGCGCAATGTGTTTGTAATTTTTTCTCACCTGGCAAGGTAACTAAAAAGGTATTTGGGCTACTTTTTTCAAAATCTAAATCGTGAGATTCAAGAAACTCTTCAATAATTACGCGTGGGTCAATCATCTTTATTGGGCAACCCATAATGGATTAGATTTTGGCTTTGATAAGACCCAGTCATAAACATCAAGAGTTTGGCGCGCAGTTGTCTCCCAACCGAATTTCTTTGCGTGATCAAGTGCGCCCATAGATAAAAGCACTCGGCGCTGTGGTTCGGCAATCAAACGTGAAATAACGGATGCCCAGGCCTTTGAATCATGACCATCAACCAGCGTTCCAGAAATTCCATCGGATACTGCTGTGCGAAGTCCGCCTACCGCGCTAGCAACAACTGGTGTTCCACATGCTTGGGCTTCTAGCGCCACAAGTCCAAAGCTTTCAGAGTATGAAGGAACACAAACTAAATCTGATGCACGATACCAATCAGCAAGTTCACTTCTAGAAACTGGCTCTTTAAAGTGAACTAAATCTGCAACACCTAAAAACGTTGCAAGTTTCGCTAAGCGATCTGGTTCGTTGATTCCAGTTCCAGATGCACCACCCATAATTACCAGGGCTAGCTTTGAACGTAAATGCGGCGCATGTGCAACTAGTTCTGCAACTGCGCGAACTAGAACTTCTGGCCCCTTATGTGGCTGGATTCGACCAACAAATAACAACATGATTGCATCAGGAGCAATATCTAAAATATTTCGCGCGCTGGCTTTCCCGTGGCCTGGAGTAAAGCGTTGTAAATCAACACCAGGGGTCACAACTTTTACCAAATCCGAATCTGCGCCATACAGGGAAACCAAACTTGCAGCTTCAGCATCAGTATTTGCAATTAGCGCCTTTGCATTCTGCACAATTTGTTCTTCACCAAGTGCGCGAATTAGCGGTTCTGGATTATCGCCCTCAGCAAGTGCTTGATTCTTTACCTTCGCCATGGTGTGCATCGTGTGAACAAGGGGAACACTAGTTCGTTCTGAAATCATCCAACCTAGTTGACCGCTGATCCAATAATGCGAATGTATGATGTCGTAAAAGTCATTTGGTTTTGCACTTTGATGTTCCATAAATGCATGTGTCAGTGCACTAATTTGTGATGGCAGTTCCTCTTTTGTAAGCGAAGCAATAGGGCCTGCTTCTAAGTGGTGAACAGTCACACCTTTTGCAATTTCAACAGCATCCGCTAAACCAGATTTATCTGCGCGCGTAAAGATATCTACTTCGACTCCGGCATTTGCCATCTTTATTGAATTCTCGATTACATAAACATTCATGCCACCAGCATCGCCAACACCTGCTTGTTCTAGCGGTGAGGTATGAACCATCAGTGTTGCAATGCGACTTTTCATTTAGAGAACCGCCCGCATTCCGCCAACAATATTTGCGCCACCATAAACATTGAACGCTTCTTCTGTTGTAGTAATTCCCCACTCCAAAAGCGCAGCATGCATAATCGCACCAAATGCCCGCCAAGAACCATCGCTAATTTTGAAAACCAATGTTCGACCATCACTCATCGACGCGACTTCAACTGCTTCTGCGCCCTCTTTCATAAAGAGACCGACAACGCACTGCATAGTTCTTGTCGTCAATCGACCGTCGCCAGCAACCATTTCTGGAAACGCGCGAGCAGCGCTCATAACTTCGACATGAACTGGATCTTTTGAAATCGTAATATTTCTAATTGCATTGGCTAATTCTCGAGTTGTTACTGCAAAGAGCGGAGCACCACAGCCATCAAATGTTTTATTTGACACCTTTGCACCGACCAAGCCTTCAATCTCATTTAAAACCGCTACTTGCAGCGGGTGGTCTGCACTTAAATAAGTATTTGTATCCCAGCCATTAATTACACATGTAGCGAGCATTCCGGCATGTTTTCCAGAACAGTTCATCGCTAACCGTGTTGCTGGTCTCTCGCCCCAAGCGATTCGTTCAACATCGCCAAGTGGTTTATCAAATGCACACTGCAAATAGTTTTCAGTTAAACCAACGCTAGCCAAAATTTCAAGAACACCGTCTTGGTGCATCGCAGCGCCAGAATGGCTTGCCTCTACAAGTGCCAACAACCGTGGTTCAAGTTTCAAACCATTTCGAACCATCGCACTTGCCTGCATGCACTTAACCGAAGATCTTGGAAAGATTGGCATATCAACCGAGCCTTTAACTTTATGAATCGAACCATCTGCATTCAACATAATTAGATGTCCGCTATGAATTGATTCAACTAATCCATTACGAGTTAGTTCGGCTAAGACTTCACCCTGAAAATTATTCGACAATTTATTCGCCAGCCTGACGTTCTAAACTTGACCAGATATGTGCTTGCAAAGTTTGTCCTTCAGCGGCCATGTCATAAGCAAAAAACAATTGACCTTCAACTAATCCATAGAGTCGTTGTCCGGCTGTAACAATCTTTGCTGATGGTGCGGAATAACCTTGATCCATCGCTAACTGAATCTTTGGACCATCATGAACTCCGACCCAACCTTCAGAAATTCCAGTGCTATGAGCTAATACAACTTCTAAAGTTTTGTTCTCTTTCGGGCGCCAGAATCCAACTTCGGAACCAGCAGGTCGCAAAATTTCGTTTTTGTCATTGATTATCCAAGAGCGAGAAAAATAATTTAAGAACGGGCGGCCGTCATGATTAAAAGTAACTTCTTGTGCGAATTGAAAAGGTTCGATTCCAGGATATTCACCTGAACCTTTGCCACGCCAAGTTCCAATAAGCCAGGCAAGGGGATAACAATCCGGATGCACGCCTTCAGGAATTTCAAATACCATCTGTTGGTTCGCCTTTCCAAGACTTAATAGCGCCACGAATTCCTTTTAGGAATAAAAATAATCCGATTAGCAACGTGACCGCAATCAATAAAACTGTGGTCGCGGTTTCCATTGTCTAAGGGTAATGCCACTGGAGAGTAGAGTCTTGCCCATGAAAACCGCGAAGTTAGTCGTGAAAGTTATGGCCGGGTCTGATGATCCCGAACGCTGCGCACAAGCATTTACCGTTGCATCGACTGCACTTGCTAGTGGCGCCGAAGTTTCACTCTGGCTTACTGGTGATGCCGCATGGTTTGCAATCCCCGGAAAATGTGAAGAATTCGAATTACCGCACTCTGCAAAATTAGCTGATCTGCGCGATGCAATTTTGGCTGGTGGAAAAATAACACTTTGTACGCAGTGCGCAGTGCGCCGCGGAATTAATGATGGCGATCAAATTCCTGGAATTGTTATTGCTGGTGCTGCAAGTTTTGTTGAAGAAATCTTGCAACCAAGTGTGCAAGCACTAGTTTATTAATTCTTAATAATTTCTTGCGTTGCAGGTACTCCTGCAGAAATCAAAGTTGCCTCAATCGGCACATTACGTTTTAAAACTGCTAGTGCAATTGGACCAAGTTCATAATGTCTAGCAACAGTTCCAACAAATCCAATTTCTTTGCCATCGAATTCAACTTTGGCACCGTTCTCTGGCATCGCAACCATCGAACCATCTAAGTGAAGCAAAGTTAAGCGCCGAGGTGGCTGACCTAAATTAAATACTTTTGCCACAGTCTCTTGCCCTGGATAACAACCCTTTTTCATATGAACCGCGTTATTTAGAAAACCAAGTTCATTAGGAATTGATTTGTGATCAGTTTCGAAAAGTATCCGTGCCCGCCCCGCCGCAACTCGTTCTGCATCGAGAGCCCAAGTTCCAACTTGTAAATAATTCTGACTAAAAGCCGATTTCATATCATCTAGTTCATCATATGTAACAAGTGCATATGGCCCACCGATTGCATCTGCAGTTCCAGGTGCACGAAGCACTGCATAATCATTTGTTCGATCTGCGAATTCTACTCGCAACATAAATTTCATTTTTTCAAAGTAAGCAATTAATTCTGCAGTCTTCTCTTTTTCAGTATGTATCCAAGTAGTTGTTCCATCATCAACTAAATAAAACTGATGGTTTATATGTCCCTGTGCATCAAGAATAAGTGAACTTACCCAGAGGCCTGGAGTTAATTTTTCAACATCCTGCGTTGTAATCGAATGCAACCAACTTAAACGATCTGGTCCGCTGACTGAAACAACTCCGCGATGTGAAAGATCTGCCCATGCTGTTCCGGCTGCTAATGCGCGCTGTTCTTGATTTGGTTCACCGAAGTGCCAAATTGCACCAGCATCTGGGCCAGCTTCAACTAATACGGCAGTCATAGTGACTACGAGTTTAGGGCTTGTTAAAGCAAGATTCACAACGCCCTGCGATAGCCAAGTGCGCAAGGTCGGTATGGAAGCCATATCCATCAAGAAGTGATTGAGTAAATGAAGCTGTTGCATCGATTGGAACCTCGATGATTGTTCCGCAAGATTCGCAATTTAGATGCGCATGAATTTCTTCGGTTGATGCGTGATAGCGAACGCCACCATGTCCAAGGTGTGAATGTTGAACTAGGCCAACATTCTCCAATGTTTCTAAGTTGCGATAAACCGTTGAAAGATTAATTCCTGGATGCGTTAACTTAACTTTTTCTGCAACCTCTTCGGGCGTTGCATGTTCAAGTGCGCGCACCGCTGCTAAAACTAATTCGCGTTGTGGAGTTAGGCGAAGACCCTTATCGCGTAACTCGTTTTGTTCAGGCATAGTTAAAGTCTAACTTGGGCAATTCAAATATGAATAATGAGATCGACGGGTGTTCCCTTTATTGCCTGCACCTTTACCTCTTCGCGCGCTCCGTGGGCCAGAACTACAACAGTCCATGAACCAGGAGCGGCAAAGAAGCGGAACTGTCCTTCTAAATTTGTTGGAACTTCTGCAGTGAATTCACCATTTAAATCAAGGAGCCGAACATATGCATTATCAACAGGTGAACCATTTGGAACACCATCGCTAACGCCACCACGGAGAACGGCTCCTTGAATAACAGTCTGATTTACTAGATCAACTCCAGTTAAATCAGCACCACCAGGTGTTGCACCACAAGTTCGCAACTTATGCGCCGACTGCTACAGGAACACCAACGAGTGATCCGTATTCAGTCCAAGAACCGTCATAGTTTGTAACGTTTTGCAGATCTAGAAGTTCGTGCAATACAAACCAAGAGAATGCAGATCGTTCTCCGATGCGGCAATATGCAATTGTTTCTTTTGCAAAATCTACACCGACAGCTTTATAAAGTTCTGAAAGTTCTTCATTACTTCTAAATGTGCCATCTTCGTTTGCTGCCTTTGACCAAGGAATATTCTTCGCGCCAGGAATATGTCCCTTAATTTGGCCACCCTCTTGTGGCA
>Ga0209296_1000739_pt1 | contig 27794 bp, 30 predicted proteins | sample S_130206_EF_Meta_FD_187319 | JGI IMG/M metagenome (GOLD analysis project Ga0209296, IMG submission 187319) | Freshwater microbial communities from Lake Simoncouche, Canada to study carbon cycling - S_130206_EF_MetaG (SPAdes) (version 2) | ecosystem: Environmental > Aquatic > Freshwater > Lake ... | reverse complement strand
TAATATAGATATAGATGAGTATGCTGCTAACGAACCTGAGAATTGGGATTCCACTGTGGCAAATGAAGTGGGGGCAAATAAAGTGGGGGGAAGTGGTAAAATACAAGATAAAATAGACAGGTATAATGCTAAATATTTTGAAATATTAAATTCATTTTTTGATAACGCATTTTCTGAAGAACCAACTAGTTATAAAAAAGATATGTTAACCTTACTAGGTATATCTGCGGGAGAGAAACAAAATCCAAACCAGGTAAAAGAACCAAAGAATGATGTATTAAATTCAAATGAATATAATGAATATAATGTATATAACATCTTTGGACACGCAAGTTCAAGTGCAGGATATTCGTTTGGAATAGTAAAGCCAGACAAGCCAGACGATCAAAAAAGAACGTATTATATTAACACCGATTTTTCAACCACATTATATAAAAAAGGTATTAAATGTGATCCTCAAACATATAATGACAATTATTTAATTGCCGTATTACACCCGTTTCATCATGATACAGGTAAGGTAGATATTAGAGTTGAAGGAAATGTTATTTTAGATCCTAGACAAATTAGTTCTGACCACAATTCATATAGGTTTAATCCTAATGTAAACGTATTAGATGTATTGGACAAACATAAAAATAAGATAAATGTTGAAAAACAAAAAAACTATGATTTTAATGGTATAGATACAAATAATAATCTTGTTTTTTCAACAGTCTATAGAAGTATAAAAACCGGAAATCAAATTGTTAAATTCATACCATTTGTAAATGAGGATGCTGTTGGCGGACGCCGGTTTAAAAAACGGGGTTATTCTCAGATAAAGAAAACTAAAAAGAAACAATATAAACGCAACACTAGACGTAAGCAACGCAACACTAGACGTAAGCAACGCAACACTAGACGTAAGCAACGCAACACTAGACGTAAGCAACGCAACACTAAAAAGAAGTAAAGATAACCATTGACATGTAGATATTTAATTAATTTTATAAATAGGTTTAAAATTAATTTACTATTATATCTAATTGTAACAAAAAAACATTCTAAAGAATGTCGCCCGAATATTTTGTTATTCCATTAATCATGAATCAAGCAACGAGTATTATTAACACCTTAAAAACCGGCATTATTATTTTTGATTTTTCAATCCTCCTCATTTTTCTTTTTATGTTTTATACGGCAGATGTAAATTATATTAAAAAATATTATTATTCTTGGAATGAAAATAGAAAAAACAGTATTGTCATTTGTAATGAACAACGAAAGCGATCTATTCGTTTTCGTGCAATCATGCATTTTTTGGCCAAACAAAACGAATCCGTGTATCGTATCCGCGAAGATACCGAATTTGATTGGGACGATTTAGAAAAACGCAGTGAATATCTAGTAGACCAATTGAAAGAATTTAAGTTGACGGACACGATTTACGGGAAGATAAAGAACGAAGAAAAAGATAAAGTAAAAAATCCTGATACAAATAATACTCTTGTTATTGAATATAATACTCTTTTTCTTTTTTCATATAAACACAATTTATCTTATCTCCAAAAATGGATAGATGAACGCGTGAAAGAGTATAAAACATATTTGAAAACATCGTGTAATGAAAAACAGTTGTTTATTACGGTATCTAGTAATACGACTCCAGAAAAAGGAGGCAAGAATAAAAAAAATAATAATAATAATAATAATGAGTTATTAATTGATTCCGTTGAATGGGATTCGTCTATTACATTTAAAAACAGTTATTTCCAAGAAATGGACGAAATTATTAAAAAAATAGATTTTTTCTTGAATAATAAGGAATGGTATATGAAACGCGGCATTCCTTATAATTTGGGGATTTTATTGCACGGTGAACCTGGCTGCGGGAAAACACGGTTTATTAAACAATTAATGAACCACACTGGACGGCACGGGATTGATATTAAATTAAATGATGCAATGGACTTTACGCATTTACAAAATATCATCTACAAAGAAGAGTTAGATGATACGCATATTATACCCCAAACGCAACGTATTTTAATTTTTGAAGACATTGATGCGTTGGGCGATGTGGTGAAAGACCGTGATTTAAAAAAATCAGCGTCGGATGTATCACTACCTGATTCACATTTTGTAACGATTGACAAAGGAAAAGAGAATGAGACTAGTATTAACAAAAATAATAATGATATGTTGAATAGTTTTTTAAAAATGGCAAGTTCATCGTCATCCTCATCAATGCAAGCAAAATGTAATAATAATTTATCGTATTTATTGAATATGTTAGACGGTATTCACGAATGTAGTGGTCGCATTCTTATTATGACTACGAATAAATTAGATGTCTTGGATAAAGCCCTGATTCGCCCTGGACGTATTGACATTAAAATCAACTTTCAAAAATGTTCGCTCTATGACATTTCAAAAATGATTGAAAAATTTTGGAATATTGTTATACCAACCGAAACACTATTGCCAGCGATTGAGAGAAAATACACGAATGCCGAAATTATTAATATTTTCAGATCCACGGACGAGTTTGACTGCATCCGCCATGAGTTTGTTAAGGATTAAGAATTAAGGATTAAGAATTAAGGATTAAGAATTAAGGATTATCAAATGGTTCTAGGTCTTCCCCGGTATCTTTTGTGGGTCCTTCTTTGAAAATAGATTGTTTTTGTCCTTTGTATAATTTATAGGTGGCGCCAATCGGGTTAAAGAAACGCGTTGAAAATAAAAATAGGATAACAAAGGCAAGTAAATAACGATGCTCCCACTTCGTTGACGCTAATACATAAATTAAAATAAAAATAAGTGCATACATTACTAGTTGGGCAATATTGAATACTTTTTCTATTTCTTTTTTTGTTTGCATACCGCGTTCAAAATCATCATCCATAAATTGAAAAAATACCATACCACTAGACCCCGTGGGTTCAAAATAATATTCGTAAAATGGATAACTGGTTTTACGTCTAATATACCAATCAACTATTTTTTGTGGGAAAATATAGATAATGGGTATTCGTGTAAAACATTTATAGACATAAAATGGCTTAAATTTCATTTGTTCGGTTAAATTGTAATCCCACGTTTTATGCAAGAAAATATTATTAATATTTTTTATTAATGTTTCATTTTGCGTGCTAATGATGTAAGCTCCGCCTCTTGCTAACCGTAAACCAATTTCAATAATTTTAGTATCACGGTATTGAGCGTTTACAATACCTGTAAATTTGGTCATAGTTGTTTTAACCCACTCCACCACATTTGCGGGGGGATTTAAATCAGGAGAGACAAGTTTCCAATCATCACTAAATCCATTTTGTTTATCCGAATATTGATACGTTAGTTGATGAACGATTTTTCCTTTTAATAACACAAAATCCGTCATGCATTCGGTTGCATCAATAAATTCGGACCACATCATATCTTTATAATGAATGTATTTTTTCAACTCATCTGCATCGTTCACCTTAAAACAGTTTTTGGAAGAAGCACTTAAATGCCCCCAACGCGGTTTAATAAAAATAGGATAGATGACCTTTTCTTCCTTTCCTGCAAGCTTTTCTAAACGACCGCCGGGTAATCCTTGACTTTTAATAATCCATAATTTATCGTAGACATGTTTGAAACGCGGGTATCTGTCGTAACATTCTTTATCGTAAAAAGGCATTTTGTCGGTTAAATGTGTTGTAAAATGATCAATATATGGATTGAAATAGCCCATCATTGAACACCATTTTTTTTCATATTGCATTAAATATTTAAATCCATCAGACATTTAATAGTAGTTAATATATATTATATATACTATAGTATAATATTTATTAAATGAATATAAAAATATTACATTTTATATATTATACAACATGTCGTTTGCATTAAAGGGTGGTTATAATGCATTTTACCGAAACATTATAAATGTGTCTTTAAAAAAGACAACTATATGGAACAGAGGAGCTGTTATGATAAATGGTGTGAGATGTAATATTGATTCTTCTAGAGATAACGCTATAGAAATTATTAAATATAATGATATGAATACCTTATTGGTAAATAATGCAATTATTTATGAAAACAAGCGGTTATTTACATATGATATTGATTTGAAAATGAATATTTCTTCTTGTGATTTTAGCAAGAAAAATATATACAGTTATATTGATTTTAATGTGGTTAATTATAATGACCTTGAACATATATTTTCAAGACGATCTTTGAACTAAAATAGATAGTCAATATAGTGAAAAAAATGCTTAATAATTTAATAAATCATATTAAATATCATTTATTAACTATAGATAAGTGTCCTAACACAAATCCAGAAAATTATTAAAAATGATTGTATCTATACTAGATCCAAATGTCTCAACCACAATGAATGTATTTATAGTTATTGCCAATATTATTAACATGTCATATAATATTCCTCAAATGATACATACCTATAAAACAAAATCCACAAAAGATTTTGATGTTTGGTTTATTGTATTGCGATGTGTTGGTAATATTATTTGGTTAGTATACTCTATTTACCTGAATATTTTTTTAATGATGTTTAATAATTTAATTACTGTATTCGCATCTATTTTTATTGGGTATTATAAACTACTTGAAATATTAGAGAAAAAAAATTTAAATAAAAGAGAAACAAACGATTACAACTTACTTGAGGTAATAGATTGTAATGAAAATAATGTATGATTGCATTGATTGATATTCATAATATAAAATATTATTTTATGAATTGTTATTTTATGAATTATTTTATATTCTTTTTCAACTAATATACTTTTCGTATTAGTTGTTTTAATTACTATACGCTAAACCACCCATTCCGGACATAACGCGTAACACGTTGTAGTTGGTGGCATACACACGGACCTTCGCGGTGGAGGTACCAGCAACGGTCGCGTTAGACAAGACAAGCTGGAGCGTGGCGTTGTCAATGCGCGAAAAGTTGCAGGAACCCGAGGGCTGGTGCTCTTCCGGTCGGAGGGCAAACGAGTAAACGTTGATACCAGTGTCGGGGTTTCGGGTGTGGTGCTGGTAGGGCTGGACGAGGTCAAAGTAGGTTCCTTCACGCTCCGAGAAGCGATCTTGGCCGTTGAGCTGCAGTTTGGCAGTGACAACGGGGTTCTGACCCCAGCAGTGCATGTCAAGGGAGCTCTCAGCCAAAACAAAGGTTCCGGCATCGGACACACCCGAGGGAGAGTTGTTTGCTAACGCAGGGTAAGCAGATCCTCCAGTGTTCCAGTTCGTCATATTAGCAGTGGTAACATCAACCGCTCCAGGGTCATAAAAGAGCCCCGAGTCGTTAATGTAGTCATTAACGATAGTGTTCTTACCACCGAACGCCATAATGGAGTTAGGGAGGGCATCAACACCGTCAGTGTAGTTGAAGGGCTGGGCACCAAGAGCTCGGTAGAGCGTGGTGTTGCAGGTGAGGGACGAGCAGTAGTCAACGTTGGTGTCGGGCTGAACGACAAAGACCAACTCCTTGCAGGGGTGGTTAAAGTTCAGCTTGATCTTGTTGGAGGAGGAACCGACGGATTCATCACCCGTGAACTGAAGCTGCTCAATCAGGTATTCGTGGGGGTTCTGGGCCATACGGCGACGCTCATCCGTGTCCAAGAAGACGTAGTCAACATAGAGCGAGGCGGCAACCAGCGACTGGTTGTAGGCGTTGGTCACGCGCTGGCTGGTGGCGTCATTGCACGCAAGGTTCGCAACGGCCCACAGGCACTCATCAATCGGGCGGAGATCAAGGTTAATCTTGACTTCGTGGTATTGAAGCGCAATGAGGGGGAGGGCAAGACCGGGGTTTCGGCAATACCAGAACTGAAGGGGGACATAGAGAGTGGTTTCGGGGAGGGCATTGCGGGGCTCGCACACTTGGGTGGGCGCCGAGGACGAGCAGGGACCGTCAACCGCCGAGAAAGAGGGATCCGTGATGAAGGTAAGCTGGGTAGTGTTACCAATCATACGGTAATAACCGCGCTCCTGTTCCTTGGAAAGGGTGAGCTGATTCCACAAGTGCATCCAGTCACCATACTGGCGATCAATACGCTGACCACCGATTTCAACTTCAACCTGGGAGATCATTTGCTCACCAGGGAAGTCAAGCCAACGGGCCCACACACCTTTAGACGCCGCACCAGAGTTCGCCATCTGCTGGTTAATTTCAGGCAAAGTCACCTGTAAATAGGTGCGGTAAGCCAAATCACCATTACGGCTGATGGTGCAGGTCACACGGCGACCAAAGTCGGCTTGACCGTTAAAAGTCTGCTCAATAGATTCCATTGAGAAGTTCGTGTGGCGACGGTAAGTCACCTTCCAGAAGGTAATCTGGGGATTACCCGTAAGGTAAACATCTTGAGCGCCATAAGCTACGAGTTGCATCAAACCTCCTCCCATTGTGTTATATTATTGCTAAAGAAAAAAATTTCATGGAAAAAAGATTAATTTAACTTAAATAATTTATAAAAACCCTGATTAATTTTAAAAACCCTGATTAATTTGTAAAAACTTAATTAATTTGTAAAAAAAACCTCATTAATTAAATATATAAATTTCTACTTTTTAATTGTTGAATTCAAATTTGATTCAATAAAGTTGTTCAAATATGTGTCTAAATATACTTCTTTTTTCCCTTCATGTTTTTTTGAAAAGAAAAACTTATTTTCGCGTTTTTTTACAGACCAACCTGAATCTAAAGCATTCCAAATAAACGACATTTTTTGTAATTGGATAAAATCAATCTCCACATTAGATGGAATATGTATACTAAAATCCATTGTTAGGAATAGAATAGAAAACATTAACTATTTCTAAACCAAATTCTTTTGTTTTTGCTTAAATAAAAAGCACCTAGATATAAATATATGCCAACATTTAAACCTAAAAATCTAAAAAAAATTATCGTTTCTAAAAAAAATATAACAACATTAGATAGTAAACATAAAGAAATAATTGAAGATATTAAACATATGAAAGAAAAAGAACTTCCACAATTAATCAATGAAAAAATAGAGTTAAAAAAATTGTTAAAAATGGGTAATAACACTATAGATAAAGAACTGGAAATGAAAGACCGAATTGAAATTCTAAAAAAAGAAATACAATCAATAAAAAGAAGAGAGAAAGAATATTATCTTAATAATTCTTCTTATGTATTTGATTATTTTGAAAATAAAAAGAAAATTGCAGATTGTGACAATAAAACAACATTATTGGATAATTTTTTTAAAATAAAATCAGAAGATAATACATTGAGTATTGAGTTGTCTAATGAAAAGAAGAATATACAAACCTATATGAGAAATGTGGATGAAAGTTTCTTAGATATTAACAACTTTATAATGGAAATCAATATTTGTAGTTTTTGTAACAAAGGAGAAATGATTGCAGTTGATTATGAAGGAATCATGATATGCAATCATTGTTCAACCAGTGTTAAATATTTGGTTGAAAATGAAAAACCTTCTTATAAAGAACCACCTAAAGAAGTTTGTTTTTATGCCTATAAGCGTATTAATCATTTTCGGGAAATTTTGGCACAATTTCAAGCAAAAGAAACTACTCAAATACCTGATGAAGTGATTGAAAATATCATTCAACAAATAAAAAAAGAGAGAATTGATATTTATCAATTAACCAACAAGAGAACAAAAGATATACTTAAAAAACTTGGGTATAATAAATATTATGAACACATTCCATTCATAAAAGATAAATTAGGTATAAAACCACCAATTATGAGTTCTGATTTGGAAAATACGTTATGTAATTTATTTATGGATATTCAAGGCCCATATGCTAAATATTGCCCAGATGATAGAGTAAATTTTTTAAATTATTATTATACGGTTTATAAATTATGTGAATTGTTAAACCAGCGTCATTTTCTTCCGTATTTTCCAATGCTAAAGGACAGAGAAAAGCGAATTGAACAAGATGAGATCTGGAAAAATATTTGCGAGGAATTGGGATGGGAATATATTGCTACGATCTGATAATTATATATTTATTATTTTCAATAATTATATAATTTATTATTTAAAACCCACCCGGAAAGTGGACTAAATTGGCACCGATACCGAACCCGGCACCAGAACGAGCACTTACACCCATGCTAGGGACATATGTATCTAAAATACTAAACGTCGCCGCGGCAGTAAGAGCAATCAATGCAATTTCGTCAAACTTGAGTGATTGTTGAGGAATGGCAAAGGCGGCAATCGCAACCATTAAACCTTCCACTAAATACTTAATAGCTCTTTTAATTAACTCTTTCGCATCAATACCTAACATATTTATATTAACTATAAAGAAAAAAGATTTTATTATTAATTTATATTATTAATTTATATTATTAATATTATATTTGTTAAATTATATGTTAAAATATATTATATTATCATTTTCTAAAACTATATAACTTTGTCTATAAAACAACTTAAAATATTCTTGATAGTTATAAATTATATAGAATGACTGATAATAAAAATAGTTTTCCTCACCGTATTAATCCCGATGGAACGGTTAATAACACCTACGTGGATGTGTTAGATGAGGATAAACCGATTGCTGGACAAAAATTTTCGTGTGTTTCTTTTATTTCCCCTGAAAAAATCATTAAACAGCGTGAAATGTATAATTTCCAACAATTCCTAAAACAATGGGATATGAATAAATCTATTGAAAAGTTCAATCAATTTTTGAGTTTTGTTTCTTACAAATACAATTTGAATTTTGATAATATTTCTAAAGATTTGCAGGATTTTTGCAAGGACGAAAAAGAGAGTATTACTGCTTCTTCAGTAGAAGATGATTTTAAGAATTTTATTGATATGAATGATGAACGCTTACTAGAAGAGTTTAACAAGGAACATAAATTTCAGACGAGTGTGCGAGGACTAAAGGTGCGTGGGTCTTATCCTACCCAAGAAGAAGCCGAAATGCGGTGCAAAATGTTGCGTGAAGTTGATCCGAATCATGATGTGTATGTTGGACCGGTGGGTATGTGGATGCCGTTTCATCCGGAATCCTATAAAACCGGACGGGTTGAATATATGGAAGACGAGTTGAACCAGTTAATGCAAGAAAAGACCAAGAATGAATCTTCGGCAAAGGTTGAATTTGATAAGCGTATCAAGGAATCTAAGGTAAAGGCAATTGAAGATAATAAAAAGAAGGCACTTGAAAGTGGTAATGTGTTGACGCAAACCATTGATGAGGAAGGAAACTTGGTCAGTGTGAAGGATATTGATGAATACGGAAAACAAAAGGAAATTTCGGTGGCAGATTTGCGTAAGGAATTGTTTGAAGGGGATAATGTGGTTACTGGCAAGTATTCGGATCACGGTCTTGGTAATGTGGCCAAGGTGCGTGAATTGCCGACAGAAATGTTAGATGCGCTTAAGGAAACAGAGGAAAAGATGGCAGAGGAAAAAACAAAGAATAAATAACAAAGAATAAATAACTATGCTGCGTTACATTTAACAATACTATTATATACAATTATTACATAATAGTATAAGATGTCCCAAACCAAAGCGTTGATTGATTTTCATTTACGTATTGAACGGTCGGTTACGGCAATTATGAAAGACGGTAAAATTGATCATTATGATATTCCGGAAATTTTGCTGTTAATTACGGATTTAGTGATGGCGCCGACGAGTCCTAAAATGACGGTTGAAGAATTGGCGGAAAAAATTAACGAATTGTATGATTACATTATGACCCACTATAAATTGTTTCCGGAAGATGATGGACAAAAAGAACAATTTAAGCGGTTGTTTGATATGTGCGTGAAATTGGCGTTAGTTCAACCGAATATTAAAAAGGCGTGTAAGAGTTGTTTTTCGTGTTTGGTGTAAGTTTTTGTTTTTAAAGAGAGAAGTAGTATAATAATACGCTATTTATTATAATATTTAGTTAGTTTATAATACCAAAGAAAGAAATGGCACTTACGAAACGACGCCAATCACGAGGAGTTAGAAAGAGTCGCCGCGTTAAAACGAGTAAAAAAAGTAGACGGACCGGAAAGGGCAGGAAAGGAATGAGAAAGAACACGAAACGTAAGACACATAGGAAATATCAGAGAGGAGGGGTAGAACCAGAGGGGGACTGTTTTGACCCAACCTATTACTATGATAATGAAATAGAGTGTAGGAAATTTATGAATGGGCTTAGATAAAATTAATAAATTGATTTAAATAGTATACTATAAGATTTAATAGTATACTAATACATTTACTTTAAAATGGCATCTACCGTGTCCATCCTTACTGTTACCCAATATTCGCGCCGAGAATGTATGCTCGTTTTAGCGAAATTAATCAAACAGCAAATCTACAAAACTATTGCAGAATGGGTGATTGTAGAAGGCAGTCAAACGCAAGCGGAGGCAACCGCCAATGAAGCGTATCTGTTTTCGCAGCGTGAAATGCAAACCTTGCCGTTTAATATTAATTATATCCCCTACAACCCCTTTTTGGGATCCCAACCACGCTATTTGAGCGATTTGCGCAACAATGGAAATAACGCATGTCGGGGGGATATTATTGTGTGTATGGACGACGACGATTATTATCCGCCGACCCGTATTAGTCATGCCGTTTATATGCTAACTTCCTCTTCCAATGCACTTATTGCAGGTTGTTCGCGTGCCTACATCTACTTTTATTCAACCCGCACCTTCTTCCAATCAAAAGGTTTCGGTGAAGGGCATTCTACCAACAATTGTTTTGCGTATAAACGTGAGTATTTGGAAACCCATGCACACGAGTATGCGATATCACGCGGCGAAGAACCGAGTTTTACGAATAATTTTACGGAACCGATGATTCAATTAGACCCTATGAAAACAATTGTGATTTCAGGGCACGGACACAATACCGTGGATAAGGAACCGATTTGCCATTCGGCGTCTTCGCGCTTTACCGAAATATTTGCCCCGACAATTACCGATTATATTCCATTGCAACTTCTCTTGAAATACGAACGCATTTTTACACCTTCGCACATTTAAAACGCCGATTTTTTAGACCTTATAATTTTTAAGTTTCCGTGTCATTCGTGAGGTTTTCTTTACATATGTTGTATCTCTGTTATAAGCACCCTTAAATATATTAGTATATTTATCATCTGGTATTTCACGGAGAACTTTGCTAATATTTTGAAAAAAATATTTAAATAAATACTATATATATTTATAAATGTCTATTTCGTATAAAGATTTAGTATTTGAGTCCAATAAGACAGATAATTATATGATGGATTTATGTATGCTACCAGAAGGGGTGAATTTAAGATGTAATGATGTAAAAATGTCCGTTTCTAAACCAAAAGATTATACAGAGTGTAGTTTTGCTTTATCACGTGATTTTGATATATTTTTTAGTGTTAATTCAATTACAAATGCCGACTATATTCAAAAACTTGAATTATGGGATGCGGATGGAGAAAAAATAAAAGATATTCGGTTGAATGAAGAACTTGATATTCCATTATATATTTTTCAATATACACCATTATGTATCAAGGTAAAATTTGCGGATGATATACCTATTTCCCCAGAGGTTGAGATGATTTATTCAGCAGGATTATTACAATCTAAATATAGAAAAGATAGAACTATTACATTTCCAATAACACCTTCTTATAGATAAATAAAAAATATATGTTTTATTCAACATATTCCAACCACTCTGCTATTTTTTCATCCGCATATCCTCTTTCTGTTAATGCTAAATTAACTTCATCTTTTAGTATTTCAATCGTTTTCATTCCTCTTTTACTCATAATAACACTTATTATATTATTTATTTCTTCATTTTCAGTTATCTGTATACATACTTTATCAGAGTAGCCAGATAAGCAATTTACCAACCGAGATATTCTACCTGTAAAACATTTACATTCACTTTCTTGCATCTCTTCATTTAATCTTTTTTGTATTTCTATTTGTAAATCTGGTGATAATTTATCCATTTCAATCACCAGTGCTATAAAAAGTTCTTTAAAGGTAATATTTAACATTGTATGAATATCATTACAATCCATATATTCAGTTATAATTTCTTTGGTTTTTTGATTTAATACAGACCAATCCAAATAAGTTAATGGATAATCTACTATATAAGAATTCATTAATCTATAAATGCTATCTTTTATGGATTGTTGAATGGATGAACTATGGACGTTTTGTCTATCAGTATAAATAGTATCTTTATTTATTTTTTTTATATTTTCTATGCGTTGTATTACTCGTTGAATAATGGGATTTAATATATTTTCTATCATATTATCAGATAAATGTAATGAAATTAATTGTGTAAGTTGTCCTATCTCTACTGGCAAATGGGTTATGTTATTATTTTGTAAAAATAATCTAGTTAATTGTGTCAATTGCCCTATCTCAACTGGCAATTGGGTTATGTTATTACCATATAATATTAATTCCGTTAATTGTGTCAGTTGCCCTATCTCTACTGGCAAATGGGTTAATTTATTTAAAGATAAATGTAATGTAGTTAATTGTGTCAGTTGTCCTATTTCTGCTGGCAAGTTGGTTAATTTATTATTATATAAATGTAATGTAGTTAATTGTGTAAGTTGTCCTATCTCTACTGGCAAATGGGTTAATTTATTATTACATAAAAGTAATGTAGTTAATTGTGTAAGTTGTCCTATCTCTACTGGCAAATGGGTTATGTTATTATTTTGTAAATATAATCTGGTTAATTGTGTTAAATGCCCTATCTCTACTGGCAATTGGGTTAAATTATTATTACATAAATTTAATTCAGTTAATTGTGTAAGTTGTCCTATTTCTACTGGCAATTGGGTTATGTTATTATTAGATAAATTTAATGTAGTTAATTGTGTTATTTGACATATCTCTTCTATTGGCAAATGGGTTAAAATACTGAAAGATAAATTTAAAATTTTTATATCTTTATTGACCTTTTTTCCATTGATTGAAATCATTTTACTTTGTTTATTTGTTATAGTTTAAAATTATAATAAATCAATTTTATATAAAAATCTAATTCTTATATAAAATAATCGGCGTTTTACTTGCTACGCTGATTATTTAAACTTAAAGATAAATACATAAAATAATATAATGGAAAGAATTAGAGAAATCCTTGGTATTATGAATGATATTCCTAAGGGGATATGTATTTCACCAACAGACAATGTAAAAAAAGATTATATTACAACAATCCCATCCATCTTTTTTAATGCGAGAGCAATTCCTATAAGGAAGTCATTAATAACAGATAGTTATTTGTCTGAATTAGGTTTAGATAAACAAACTTATACCGAAAGAGAACTTAATGAAAATTTACAATTAATAAGTAAGCATCCAGAGTGTATTGTTGAAAAATATGATACTATGAATTGGACTGAATCAACATTTTATACAATAATTGATATTGCTGATTATATCTCAGCAGATCATAACGAGGATGATTATGGTGATTATTGTTCTATTTGTTTCATTTATAATAATATAATTGTTTTTATTGAAAGTGATAGCGAAATATCAAAACCATCTATTCAATATAAATATGTAAAATCTCAAATTGATATATGTGATTTGGATAAAATTAAAAAAACATTTAAATTTTTATCGGCGTTTTAAATGTGCGAAGGTGTAAAAAGGTAAAAAATTGAAATGCTTTTTCTTCAATTAGTCTTACTATAAAACCATACCAATTGAACGAACGAAGATGCTTGAAAATATGCATTACACGTTACTGTATTGCGCTGAACACCACCACGGCTGTATGGTTCAAGGCTGGCACGAAACGGTGCCCAAGGACTTTGCCCTATTACATTCCCTGCATTCCAACGATACGCATCGCTGGGGAATAATGGGGGTGATTTATTATAATGGGTTCAGCAATCACGAAGAGATTCCCGACGACGTGCCGACCGTAAGTATTGTGCAAAGCGTGAAGATTACCTACGACAGTTACAACGGAAGCGACTTTAAGTTTCACGATTACCGCCAATGCGTGACGACCGAACGGGGGCAAGAAATTTACTTGGACGAAGATTCGCCGCTGTATAAATGGTTTGACGAGATTTCGGATTAGAATAGATGATTGACTATGAAAATAAATAAAAATAAAAATAAAAAATTGAAATGCTTTTTTAAATGGTATAAAATACAACTACAAACCTAAAAAGAAGAACAAAAACAACACCCCAACCTGACTGAAAATGAATTTGTTCATTCTCTCTTTGATTCAAAAAGAAATTGCCGAATATATGATGGATAAACACATCAGTAAGATTTTATTAGAAGCAGTACAGATGCTTTGTTCAGCCAAACGCGTTCTAGCACCAGAGGATGAAAGCAATGAAAAATTATATAAAATGGCACACAAAAACCATCCGGTAACGATTTGGTGTCGTGCGTCAAAGGCGAATTTTGTCTGGACGTTGGATTTAGTTGACGAAATGCATACCGAATGGAAATACCGCTATGGACACCCCGAATCAAAACAACATAAATCTTATCTGATTGCTCAGTATTTGAGAGAACATATGCCTCCCGACGAATCGTTTGAAAAAGTGGGCTTAACCCAGTTCGCACTTGCGATGCCGGAACAATACAAAACGGATGATCCGGTTGAATCGTATCGTAATTATTATATGTCGGAAGAAAAACAAAAAATTGCTACGTGGAAAAAAATACGTGAAAAACCAGAATGGTATACAGTAAAGGTGTAAACACACAAATAAATATTTATATAAAAACACATAAAAAAAACATAAAAAAGGAACTTACGTATATCCTTTTTTTTCTTTTCAACTTATATATTTTTTAATTATAAATTGAAATTTAATTTAATCCATTTTAACATCGTATAAAACCCTATACTATACTATAAGTAACACTAACACTTACGAACGCCACCATGATATTTGGAAAAAATACCAAAGGCGATCCGATTATTCATTGGGGGTCTAGCGACGCAAAATTAACGATTGGAAGTTATTGCACTATTGGCGAAAATGTGACGATTTATTTAAATGGCGGCAGTATTATAACCAAGGATAAGAAATGGATTATTCCATTGAGCAACTGTTCGTGCTCGGTTATAATTGGAAATGACGTATGGATTGGCAATAATGTAACTATTATGCCAGGAATTACAATCGGGGATGGGGCAAACATTGCGAATAATACGCATATTATAGCAGACATTAAACCCTATAGTTTTATTTACGGAAATCCTGCAGAGGTCATTAAATATAAATTTAATAAAAAACAAATTAAACATTTATTAAAAATCAAATGGTGGGATTGGCCGGATGAAAAAATACACGACTATACGCCTTTACTGGAGGGTGAGATAGATGCTTTTATTCGTGCTTGCATATAATATAATCAGGGAAAAAAGAGGTTTTACACTCCTTTGTGTTTTTTCATTTTTATTTATTCCTTATTTGTTTATTCCTTATTTGTTTATTCCTTACAAAACATAGACGCCTTCTGACCCACCCTTCACTAAAACCTAAGCGAAGCTAAACCAGTATCGTCTTCCAGTCATTTTCCCACTCTTGAATGTATCTATTGTATTCTTCAATCAGATTGGCTAATTCTTTCTTCAGCTTTGTGAGACAATCAATATTGTGGCGGGCCCAGCCATCTTCGCGATTTTTTGCTCTTTCATTGTGCTTGACCGTTGATGAATACGTTAGATGATCAATGATGAAGTCAATCAGATTGAGTGGTGTCTCGCCCGATGCATTCCGAGTTTCCAAAAGAGTGCGGTTTTCTTTCGCCATAGCAATAATACTCTCCACCGGTATTAGCTTAGCATAGTATTCGTGATGCTCATCTTTCCAAGAGGGGCGTGAACATGCGTCACACTCAAACATGCCGAACCCATTACTGTAGGTCGTTATGGCCCAGTGGAGTTCGGTGTTTGAGCGGAGGGCACACACACAATGAACCTCCTCTTTACAATTACAATCATACCACGCTCTGTCTTTGTTCATCAGCGACTCGCAGGTTAAGGCGCATGCTTTCTCGGTTTCATTTGCAACGTATTTTCGGACATAACCACAGTCATGACAATGATACGGTTTCTTGGGACCGGTATAATCTAACAGGTTGATGAGCATGTGAAACGCATCTGGTTCGTCAAACCCCGAGAGGTAAGGTAATCCGCCCTCACCATCACCACATTGGACGGAAAGCTTGTTGCGGTGGGTGCCACACATCATAACCGATCTCATAGGAGACATGCTGCAATCTTGTGGTGTTGCCGTAATTGGATGGTTACACCATTTAATATCATTGTGGGCAACGACCGCACCACCACAAGGGCCACATTCATAAAATTCACAATTACGCTCCATCTCGTTTGCTAAGTTTCGTCAAGTAAATCGGCTTTTTTAATCAGAACAGTAACAAAATATGTTATTGTCTAAGAGTTACTATCTATTTTATGTTAAAAAGTATTTCAATTTTTTGGATAATTTAATTGTTTATTCTATCTCTCTCCTTCCCTTTCTTTATGTAAATGTAGGTGTAACTAACTACCACTTAGACGTTTTTTTAACGCTTATTTTGGGTCCTTGCCCGCGTTTCTTAGCACTATTGGGGTCATAAGCATCATCTTCATCGTCCGAATTTAAATCTTTGGATAAATCCCAAAATTCTTTTGACCCTAATTTGAAATCGGCGTGATGTTGGGCCTTATACCAAAATATTTGGTCATGCAGTTTATTAGATTTGGAATTATTATTAATAACTAAACATTCAAAATTTTCAGTGCATTGGTCCATGACTTGGCAAAACGATTCAAAGGTAGGAAACATACCCGCATAATTTTCCCAAATGCGTTTACGATTGGCAATATACGGTTCACGCAAGATAAATACATAATCAATATTCGTACGTAAATTAGGCGGAATACCCAGCGGATACTGCATTGTAATAATAAGCATAATTTTCCAGTGCCGCCCATTCATAAAAAGCAGTCGCATCATTTTATCTTTTGTCCAGGTGGCATCATACAAACAATCGTCTAAAATAACAAAAGCACGAGGATCAATATTACAGCGCCGAAATTGTTCCATTTCTTTTTTCACTTGTTTTAAAACTGTTTTTTGTCGTTTAAGAATATTTTCAATGATAGATGTATTGTATTCCTCGTGAATAAAGAGTTTTGGGACGTGCGAACTGTAAAACCCGTTTCCTGCTTCCGTTCCAGAAATAACTGTTCCTATAGGAATATCTTGATGATGAAATAGTAAATCTCTCACTAAATAACTTTTACCTGTATCACGACGACCAATTAAAACAACGACAGGACCTTTATTTTCATCGGGTTTAAAACTAATGTGTCGCATATCAAATTTTTTTAATTCTAACGTCATCTAATGTTTAAATTGCTTTTAGAAAATAAAGAAAACGATAAACCGCATCCGCATACAACCGTAACTATATAAAATAGTAATGAGTTAAAAAACAATTAAATTATATATAATACAAGTAATAATGGAGTTTAACTACAGAAAAGATGATAATCATAGATTATTCAAGAGTTTAGAGGAAAATTCTTCATTTGGTATTGAGAAACCTCAAAATTATATTCCTCTTTATAGCTGTTACTTTTCATTAACACCAAATAACCACAAACATATTGGCCTAAATAATCCATTACGCTTAGAATCTCTTATTTCACAAGAAACCAATAATGTTTTTGAGTGTAATATTAAAAACGATATTTCTAAAGATATTGAGAAGAAAAAAACATATTTAAAATTTAGTCCTTTATTGGATCCTTTGAAATATTTACTAGGTAAATATGATATTGAAAATAAAAATTTATTTAATTTACCCACGATTGAATCAACGTCAACTATAGATTCAACAACTATAGATTCAACAACTATAGATTCTTCTAGTTGCAATATTACTAACTGTAACCCGAAAGTAAACCATTATAATAATACTGCTTATGTTGATAGTTTTTTTACATATTTAACAAGCCAGTTAAATCATAAACATGGTTTTGTAAATGGCGTAGATTTTTATGGTTCTTTCTTGGCAATAAAAAATGATTTCCGAATTAATATTATTGATGATATTGATTATCTAAATGATTCTGGGTTTTTCAGAAAAAACAATAAAATTCTCTATGAATTAGAACATATTGATGTAGACAGTTTAAACACAGATACACGGAATTATAGAAAGAAAATTGTGATAGAGGGTAATGATCATCTAGGGGAAGAAGATAAGGATAAGGATACTCTTGTATTAAATTTATCCGATATTTGTGATTTAAATGAAATAGACACGATTGTTTTGCAAGAAATGAATAATGAACAAAATAATATTAAAGATATTAGTGAATTTGAATTATCATCGGTTGATATTGAATCAACACTAAATAATGATAAGGAAAATGTAAAAACAAAATTGCAAAGTGAGACAAGTTCTTGTTCTTCCCGAACATCAAATACATCTGGTTCTTTAAATGAAACGAATAATAATAACGGAGACAGTGATGATAATAATAACGAAGGTAGTGATGATAGTGATAGTGATAATGAAAATGACAGTGATGAATGCGATGATGATAGTGTTGAGTATGATACTATTAAGAACGATAAAAATGATAATGATTTTGAAGATTGCAGTGATAGTGAAGGAGAAGATGACGAACTTATTGCCAAAATTAAATCATTCCCTGTTCAAGTTATCTCTCTTGAACATTGTGAAAATACACTAGATGATTTAATGAATAATGGTGATATTACTGATGAACTATGGAATTCTATTGTTATGCAAATCACGTTAAGTTTAATTACCTTTCAAAATGCATTTCATTTGACGCATAATGATTTACATACAAACAATATTATGTATATTGAAACTGATACAAAGTTTTTATACTATAAAATAAATCATGTTTATTATAAAGTGCCAACCTATGGTAAAATTTATAAAATTATAGATTTTGGTAGAGCAATTTACAAGTTTCGTGGTCAAACCTTGTGTAGTGATAGTTTTGCAAAAGATGGTGATGCCGCAACTCAATACAATTGTGAACCTTATTTTAATAATAAAAAACCGAGATTAGAACCTAGTTATAGTTTTGATTTGTGTCGCTTAGGATGTGCGTTGTATGACTATTTGGTGGATGAACCCAAAACGAAAATAACGCAAATTATGTTAGAATGGGTGAAGGATGATAAGGGACGTAATATACTCTATAAGAAAAATGGTGATGAACGTTATCCTGATTTTAAATTGTATAAAATGATTGCGCGGACAGTAAGCAAACATACGCCAATGAATGTGTTACAAAATTCTTACTTTGATAAATTTATTATCCGAAAGAAAGATATTAAAAAAAATACTAAAATTATGGATATTGACAGTATTCCTTGTTATGTGTGAGTATCAGATGAATTAATTCTAGATTACTTTTGTAAATATATTAAATGATATATATATACAAAACCAACTAATGTGTTTTTCGGAAACACAATCATATATAAACACTGTTCTTTTGGTAATGGGTGGATTATACGTTTACCCCAACTATAGATTATCCATCCCGTTAATATTTTTGGCGTTTAAAGATTTAATTCAAGGACTATTATATCATTATCATTCTAAAAATAATGAAAAATCTAAAAATATATTGACCTCTTTTTCTTGGATACATATTTGTTTTCAACCTTTATTTGTAAATATTTTCATGTCTCATTTTAGTAAAGAAAATATATATTATTGGAATTCTATATTTATTATTTCCTTTTTATATGGGTTGTATGCTTTAACAACATTAAATGAATTTGATATACAAAATGATCCCGATTGTATAAAGAAAAATGAAAAAAATGATTTTTGTTCCACACATACGACATCATATATGGGTAAATATCATATTGCCTATAAATTTAGTCAGGATAAAGAAAGTTTATTGTATTCTTCTATTTATCCAATTCTTATGTTTGTTCCAGCACTTTTTACAAAATCTAGAATATTGGGTATTATCTGGGCAGTATTTGTTGGTAGTATATATCTATTTTTAAATACTATTGGCGATGGTGAACAAGCCGCGATATGGTGCTTTTTATCAATACTATGCTCTTTACCCATATCAATATTTCATAAAAGGGTATCAAAATTATTATTTTAAACCATTTTACATTTCACTCTCCTCACACTATTTTATATAGAGTAAATATATGAATCATGAAACACTCGCACAATAATCACAATAATCACAATAATCACAATAACCACAATAATCATTATACTATCATGTTTTTTATTATGATTTTATCCGGGTTATTATCTACCATGAATATGTGGGTAGATAAATACGAGGATATAAGATTTAGTATGAATGATGCGTATATGATTTTGTTAATGACTGGATGGATGTTTTTGTTTATGGGGATTGTCTATAAAGACAATAATGTTATTTTAATAGGCATTACATTGGTAGCCATCAATCTATATTGCATTAGACATCAGGTTTTAATAACCGAAACTCAATATAAGTTGGGTATGATACCGCATCATTCTATGGCAATTCATATGAGTAAAAAATTAGTAGAAAAAGAAAATAGTATCCCCGCCTTTATTCAAAGTATAATAAAAACACAAGAGGATGAAATCTTGTTTTTGAAAAAGTAAGTAAAAAAATACATTAAAAATACAAAATAAAAAAGTCCGAAGACCCCTTTTCTTTTTTTTTAAATCGTTTATTCGTTTATTCGTTTATTCGTTTATTCTTCATACAAGACGCGTTCCACACAGTCCATTGCCGTTTCTGTTAACGACAGTTCGTCGCCGATTGCCCGCATTGCATCCGCTGTAGTCAACTTGCTCCACCCGGTCGTGATATGGTTTTCCATTATATTGATGGAAATGCTCATTTTTTCAAGTTTTTGTTCGTTTATATAATTCTGGTAGGCCACCCGCATGATGCGCTTGTCATTGTTGCTGAGGCGTTGCTCTTTGTTTTCCATTGCAACCCAAAACCACGGGTCATCGTAAACAACTCGTGCATCGCCGTTGTTGAAAATGCGTTGCTGAAAGTTGTATGCAATGATGTTGTCATACCATGCACTGAAATACACAATCGCTTTATACATTGGGTGCCCGCGACGCCGGCTTTCGCCTTTCATATGAATCATATTTACCTTATATACTCTACCTAGATGCTGACGATCAAACATGTCAATCATCTGCTGCTCGTCAACATATTGGGGGAAGACGCGTGGAATGGTCAGCGAAAGACCCTGCTTCACGTCATACGTCTTTGAATCTTGGTTGGTGGAACTCATTTTAAGTTTTAAAATACGTTCGTTCGTTCGTTCGGTTACTGTTCTTTGTTCGTTTGTTTGTTTTTGGGGGGTGTTGATAGGTAAGTATACACACAAAAGTATTTCAATTTTTTGGAAACTTATTATACTTGTGTAATAAGTTTCGATTTTTATAAACTATAAATTTCATTAAAAAAGTGTTAGACAACACTCTCTTTTTGTTTTTTTTATATTCGTTTATTCGTTTATTCGTTTATTCGTTTATTCGTTTATATAGTCCTTTAGAGGCGGCTTTGTAATTCCAAGTAGTCTAAAATGTCTTTGTTTTTTTCAAATGTTTCTCCTTCCAGTGTGCATACATTAAACACCGTGTCGTCAAAGTAATGCCAGTATTGAATTGGCGTAACATTGTTGTCTCGGCCTGGTTGAATGATGTCGTGGGTTTTAACGTAGGCAGGCACAAGTGCTTTTACGACACGTTCGCTCTCGTATAAAATGTCGTGCCAGCAACGTTGATGGTTGTCTAGATAACGCTCACGTTCGCCTGAAATCGCAATCGCCAGCAGTTGTTTTTCTAACCCCTCATCCACAAAGAGTTCTACTAACTGGTCGTTGTAGTTACCTATCGCATCGTATTGGGTATACAACGCGTGATTGGTGTAGGTGTAAACAAACCACAAGACGTTTGCGAAATCAATACAACGGGATACGGTTGACCGAAACGCGTGAAGACCGACGTTATCCTTGGTTGCCAGGAAATTCATCACCTTCTCAACCGCAATAAACAGTTTTTCTTTTTCACGTGCCTGTAACGCCTGGTCTTCGTCGTATTCAAAAGCGTAATCATAGTTATCTGCACTACGCAGACCGGGCATTTTCATGATGTCTTCACTCACATTGGACAAAATGAAGTCAAGGCATCTGTGATAGTCCTCGTATTTTTCCTTTTGAATGAAATCAAACCCTGCACTATTCACGTAATTGTAAATTGCATCCGGTAATTCAATTGGATTTTCAAAGAAATGCACCACATCGTCCACTTCAAGACACCAGCAATCTGCCTGACAGATTAGACCAAACAGGTCATCATAACGTTTGCAATGGACGCCCTCATTCGGCAGTGTGTAGTAGTAGACTTTGTAACCCTCATTCTTTTCTTGTGCAATAATATCACACATTTCTTTGGAAATGGGTTCAAGTTCTCGTAACACCCCCGTGTCACTGTCGTAGTGAATCACCCCTGCTTTTGTCCATCCATCCTCAAACTTGGTGGGCGCATGGAACGTGTCATTCCCGTTAAAGATACAGTGGTTATTCACCACCGAATTTGACCAGAAGGTGAAGAGACGCGAGTTGCGTGTGATTGGATTGATTGGTTCAAACGCACTGAACAAATGTTCACCAATGGCGGTATCCAGAAACTTTCCACACATTCCAAGTGGTTCAATGCCTTTGTTGGTGGCGACTAACCACGTGTAGTGAAACCCACACATACTTACTTTTACTTCTTCGTCGGGGTAACGTCCCGCTTTCATAGTTAGGCGCATGAAAATAACCGTTCGGTCTTTCACGTCATTTACGGAACAACATCCGTAATCGGCAGCGGCACACCCATTTTGGGCGGCAATATCGGCGGCGGCGTCTTCTTGGTTTTGGTTTTGGTTTTCGTTTTGATTCATTTTGAATAATTCAAATAACACAACTTGGTTTTCGTTGGGTAAGGGTTGCTTAGAATATACACGACAAAAAGTAATTCAATTTTTTGTCGTTTATCATAAAAAGTGTTGTATTTTTTGTGGGTTTCGATTTTAGTTGGTTAATTAAAACCCAGGCACATCCGTAAATACATTTGTTACCGTTTTAATAACGGATTCAGTCGGCATAAATTCGCTTATAATATATAACCCAACCATTGCGCTTAAATAAACAATAAGAGTATCGCGTATTAATTCCTTAACTTCTTTTTTATCCTTTTTAATCATTCGCATTTCTACAAATTTCATTAATAGGTAAATAAATGCAATAATACCTGAATGTATAATATATTTTTCCATATATTTATAAAAATAATTATTGTATGTTTTCATAACGCATTAGTTTATACTAAAATAAATATAAAATAATATAAAAACATAAACTATAAAAAAACATAAACTATAAAAAAAACATAAACTATAAAAAAATTTAAGTCAAAATTTCAAAATCTAATATCGGTGGAGCTAATTCAACTGTTGAAGATTTATTCAAATCATTTACATCAATTACATCTAATTTGACATTTTCCCCAATAACTAAACGTTCGCTTTCATCATTATCGTCGTCGTCGTCGTCAGTGCCTTTATTAAAGTTAGAAGAGTTGCGCTCTTTTTCTAATTTTTCTAAATTTTCATCATCCTTTGAAACGGTGACAATCGATTCTTTACCAGTTTCGTCTAAAACTTTATCATTATCCGAAAATGAAAGTTTTCCAGTTTGATTATTTACAAAATCATTAGTTTGTTTATATTCTTCAATGGTTGCTTTTGTAAGTGGGGTGATTGCGGTAGTTGTAGGTGTCATAGACGCTTCACTATTTTTCTTATTTTCAGAAATAGGTGTAGTTGATGTCGTTTCTTCTTTTACTGGAGGGACTTCCGCATCAGGTAATGGTTCTTCTACTTCTTTTACTTCTACATCTTGTTCCTCCGTTTCATCCATATAAGATCGTAATATATGTTCTACCGGAACACTGTCACGAACCGTATTCAAAATGCATTCTTTGACAATAAATTCAAGTTCACGGTTATTTTTCTGAACTTGGAGTGGTTGTATATTTTTTTCAAATAAATAAATATTCATATACATCTTACGTGCAATGTAAATATAAATTTTATGAATAAAATCACTTACGGATGGAATATTAATATCTATTTTTTTTTGTTTACTACCAACACGGACACACGTTAATGCCTTCAACTGTATAATATGCACACATGTAACTAAATCTTCTAAATAAGAACAGCCCGATGTTTCAATGATGCGGTCTCGCTCGGCATCAATAATTGTTTGATTCCATTTGGGGACGCGAGTAAGAAAATTTTGGAAAGTCATCAAGTATTTATCATTTTCATTATTATCTTTACATAATTTAACCGCTTCATCAAAAATAGATTTTAATCCTTGCGTTACGCTAGGTGTCAAAATATTCAACAAACGAGCACACCATTCATTTTTTGATTCAGTTAAACTACTAACAGAAAAATCATCCATATTTACATAAATGATATATTTTCTAAATCGTATTCAGAACGTAATAATATGAAATTTAAAATAAATAATATAAATAACTTTTCATTTCTAAAATCATTCTTAACTTTATTAAATAAAAGTATCATTTGATATTTATGAATTGGCATAAATTCATCACTATTTTCTAAATAAGAAATAATATCTAATCCACTATAGCCTTTTTCGTATAAATCATGAGTCATAGATGTTAATTTAATTGTTGTATTATTCACATCATCATTCACATCATCATTCGCATCATCATTTGCATCATCATTCGTATCCTTTATGATTTTAAAGTCATTAAATAATTTATTAAAAAACACATGATTTTTCTTTTCTTTGTATTTATTAATTGAAAATGTATTTTCTATCACATATTTATGAAGATTAATGACCTTATTTTTAATTTTTGATTCGTAAACATATAGTTCACAAAATCGCGATAGTATTGGTTTTAATAGTTTGTATTTATTTTCAATAATAATGAAAAAACGAGTAGTATGACTAAACAATTCAATACATCGTCTAAGTGCCGATTGGGCATCTATCGTGAGTTCATCCGCATTTGACAATACAATTGTTTTGAATTTACTCGTGCCTTCAATATTCATATGGGTCTTTGCAAAAAACTTCAATTCATCTCTAATAAATTTAATCCCTTTTCCGTGCGCACAATTAACATACATGACATAATTTTTTAATAGTTCTTTATTATTGTTATAAATGTCATTTATAAAATTATGAACAATTGTGCGTTTTCCACTGCCACTTTTCCCATGAAAAATAATATTTGGGATGTCTTTTGATTTTAAAAAAAAATCTAATTTTTCTTTTATTTCAGGGTGATAACATATCGTATTATTCATAGTTTAAGTATAGTGTTATTTAATATGGTATTTAAAGCATTTTTAAATCATAATAAATTGTTTTAATATTTAGTATGATACAAATTTATTGAATAAATGAAGTGATTAACTCATTTAATGTATACCCTTCATTTTTCGCAATTGCCGAAAAAATGGATAAGGAATGAGCTAGTGACATTTTAATGTTTTTTTGTGTATCAAACTTTTCGGTGATTTCATCATCTTTCAAAAGAGTTTGATATGTCAATTCTTGATTAAGCATCGCGTGCAGCGTCTCGGTTTTTGTAGACGCAAATTGTTTTTCCACCTTTTCATTAAATTCGGTCATGGCATAATCTTCGTCGGTAAAACGCATTTGTCCTTTAATTAATTGCGGCATACTAATGAGTTTTGTAGTTGGTTTACTATAGTATATAGTGTTGTGTTTAAATTTTTATAAAATATAATATATTACATCATCTAAATCTAAATCTATATCTAAAAACAAACGTTATCGTTAATATCAATGAGGCAACCTGACGACAATTGCGGTAATTGGGTAAACTCGGATTGCTTTAATTTATCTCTCATAGTAACTAATAATTTCTTCCAAGAGAGATTTGCCGAAGACGAAGCCGAAGCCGAAGACGAAGCCGAAGCCGAAGACGAAGCGTTTTCCTTTAAGGTGTTTAAAAATGCCCAAGTCATTGCGCCTTGATATTTCTGATTTATAAAGGCATCCGCACTCGTTTGCGTATCGTTGCATCCACTAATCATAATCACATTGCTCTTGGTTTCTGTATCGTTGTTATCGGTTGTAAAGGTGTCATTTTCCAAACTATCTAAATATTGGTATTTAAGGTCTAGCACTGTTCCGCTAAAACAGCAATCAAACAAAGCAAAGAGTGTAACACCTTTTTTCAAATGCAATTGAATGAGAGATTTTAATTCATCGTCCAAAATACCTTTAAGATCCGATGTTATTATCATTTCATCTTTACCATCGTCTTCGTCACTATTGCGGTCATAGGTAGAAGAACCATGCCCACTGTAGGAAAAGAATAATAAATCGCCCGCTGCTCCACTTTCTAAAAATGCCTTGAATGCCGAGACAATTTCATCTCTCGTCGGTTTCTTTTCGGTATCATCAGTGATAAGTGAAATATCAGTTGATTTAAACCCATAACTAGTAGTTAGTGCCGTATAAATGGAAGTGGTATCATTAATACAGCCGTTTAACTGCGCGTCGGTTCCATTATAATTAATACCAATTAATAATCCTTTTTTATTTTTAGTAATTTTAATTTCTTCCGGGTTTACCAAGGATACTAAGCTGTTGTGAAATTTTTCATTTAATGCTTTATGGTAATCATTAAACCGGTTTTTGTACATTCCAATATAGTATTGTTTTAATCGGTAACTCAAAAAACGCGTGCGATGAATCCTATAAATTATCTGATTATGGTAGTTAATGGTATTTTGCAGGGTTTCGCGGTAAGCTTGGGTTAATTGTGTTGCATTCATTTTATAATAATAGTAAATATAAAATTTTATATTTTACGGCGACTTTTTTGTTGTCGTTTATTCTTTCTTGTTATGCGTGTTCGTTTATTCTTCCTTTTTTTGTGTGTTCGTTTATGCTTTCTTTTTTTATGTGACCGATTGCCACCCGCAGCAGTTGCTTCTTGTTCTTCTGGTTTTTTTTCTTGTGTTTCTTCTAGTGTTTCTTCTTCTAGTGGTTCTTCTTCTAGTGTTGCTTGTTGTTCTTCAAATTCAATTGCTTCTTTGTATTTGTTTGCGTTGTATTTGTTTGCTTTGTATTTGTTTAGTTGTTCTGTTTCGTCAACTGTTAATTTTAGTTGGTCTTTTTCGTCATCTGTTAATTCTAGTTGGGCTTTAAATAAATCAAAATAGAATTGAAATAAGCTACGATCTTTATTATCCTTATCTATTAACATATTATTACGTTCACCTTTTAACCATTCATCATTATGATAATGTTTATCAATACCATTAAATCTATTTAAAATGATTCTACATGCCTTCCTATAGTAATCACAATTTTTGATACATTTCTTAAAAATTTCATTAAACTGATCTATTGCTATTTTTGGATGATTAGAAAAATATAGTAATTCGGTTGTATAAGTATTAATTCGTCTTTCTCTCATTCCGCCGCCCTTAATATTATCATACGCATCATAATAATTACCCGTATTATAACCACTATCATCACGATAAGTTTCAGTTTTATGCCACGAGTTAATATTATTCAAATCATTAACCTTTTTTAGAAAAGTTTTTAGTCTTGAATCCCGACTAAAAAAGGGCATTATATATATATATAAAATA
>Ga0209296_1000738_pt1 | contig 27829 bp, 41 predicted proteins | sample S_130206_EF_Meta_FD_187319 | JGI IMG/M metagenome (GOLD analysis project Ga0209296, IMG submission 187319) | Freshwater microbial communities from Lake Simoncouche, Canada to study carbon cycling - S_130206_EF_MetaG (SPAdes) (version 2) | ecosystem: Environmental > Aquatic > Freshwater > Lake ... | reverse complement strand
AGTGGCAGTAGATGGAATCAAACCACCGACGAGAAGGGTATGAATCTTCTGTTCTATCACTGAACTATACTGCCAGCAGAAAGGGAGGGATTCGAACCCTCGGAGGGGTTTTTCCCCTCGGAAGTTTAGCAAACTTCTACCTTAAGCCTCTCGGTCACCTTTCTATGTTGTCTTGAAGCAACCCATAAGGGTTTTATGTTGCCCGAAGGCAACAATTGGAATGGTGAGATTTGAACTCACGACATCTGTCTTATCAGGACAGCACTCTAACCAACTGAGCTACATTCCACTAGGCAAGTTTATGGAAACTTGCAACCTCCAACCCGTTTTTAGAGAGGTGTGTTGCTTCCGCCCTCTTATGGGAACAATCGGATTTGAACCGATAACACCTTGTTCTTCAAACAAGTGCTCTACCAATTGGAGCTATGTTCCCATAAGTTTGGAGATAAATCTCCGATCCGAATGCTCAGATTTGAACTGAGATTATTCCTGCTCCCAAAGCAGGTGCCATGACCAAGTTAGGCGACATTCGGTTGGTATTCCTGAAGGGATTTGAACCCTCGTTTATGCCTTGAAAGGGCATCGTCCTAACCATTAGACGACAGGAACTTGATGCTGACGGCATTCTGGATTATCAGCTCCAGCGCAAATCAGCAACGACTCTAACGAGATTCGAACTCGTGATTCTTCTTAGACAGAGAAGTATGATAACCACTTCATTATAGAGCCAAATATGCCGTGTGGTCGTGAATCTAAATCAAAACTCTTTGATAAGTGCCCCACTGGACTTATCAAAGAGTTTTGAACCACGGCAAGTGGGAGAGACAAGATTTGAACTTGTGAAGGCTGAGCCAACGATTTTACAGACCGCTTCCATTAACCACTCGGACACTCTCCCAATAGATAAGTTTAATGACTTTCTAGGTCAAATGAGAATAAAGATTATTCAAATAATCTTTTTTGTCTTCATCCGAAAGTTTTTGATAATGTGCCCATCTAACTCTAATAGTTTCAATACCTAATGATTTTAGATATTCATCTCTATAAAAGTTAGACTTAACTATCCTTTCATCCACATAATGCTGTTCTCCATCTATTTCAAGAGCAATATCTCCGATACGGAAATCAATACTATAAATTGATACTGGTTGCTCCGAAATAAAAGAAACTCCTTTATCTAATAACCACTTTTCAAAATAACTTTCTGGGTAAGATTGTCCTTTCGAATAATGATTAAGTTTATAAGGAACTTTATCTGGATTTTCTTTCAGATAGTTTTTTCTAGCAATAGAGATTTTTTTCTTTGTTTCCTCAGTTAGTGGGTGGCTTGGCGCAAGTTTGCGTGCCTGACTTTTATTTCTGGAAACAAAATCACCTCGTTGTTTTGCTTTGCATAGTGTAGCAGATGTGACTCCATATTTATTTTGGAGTTTCTCCCAAGTCATACCATCATTATGGTCCTTTTGAATAAGAGACCAATCATAACGTTTATGATATTTTGATTTGTTTTCCATTATTTTGGTTAAGTATCTAACTTATTTATACAAGTATAATACTTAACCAATGAGTTCGGTGGGACTCGAACCCACAACCTTCGCCTTAAAAGGGCGTTATTCTACCATTGAATTACGAACTCAATAATATGGTAAATATTCAGTTTTCAAGGTTCTTTGAGGACTGCTTCCCTCACCACCCAATCAATATACCAGAGTTTGGACCCTGGCGGAAAATCATACGACCAGTTGCTCAACTGGCACAAGGCATAAAAAAAGAGGGGGAACCTTTTGGATTCTCCCTCTTAATTGCTGATTATGATTTGTCTTTTAACTTTGACTTATCATATTCGCAACCAAGAGGGTTTCTCCAATAAACCAGCGGTTCATCGGATAATCACTCTTAGGTTGTGAATGGAGATTAGTCATTGTTTGAATGTTGTGTATATTATATATAACAGTTTTTTAGAGTTTTGTCAAATTATCAGAATTAAAGATAATTTATACAGATGTAGAGATAGCTACCAGAGTTCCGTCTTTTTTGAGGTCAGAGATTAGTTTACCAACACTATCAGCAACTTTAATCTGGTCTTGAACTGAAACTAGGTCATCACACTTAAAGACATAAAACTTATCCGGTTTATAAGTATATGCCACCCCGACTTCATTATCTTCAGAGTTGAATGAAATCTTTGCGATTGCAGAAGAATTTGAAATTTCCAGAACTTCCATTACGAGAGAGAGATTTGTCTGATTACCTCTGTATCATATCACGGAGTCTGGGTCTTGACAAGGAGGATGTGCCAGTTCAGGAAGTGGTATTCAAGATTTTAATTTACCAATTATCTTGAAGTTCATTTCTCCTAGGTCTTCCTGCTTCTCTTTTACGACCACCTTCTCTTCTATTATCGTCCTCTTTTCTTTGGGACTTGTTAGGATTATGAGTATCTGCAACCTTGGCCATTTTTGTAACTTGTTCTGGGTTGCTATGCCTTGCAGCCTGCTTAATCATTTTACCCACAGGAAGTGGTTTCATTCCTTCCACAATACTTTCCCTCCAATCTTCACTCATATTCACCATAATGACTTCTGCTTGTTCTTGTGTTTCAGCATATCCTTCATCAAGAAGATGTGAGAGAATGATGTCGTAAAGGTCATAACTTTCACCAATCTCTCCCATCGCTTTTTGCTTACGGAGTTTTTTGGGATTTTTGGTTTTTGTTCCAGGACCATCACTATACTCACCATGAGTTGCGGCATCTATATCTCTTCTTTCATCTCTTTCAGATTGAGTTAAACCAGATCTACCATACTCACTATCGTGGGGGCGAATAGGTCTATTAGATGCTTTTCTTAAAGGATGTCCCTGTGGTTTATCTCCAGGATTTCCTCCAGAAGCACGAATTCTTGCGTTAAGTGCAAGTCCCTTATACATTGCTTTTCTTTGGGGGGTTTGTCCCTTTCTTTGGTTTGCAAGTTTTTCGGATCTAGCAGCAACGTCTTCCGAAGCACCTTCATCAAGTTCAGTTGATTCTTGAAGATAAGGAGAAGTATAAGGCCAACGGTTCAGCACGTTGTGGTCTTCATTTGCTCCCTCAATTAAAATTTCTTGAGAAAGATTTGAAATGTTTTGTAAGTCCCTATAATTCATTTGCTTTTTACAGTTCTATCAAAGTATTTATAAAACTGTATCAAGTTTATAATTCGTAATCAGCAACTCGGTTTTCACATTATCTTGTGTTCCTTTCTCACCACGATGAACCATAGAATACCTCAACTTCCATTCATCTATATTATACTCTTTATAACGACTTAATATCCAATCATTAAGATTGTAAGTAATCATAAAACGATGAGGGCATTTATCCACATCATCAGCAAATCTTTCGTGAGAGAATGATGAGTGAAGTTTTCTTCCAGTTCCATAAAGGAAATCCTTAATATCATAAGGTGGGTCAAGAAATACAAACACATCATCACCCTCTGCGTTCATTACTTCTTCATAGTCAATGTTTGTAATCTTCCAGTCCTTAATGATATAAGAATACCTAGGAAGTTTATCAATACCAACTAATGAGAAGTTGGACCGTGATGCTTGAACTGAAAATGTTGAGTTCTCTGTAAGACCAGAATAAGAACACTTATTCATTACAAAGAACGCAACTGCTTGTTCTAATGGTTCAAGATTACCAATCGTATGAGAGTAATCATCAAAGAGTTCTTGGTGTGCGTTATCATCACCATTCACATCTTCTTTGATTGCTCTTAGTTTATCTTTGAGAACTTGTCCATTATCACGAAGTTGAACCCAAAAGTTATACAAGTAAAAATACTTGTCGTTGACCCAGATAGGAACTTTTGGGTAGTTCTGTGAAACCATTAAAGAAATACTTCCACCACCCAAGAAGGGTTCACGGAACTCTTTGAAATCACTAGGAAACCAAGGAGCAAGTGTTTTGAGTGCTTTGCTCTTGCCTCCGGGATATCTTAAGGCCGTCTTTAATGGAAACTGTTTCATATAACTTTTTTTATTATATAATAGGCGTGGTCGGATTCGAACCGACCCTGTAGGCGTTTTAAGCGCCCTGTCTCTGCCGCTGGACTACACGCCCGTGTATAAGACTATCATAACTCAAAGAATCACAATAGTCAAGTGTGCCGTGTGGTTGTGAATCCAAATCAAATCTTTTTGATAAGTGCCCCACTGCTCTTATCTAAAGTTTTGAACCACGGCGATGCTCGTTGTCGGTTCTGCCCCGACCTTCTATCGTTTATGAGACGATTGCATTCCTAGATTGCTAAACGAGCAGAAAAAATAAAGATTTAGACAGTCACAAGGACACCATCTTTCTTCATTTGAGAAATCATCTTACCAACACTTTCTCCAGCATTAAACGTGTTGCGAAGTTTGCCTTTGAAACCTTCAATACTATCACACTTGAAGACATAAAACTTATCAGGTTTGTAAGTGTACGCAACACCAACAGTGTTGTCTTCGTCATTAAAAGAAAGTTTAGCAATCGCACCAGAGGTGCTAATCTCAAGAACTTCCATTCGTGCCCCATTCATTTGATTACCTTGTAATCATAACACGGATTGGGGTGCTTGGGGAGGACCTTGTGCCAGTTCAGGAAGTGGTTCAAAAAAGTTTAGTCTTTCCAGATTCAATTGCTTTTTTTTGAAGTTGAGAAAACCTATCAGTACCACGTTCTATTGATTTTTCACCATACCATTTTTCTCTAGTTTTTGCGTCTTTTTTTTGTTGTTTTTTTGATACATTTCCTTCCATAATACTTTCTCTCCACTCTTCACTCATATTCACCATAATGACTTCTGCTTGTTCTTGAGTTTCAGCATAACCTTCATCAAGAAGGTGTGAGAGAATGATGTCGTAGAGGTCTACTTGTTCTCTTTGAGTTTTAGTCATTTTTTGTTTATCTTTTCCATAAAATGTTGGAGACCTTCTCTCAACATTAATATCTTGTCTTTCTTTTTTTGCTTTATCAAAATGATGCTGCATATGTCCATAATGTCTTCTCATTTCCGCTTTTTTTACTAATGCTCTTCTTGAAGATATTAAACCTTCTTTTTCATCCTTGCTAATTTGATTTCTTTGTTGTTCTTTTTTATTAATTTGATTTTTTACTTTTTCAAATGGAAATGTTCTCTTTTCTTCACCCATAACAACTTCCAAATATGCTTCTTGAAGACTACGAAGTTCTTGTGAGTTCATCTTTACAAATACTTTTTAGTTATTTAGTCAAAAAACCTCGCATACCTGTATTTTTCACGAATGATTCCAAACCCTTATTGATTGGACGCACTTTTACATAAAGTTCTTCGGGCACAAATCCAAAGTATCCTTGGTTCCAGTTACACAACCACACAGGAGAACAAAGTGTTGTATCAGTATAAGTCGTTCCATCATCATCACCAACTTCTTTTACAAGCAGAGTATCATAATCATCAGGTTCTTCTGTATTCAAAATGATTTCCATTTGGTCCTTTTCAACTGCGTGTCGTCCAGTTCCAAAATAAAAGTGCTCGTCAATTGCTTCTTCAGTTCCGTTTAGGAGTAGTTCTTGAACTGTATTGTTATAAGGATGGTCAAATGCCCACAGTCCATCTTCAAGTTTGTAAGCAACGATTGTGAGTTCCATAAGAATGTTGTCTTTCCAATATCATAGCATAAAAAAGACCCCTTGGTGGGGTCTTGTGCCGGTTTGGAAAGTGGTATTAACCGATGATGCTTTCTCTCCACTCTTCACTCATATTCACCATAATTGCTTCTGCACTTTCAAAAGTATCAGCATAACCTTCATCAAGAAGATATGAAAGGATTACATCATAGAGATCATAAGAATTGTTTAGATTTTTTCTAACGATTTCTCTTGATGGTTTTGACTTCATTCTAGGCATTGTAACTGATTGTGGTTCACCTGGTCCTTCAGTTGCTCTAGTTACAGCAGAAGCAGTACGACTTCCCTGTTTTGTGAATAATGGAGAGAATGGTCTTGTCTTGTATGGTGCCTCTTTATCCATTCTTTGTGAAATCGTTTCTCCTTTCTTATTGACAGTGCTTGGAGTTGAAGTAAGTTTCCAATCCTTAAACTTGTCTTCAGGACCATAACCTGCTTTATCTTTATCTTTATCTTTTTTTGCTTTTTCTGATTTTTTTGCGTCTGCTCTAACTTCTGCTTGAGATGGTCCTGCTTTATAAGGTCTTACACCTTCTGCTCTCTCTTCATCAATATCTGTGTAGACATCCAAATAAGCTTCGTGAAGATTGTTAAGTTCTTGTGAGTTCATTGCTACAAATGGTTTTGTATTTATTTATATATTTATGATAACTCACCTAATGCTCTTTGTTTTCTTAACTTCTTGGGATTTTTAGTTCTTGTAGATATTCCTTCAAGTTCTGGAAAACTTGATGTTCTTCCAGATGGAATTAGGGTCTTATCTTTTCTGGCAGATTCTCTTCCTGGATACTCTGGATATAGTGGTGCTTGCCTTTCCTTAATTCTATTCAATAGAGTTTTATATACAGAATTCTTTGGATTTTTTGCAATTAACTTTGCTGTTGCAATTTTCAATCTCTGTGTTGCAGATGCCTCGTATAAAAACTCTCTAAATGTTTTCATTAATCTACCTTCCCAACCATCAATCCTGTTTTATTGGATTTTTTACTACTTCTCTTACCGAAAATCTTTCCATATAACTTTGCTCGTTTTGCTTCACCAGTTTTCTTATCTTCACCAGGCATAACTGCTGTTGGTTTTCCAATTACAGTATCACCTTTCTTTGCTCCTGCTTTCTCCAAGTGTTTTGGAGTATCTTTGATTGCTTGAATAAAGTTTCTACCTCTTTCCATCTGTTGGTTTCTATCACCTTTACCAACATCACCATCTCGGTGCATAATATCTACAGTATGAACTCTTCCAGTTTTAGAAGCACCTGTTTTAGTCATTTGCTTCTTCAAATCTTTTACTTTTCTCACACTTTCACTTGAAGGTGAAGTTTTAAGTTTAGTCATTCCAGATGCATTTCTTCCTGCTGGTTTTATTTTAGTAATAAGTCTTTCAGCCTTTGCTGCCTTTCTTGCTGATGAATATGTGCGAATGAAATGGTCTTGTTTTGTGCTTCCAATATCATCCATATCATCATCACTATCATAAGTTGTATAATCTCTTGCTCTCGTTCTCAAATCTTTAGTGGAATACTTACCAGTTCCTTTTAATCCTGCTTTCTTTGCAATTGCAGCAACAGACCTTTCTCCTCGGTCCATCTTATTTCCAGCACGACCTAAAGTAGCTCGTCCTCTACTTCTTTCACCAGTTGAACTTTCTTCTAGTTCATATTCAAAACTTTCCTTTGGTTCTTTTAGATTTTTAATATTTTTATGGTCTTTAAATGCTCTTGCTTGTTGTCCTTCAGTTTCTAATTGATTTCCTTCCCAATTAGTTATTATTTTAAACTCGTGCCTCTTACCTCTTGAAACCTTCTTTCCTTTCTCATCATCGTGAGCAATCTTTAACTTCCCATATCTTTCCAAATCTCTTTCACTTGGAATTCTATCTGGATTTTCCACACCAGTAGAAATCCTTTTTGCTCTATTCTTTTCTCTTGGAGTTAATCCAGACGATAAAGGTCTCTTTGGATTATCCCACTCTACTTTACCTTCTTTTACACAATTATTATACGTCTTTCCAAATAGTTTTTTGGTGCCTTTTTTCTTATAACCAGGCCAGCACTTCTTTGCTTCGGTAATAAACTCTTGAAAGGTTTTCATTCTATTATAGTGTTGATTTTTTTTTGAAAATATCCTTCCCTTTGTTCGCTCTAGCTGATTTTGCCCAACCCACTTTCATTTGTGGACTTGGACCATCGGTATTCCAATTGCGTTCTACCTTTGCCCCTGGAACTTTCTTCTTACCACGAAGTTCACCTGGTTTATTGTCTTTAGCACCACTTCCACCACCTCCTTGGGGATGTCTGCGAAGTTGCTCTCTCTCACTTCCCCATCCTGGATGTGGAGCATCTCCAGGTGTAGGTGTCATTCCTTGACGCCTTCTTCCTATCACTGCATCTGGATTAGGTCTCTCGTGTTGGATTTTCTCCAATTTCCACTTACCTTCTGGAGTTTTTTTCACACTTCCCGAAGTTCTTGCCAAATACATAGGAGTTTTTGGCTTCCCCTTGACTTTATCTTCTTTACGCATCTCGTAAAGGTATGCTTCTTCCAAAAACTCTTTAAGTGTTTTCTTCATTTTTTTATTTCTTGCTGGATGTGAAACTCTACCACTATCTAGATTTCTTTCTGCTTCTCCTCTTTTTCTTCCCCAAGTTTGCATCAGAGCAGCACCAGGACTTTCAATATTTCCTGTTCTTACAAAGTCTTTAGGAGATTGTGCCGCACTTAATGCAAATGTTGCACCAAGAACAGCATTTGCTATCTTTTCTCTCTTACTTGCTTCAGAAATCATTTAGATACAGAAAGACCTTTGATTATTTATCAAAGGTCATAACTTCTGTTCTTTCACTCCAAGACCTTACAAGAAGTTCTGTGAATAGTTCCATCTTCTGTGGATGAACTGATGCTGGATTGTAATTAATTGCTTCTTTCAGTGCTACCAATTCTTTCCATTCTTCGGTGCTTAATTCCATAGGGTTTTCCATATATGTGTTGTAATCCTAACACAATATCTAGGTATATGCCATCCTCTTAAGAATATCTTCAGGTTTCCATAAAGTCTTGTAAGTTTTTTATATCTTTTTCTAATTCTTCTTTTTGTTTTTTATCGTGATAATATGACCACAAGGCATTATGAACCTCCATAAGATGGTCCACCCAGAAACCAGTTGGATAGATTCCTAGAGCATCTTGCAGTCCTCTGTGACTGGTTCCTTCTTTCTCTGCCTTACACATAATATAGCAGATTGCCTGGACCATATCAAGTTTATCAGACTCGGAGAGCATAAAGTACTTACCTACTGCTCGTTGCTTTGCCTCTTCATTTTCTTTTTCAATTTGTTTACATTCATCAGAATCCCACCACTCTTGCATTGCCTTACCAAATTCGTTAGGTTCAGTCATAGTTATTCCCCAAATATAGTTCCAAAGAATCCGGTGTCACCAAATTTACGACTCTCCAGTTTATCTAGAAGTTTATCATGATTTTGAACTGATTCAATACGACTAATCAAATCAGAAATCACTGAAATTACTATGGGACGTTCTTGTCGTGCAGCAAAGGCAAGTGCTGCTCTCAAAGATTGTTCTGCATCTTTTAAATTTTCTTCAACCGATTGTGATAGTGCCATCGTTTTCCTCCTCAAATAACATACAGTCAATACAGGACTTTATTTCTAATACATCATCCTTAGAAAGTCCATCTAAGGTAATTGCTTGCTTCTCAAATGCAACGGTGATATTATAAACTTCACCATCAAATCCACCACAGGTTTGGATAGTTCTCAATTTTCAATCCAGTAACCATCGGCACTCACAGTATATCCTGTAGTAATCATTCCATTATAAGTTTTAGGAAGTTTTCGCAGAAGAAAACTACCATCATTATTATCCACCCACTCTACCTCATCATTTACTACAAGATTTGCTGCTTCCAATAAGTCATCTGGGAAGGTGATAAAGTATTCAGTTTCTCCAGTATCACCATTCTCCACTTCTTCTACAGGAAGTTGCCACTTGACTACTTTATCTTGCTTAGGTTCTTCTGGGGGTAGTTTAGAAAGATATTCCAAATCACTGTGACCCCAAGGTGGCATACAATCATCAGTCTCTTCTTGATTGATTTTAGTTACAGTTTCTTTCCAGGCAAGTTTGAACTTCCTATCAAAGTCTTCAAGATAATACTGAAGGAATTCGTCCGCAGCATACAAAAGAGTTTCTGCTTTATCATACTGGTGCTCTTGAAGTCTATCAACAGCACTATCTAGAATTTCACGGGCAGAACAAATCTTGGATGTCACCATCTCAAGTTCATTCATCGTGTTCCATACCTTTTGATAATCAAGAGTCATTTTGGTTCAGTCTATCTTGGATTGCTTGTTCTACTATAGCAGAAATTTCGGCAGAAGTCTTGCCGTTTAACCAGTTCCACTTCTGGTCGTCCTTGTCCCATTCCATTTGGAAACTTCCATCAGGTTGTTCCACAATCTTAAGTGAGTCTTCCATCAGAACCAAGAACCTTTCAATGTCTTATGAGATTGTTTCATTGCCTTATAAAGTTTTTTAATTTCATCAAAAGCATCATTTGGTCTCATCTTACCACCAATTGCCATATTAGTCAAATAACTAACATGATGTGTAAAATTATTCAGATTATTGATTGTTGCAATATCCAGAAAACTTACATCTGCATCTGGATTGATGGGAGGAGTTGGGTATAAAAACTCATCCTTTGCTTGTTTTGCTGTCGTCATTTACTGATCCCAATTAGTGTTTTTGAGATTATAAACCACTGGATGGATATTGTCAATCTTTGCTTGTAGTCTGTTCTCAACTTCATACAAAGCATTTGCAGTCTCCACATTTTCTTCTTCCAGTTTTATGATGCGTTTTTCCAGTTTTAAAACTTCTTTTGCAAGTGAAGCACATAGTCCAACAAGACTATGTTTATCTCCATTAGTATCAGTAACTAAAAATTCATAATTTTCAGGTTTCTCATATTCTTTAACAATTCTATTAAACCAATTAAACATTTTCATAATATTCCTATCTCCCTAAGATATGCTCTGTATCTCATAAAACTACCAATACTTACTGGTCTATCTAGACTCTCACAACAACGGCAGTAGGATAAAAATTCGTACCAAGGAGCAGTAGGGTCAGTATCACTCATAATTTACCATCTACTTTACCAGAGTAAGTTTTGGTTTCTCCCCAACCTTCCTGTTTTCCCTTGAGATAGTAACGAGTGGCGGCAACACAAGTCTCTTGTGCGAGTGAAGTAACAAGTGCGTTCCCGTCCTTATCAAAACTTTTCCAAGTTTTCCAATTAGATTGTTCCACATAAAACGCACCATCATCATAAAGGTTTTCCAATTTTAGCTCCATCAATTTGAATGTAAATTTTGGTTTCATCATTCCAATGTTTTACAACACCAGCAATGATAAAGATATTTGTAGCAAGATAAGTTAGAAAAATAACAGTACGAAGGACCGCAACACAATCTGCTTCATTATTTTTTTTGCTTGCTTTTTCTCCCAGTGCCAGAGACCATAATTTCCACATTTGTTCCAGGTTTAACGAATAATTGATAATCTTTTTGTTTAAAATTGGATTTGACAATATATTTTTCAGCATAATGCATATTTTGAAAATAACACTTTCTAATGTCTTTCATTTCTTTTCCATCATTATGAACAATAAGAATTGGAAACTGTGCGTGGGGAAATTCAATCGTTTGTTCTTTCTTTTTCATTTGGTTTCATCTTCTTCGGTTGTTTCTTCTTCTTGTTCGTTTGCTGCTTCTCGTTGTGCTGCTATTTCTAACATTTCCTCATGGGTCAAGTATTTTTCAGTCATAGGTTCTCCTGGTGTTCTCTCTGTAGTATAACACCCCCTCCCGAAAACGGGAAGAGGTGAAGGACACTCAATTAGGTGTCTGTTTCATAATCTTCTTGATAATACCCACTTACAACTCTATCATCCCATGCTGTAGGTAAGTTGTGCTCCCTTGATTTCATATGATTTAATCCAGAAACTGGAAGACCCTCCAAGTCTTCTTCGTGTAAAATTCCATCCAACTGTTTAATTTCGTTAAAGGTATGAGGAAAACGAAGTGCGTAACGATGCATTCCGTCAAGATTGCGATTTGTGCGAGACATAATGTTCGTGAATAAACACAATACTAATTATATCACTTTTTTTCCTTTTCGACAAACTCTTTCATAAGTTCCTCTGCCATTCTCATAGAGTTTCTATACATCATCCAACGAACTATAATGTTGCGTGGATTATTCAATAACCACCACTTTTGTTTTTCGTATTGGAATTTTATGAGATTTAATACTAATGCGAAAGCATAAGAAATACTATTATCAGTTACGATTAAGTATCCAAAAAATATAAAAATCCCAAACCAAAAATAGTAGGAAGTCATTCAGTAAATTCGTGATTATAATCACTATTATCTATAATTCTCCAATCAAGATAAAGTTCATTAAGATAATCAAGCAAAGCATCATCACCTTCGGGGACAATTTCACCTTCATCCAGCACAAAACTTGCTTCACAAAGAGCAGGACCATATTCTGGTGGGTCTTGTAATGTTGCTGGATAAATCTCAATCACATCTTCCACAATACCACGAACATAGATGTCATTTCCATCTTGTTGAAAGGTTTCAATTACACTAATCATTTTTTCTACGAGTTTCCTTTTGAATAAATTTCTTTGCTGTTTCAAGACTGTTATGAGTACAAATCTGTTCACCATTATAAATGGAAACATACCTTTTACTATACCAGGGCACTGCTGCCCACATTCTATCACTACTAATGTATCCGTCAGTGGTCATAAGCATTATAACAGGTTGAGTATTTCGTGATGTAATTCACGATGACAGTTGGCACATACACATATACATTTATCCAATTCTTTGGTAATGGCATCCCAAGAACGAAGTCTCATTTTTTGCCAATCCACATCTTTTTGATTTGGATCTGTGTGGTGAAATTCCAACGCACCATAAAATTTATCGTAATCACAACGAATGCATTTGCCTCCTTTATAGGAGATGGCATCTTTCTTTCGTTTTATCCACCTATCAATACAATAAGCATTAAAGCAAGTGCGACATAAAGATTGAAATCTTTTTCCTTTTTTATACCCTGTTTCTTCATTCAAAGAAATTTGGCATTTGGAACAAGTTTGTGATGACATTTATGGATAGAATAAAACTTTCTAATCTATTTATAAGATAATAGTTTTAAACAAGCAGGGCAGATAGGATTTGAACCTATATCGTACATCTTAGAAGGATGGTGCATGATCCGTCATGCTGCTGCCCCATAAAGAGGGAAAGTTCCCTCTTACATTTTACTTTGAGTAATCGTCAAAGTCAATGACTTTTTCTTCGTAAAAAGCAATGTAGTCATCGTAATCTAAACCAAGATATTTGGCAAATTCCTCAAAATTTTCTCTTTTTTTAATAGACTGTCTTGTTTCCTGATTAACAATGTTTGTGTCTGTCATATCAGTACCCATACCTTGAAATCATTTGGTCCATTCTATCCTCTCTATATTCCTCCTCTTGATTATCTTCAACATATCCTTCGTGAAGTTCATCGTAGATTGTATCTGCGTCCTTATCTAGAAAAAGTTGTGTCATAGGAAGAAAAATCGGCAAAGGTTGTTCTATATATCACAGAAAAGGGGATTAACCCTCTTCTGTGTTGTTTTGTTGAAACTCTGCGTCAATTTTGTCGTAGAGTTCTACAAATGTTGCTTTCGTTTCGTCATCAAAACGATTCAGACAAACTTTGAGTGCTTTGTCTTTCTTACCAAAGATAGAATATGCTTTGATGATATGAACCAGACGACGAGTAGAAATCACTTCATCAATACCACCATCAGCAAAGGTCTTACGAATAATGTCAGACCAATTACACAGGTGCTTGATGAAATCGGTGTGCTCACCGATCATAGGAATTTTAAGTGATTGAGCAACATTTGTCAAGATTTTGGTCTCAATAGAAATCGTAGGATACTGTTGCTCAAAGGTAATTGGGAAACGTTCCAGGAATGCTTCATTCAACACGTTAGTGCCTATAAAACGACCATCATCACTACCCTTACCTTTGGTGTTCGCAGTCGCAAAGACGTTGAAACCTGCTTTGGGAGCAACGTGTACACCAATCTTTTTCAGGAAGACACCTTTACCTTCCAGAACAGATTGAAGACACATAATCTTATTAGATGCCAAGTCAATCTCATCAAGGAGAAGAATAGCACCCCGTTCCATTGCTTCAACCACAGGACCATTATGCCACACAGTTTCTCCGTTGACAAGCCTAAATCCACCAATCAAATCATCTTCATCGGTTTCAATCGTGATATTCACACGAATAAGTTCCCGACCAAGTTGGGCACAAGATTGCTCCACCCCAAAAGTTTTACCATTACCAGAGAGACCAGTAATGAAGGTAGGATAAAACAACCGAGATTGAACAACCTTTTTAACATCAGTAAAGTTACCAAAGCTGACGAAGGTATCATCTTTATTTGGAATAAGATTTTGAACAACAGCAGACATAGTAGGAACACTCTCAACAGCAGAAGAATTGTAAGTATCTTCTAGTTCTTGGACGGTTGCTTCCAGGTTCCATTTACCACGACTAACCTTATACTGGTTAAGATATTTGGAAAGAGTAGCATAAGAAGTATTCAGTTGTGCTGCTACTTCTTTCACAGCATCAGCACCAAATTCAGTGCCGAATTTTTCTTTCAAGATAATTAGTGCTTGGTCAGTCATGGTGTTTGGTTGATTACTCCGTAATTATAGCAGGGATTGGGGTGGTTTGGGGTGCCCTTGGGACACCCCGTGAAGTGGTCTAGGCAATCAGGTCAACAAAAGAACCCAAGAGTTTTTTGTTGGTCTTTTTCTTACCTAGAAGTTTAACGAATGATGATTTAATCTGTGCTTTTGTCGCATTCTCTGGAACAGAGAACTCCTCATCTTGTGCAAGAGAAGTAGCAGCAATCACATGGAATTGGTCAAAACCAGTATTGTTGAAACTGATACAGTGGTTCTTCCTGTACTCTGCTTTAGCACTCTCATAATTATCATACCCATTACCATACCAACGGTAGCAGTTTTGGAAATCACGACCAGGAGTGATACGGAAGTTGATAAGATTTACAGTAGGGAACCTATCTTTGACCGTTTCCAGAAGGATTTTAGCATATTGGGAGAAACTATTGTAATCAAAACTACGATAGACACGACCACTTTTGCGATCACGAATAGAAGTTTTGTTGTATTTCGTCATACCAATATAAGTATCATCATAGTGACCTTTATTCTCTTTGGTTACAGCATTTTGGTATCCTTCACCATCAGTCAAGAAGACTACATTAACCTTTTGAAGTTTATTCTTTGCCTGAAAATCAGGAATCAAAGAATGAAGAGCCATAATGCTTTCACCAATAGGAGAACCAGAGAGTTCAAGATGACGAGGAACAAAACCCCTATGACATTGATAAGCATAACAAGCAGTCCAGATATTCTTGAGTTGCTCTTCTAGAACACGATTATTCGTTTTGCTGGTGAAAAAGTTCATCAAACGGAATGATGCTTCTGGTGCGATAACACCTGCTACTTTCTTATAAGTAAGAGGATGATTTGGCTGTACTTCCATATAAGAATTACATTCCAAAGTAAAAGCATAAACCTCAAAAGGAATATTCACCTTACGGCAGAACCAAACCAAATTCAACAGTTGCTTATAAGCATCTAGAATAAAGTTATTCATAGAACCAGACCAATCCAGAATAAAGATTAGACCGTGATTCTTACCATCAGGGACCACAGAGACCTTCTTAAACAAGTCCTCGTTGAACTTATAGGTATGAAGTTTCTGCGTGTCTAGAACCCCTGTACGGGCAGTAGAGGCACGAGCATATTGGTCGGCAGACTTCTTACATTCAAACTCTTTTACCAGATAAGATACTTCTTTCTCTGCTGATTTCTTGTAAGTAGCATACTCTTTACAAGCAAGAGCAAAGTAATCCTTATTCACATCATTCCTAGAATACTCTTCCTTTGCTTTACTGTGAATGAACTCATTAGGAATAATCATATTCTCAAGAATCATTTCAGGAAGTTCCACATAGTTGGTTTCCTGAGAATACCTATCTACAAGGTCTTTGGATTTTTCATCAAAAGACTTTGAAGTTTTGGACTCCAATTCATTACTTTCTCTGTGCTGATTGCTTGGGTCAACACCATTTCCACCACCTTCTGGTGCTTCCATAGATTTAGAAAGTTCACCTCCTTCACCTTCATCTTGACCCCCACCTTCACCTTCATCTTGACCCTCACCTTCTTGGTCGTTTTGAGTATCACTACCAGAACCTTGATTGGGTTTGGGAGTTTCTACTTCCTCACCACCAGGACTAGAAGATTGCTCCATATCATTTTCAGGAAGGTTATTTACCTTTTGACGTTTGTATTTCACAAACTCTACAATCTCACGAGCAAGTTGTAGCACCTCATCAAAAGTTTCGGTTTGACCAGCACGAGTTAGGAACTGCTCTTCATCATCGTTAAAAGCAATATTATGAAATGCTCCAATCTTGTAATAAAGATTGATACGGTCAATGAAAGATAATTCATCAAGATTTTCTTCTTTTGTGGAGAAAAAATCATCACTATTGAGTTCGTTATAACCATTGAAGAAAGTTCTGGAAAGACCAGCATACTTTTTCTTCATTAGTTTTTCTACCCGAACATCTTCCAAGACATTCATAAAATCTTTGGGGACTTCTGGGTAATCAATAGTCCAGTCAATGTTAGGAGTTGCGAGACTATGGCCTACTTCATGTGCGACTAAAAGTGTGTACACTACATCACTTGCGCGGTCCCAAGTCGGTAAAGTGAGAATACGACGGTCCACATCAAACATAGCAGTTGGGACTTTTCTGTGCTCAATGATAATATTTTCCATCGCAAGGCATTTAGCCAGCATTCCTTTAACTTCCAGATTAACCGACATTGGGGGGGTACTTTTGACTACTCCGTAATCATAGCAGAAAAAAAGGGGGCAAATGCCCCCCGTGTTCCACCTTAAAATCCGTCCACCACCACAAGGACGGGTCTTACAACTCAAAGATACAAAGTTGTGAAGACTTATACATCATACATCAAAGACTTTTAGGTGTCAAGTGTTGACAAGATATCAAAACCTGTCTAAAATCACTCTGTTGGGTTTGAAGATAAATTGTATGTTAAAAAATGTTCTTGGAGAGTTTTTGAATTTAACTTCAATAGAACTTCCAGAGTGGTTAGATGAATCATTTACAAATGGTGCTGCAAACTTAAAGTCTTATGTATTTAAATCAAATCATTGTAGATCTATAAGACTATGTGAATTAAATGTTGAAAATAAGTTTCAAGCAGAAACTTTAGTAATCTATCCAGACTATTGTTATGATACTCCAATATTTGGAACAGAGTATTTAAAGATTGGTAATAAGAAGTATTTTGGTGCTATAGACTTTCATCCTGTTAATGAGAATGAGAATTACTTTCCTTATATTGAAATGTTTCCTGATAAAAAAACAACTACATCTAAATTTTATGACTTGAATAAGTATTTTACTAATAAATTATGGATAAGAAAAGGTAATGAATGTTTTTATAATGAATATCAAATTATGATTAAATGTTATTTGCATCAATATAAAAAATGTTTATATAATTCTGTTGCCAAAAAACAATCATTTGAGGACGAACACAATAACTTTAATCGTTATATGTCATCAAATGATCCTGCTTTTGGTATTTTAAAGTCTTATTTTAATAAAGATTTTACTGAAAGATATATTCAAGAATTTTTATTTAATTAAATTTATACTTCAGTGACAATAGGTCTTTCCCACTGTGTTGCGTCCTGAACCATTCCATCTCCATCACCATCTCGTGCATCAGGATTATAACCATCAGCAATCATTTCTTCTAATGTTGGTTCTGTGGGTGTGGGTTCTTCAGTTACTACTGGTTCTTCAATAACTTCTAGTACTGGTTCTTCAGTTACTGGTTCTTCTTCAGTTACTACTGCAGATTCTTCAACAGAAACAGGTTCTCCTACCTCCACCCAAGGAAGAGGTAGTGGTGTAATAGGAGGATTATACTTACTTGCAATCTCATTTGCAATAACTGTTTGTAAATATCCAACATCAAGGTTACTTTCTAACCATCCTATCACAGTTTCTTCAGTAAGAGTTGAATAGTCAGTAAATGCTTCTGGAATTTGTGAAGGAAGAGGATAAGAATTATCGATTGATGCCGATACTCCATTCTCATCTACTCCTGCAAGTCTCCAATGAACAATCTTCACGACATCAATTAATCCATTTTCTGATGGAGCACAGTCCAATTTATAAATTCCCCAAGTATAAGTAATCATCGTTTCTTAGCATACACCATATTTAGATTTGAGATTATTAGATTGTGTTTCCATACTCTCAAATCCTTTGACTGTCATCCAAGTCACCATAGAATATCGGTTTCCTTTGGTGACTGGTTCAACACCGTGACGATAATACCGATTGGAAGGAAAGCATACCAGAAGTCCAGGTTCAGGACGAACACGAATATGAAGGTCTGGAAATACAAAATCTCCACCCTCAAAACCATCATTCAGATATAAGACCATAGACAAATCACGGTCTACTGTCTTTCTCCACAGTTGTGTTTGGTCTGGTGCAGTCCATATACCTTCACCATCAATATGAGGTTGGTAGTGTCCTCCTACATCATAACAAAGAAGTTGTGGAACTTCACTACTATCAACTTCAAACTGATAAAAAGGATTGATGACTTGCTTTACAATATGATGTATCAGTTCGTTGACCTGTGGAAATACAGGTTCAATTGGTGCAATTTGAGTATCTCTTGTTCTCTTATCAGTAATCCATTCAGTTCCTCGTGTCTGATTGGATTTGTCTGGGTCAAATACTGAAAGGTCTTCTGTCTTGGAAGTTTTCATATGATTTACCAGTGCATCAATACCTTCTTGACTAATGACTTTTGGTGCAATCAAAACTTTTGATAATAAATTCATAAAGAATAATGTAGTTTGAAGTATTTATGTTGGGGTGTTTGATGTTGCTCCTGGACCACCTCTTGCTGAACTCAATGCTCCTCTTGGTGATGTTGCTACAGAGTCATTAGAGAAATCTACGCGGTCTACTGTTGCTGTTGTTGCTGGAATAGAACCACCACCAAACCAACCATAATTAGAGTTTCCTGTTGCTGCTAAAGATTGTTTTGCTTGAGATAATGAACCTCTAGCAATTGCTGATACAGAGTCATTAGAGAAATCTATACGGTCTACTGTTGCTGATAGTGCTCCAGTGCTACCACCACCAAACCAACCATAGTTGGAATTTCCTGTTGCTCCTAAACGATATCTTGCTGAACTTAATGGACTTCTTGGTGATGCTGATACCGAATCATTTGAGAAATCTATACGGTCTACTGTTGCTCTAACTGCAGGGAGAGGAGATATAATATATCCACCACCAAACCAACCATAGTTAGAGTTTCCTGTTGCTGCTAAATTATATCTTGCTGAACTTAAAGGACCTCTTGGTGATGTTGTTATTGCATCATTTGCGAAATTGATACGGTCTACTGTTGCTACAGTTGCTATTGGAGTACCACCTCTTCCACCACCAAACCAACCATAGTTAGAGTTTCCTGTTGCTGCTAAACCATATCTTGCAGAACTTAATGGACCTCTTGGTGATGCTCCAGCAGGAGAATCATTAGAAAAATCTACACGGTCTACTGTTGCCACTGATGTTGGAGTATTACCACCACCAAACCAACCATAATTAGAGTTTCCTGTTGCTGCTAAAAACCATCTTGCTTGAGATAACGAACCTCTAACTAATGCTGTTCTCGAATCATTTGAGAAATCTATACGATCTACTGTTGCTACTTGTGGAATACCTCCTCCACCAAACCAACCAAAATTCCCTGCTTTTTGTAGACGAATACTTGAAGACCTTGCCTGTCCTGATGTTGCTCCCAAGTATCCTCTTCCTGCACTTAATGGACCTCTTACTGATGCCGTAGAAGAATCATTAGAGAAATCTATGCGGTCTACTGTTGATAATGGTCCTGGAGATCCTCCACCGAACCAACCATAATTAGAGTTTCCTGTTGCTGCTAGATATGCTTTTGCAGCACTTAATGGACCTCTTACAGATGCTGTTGCAGAATCATTAGAGAAATCAATTCGATTTATTATAGAATAAAATATAGGACCTGGTATTGCACCACCACCAAACCAACCATAATTAGAGTTTGCTGTTGCTGATAAAGCAATTCTTGCTAAACTTAATGGACCACGAACTGATGCGGTTGCAGCATCATTCGAGAAATCTATACGGTCTACTGTTGATAATGGTCCTGGAGATCCTCCACCGAACCAACCATAATTAGAGTTTCCTGTTGCTGATAAATTTTCTCTTATTGCACTTAATGGACCTCTTGGTGATGCTGTTCCAGAATCATTAGAGAAATCTATACGATTTACTATCGAAACTGTTGCTGGAGCAAATCCACCACCAAACCAACCAAAGTTTGAGTTTCCTGTTGCTGCTAAACGTTGTCTTCCTAAACTTAATGGACCTCTTGGTGATGCTGTTGAAGAATCATTAGAGAAATCTATACGATCTACTGTTGACGGACTAGCCGGACCACCACCAGCAAACCAACCATAGTTAGAGTTTCCTGTTGCACCCATTCTATATCTTGCCGAACTCAATGAACCTCTAATATTTGCAGTTGCAGTATCATTTGAGAAATCTATACGTTCTACTGTTGATACTGTTGCTACCGGAGAACCTGCTCTACCACCACCTAACCAACCGTGAGTTTGAGCACTACTCCAAGTAGTATTTGTGACTTGCGTATCAGTCACTAATATTACTCTACCAGTTGTGGTAATACCAGCAGTCACACCACCAACATAACCAGTAGTCGCATAGGAAACTGTTGTAGTTCCTGCAAATCCTGTGACTACAAAGTTTCCATTATATCCAGTATGTGCTACACCAGAAACAGAAAGACCAGAAACTGCAATCTTTGCACCCACATAAAAAGGTGTCGTAGAAAGACCAGCAGCAGTTGAAAGTGTAAGAGTCGCAATACCAGCAGCAGCATTTAAAACTCCACTCACAACAGTAATACCAGCACCAGCAGCAGTAGAATTAATGTCTACAGCAGAAACCGTAATGGGATTTGATTTGTTTAGAAAAATTCCATCAAGACCAAATACGTCTCCTGCTGGCATCTACTTTCTCCTTATGAGTTTCTGGATTCTAAAAGTTGTTGATGTTGTTCTGCTCCAGGTGCAAGCAAACCTAAATCAGTATTCGTCACTTCTTCAATACCACGAAGAACTTTCTCTTGCAGTGTATTCAAGAACTTATCGGGGTCATTAATTGCATCAGCAAGAGCACCATAACCATTCTTGATTCGGTTTGTATCCTCACTGATTAGTGTGGGTGCAGTTCCTCTTCTCATAGAGTGAAGATTACCGATACTAATACCAGTCTTAGAACTTACCATTTCATCCAGAGATTGCTCTGCAAAACGACGTTCCCAATAGATATGGTCCTCATTCTCAAACTGTTCTTTGGTGACTGTCTTACCACCATTCAGTTCAATCAGTTTATTAATCATCTTATCAAAGAAGTTCATTTGCTGAATACGGTCACGAATCTCCAACTCACAAGACTTCAAATAGTTTTGAGTTGAAATTGAATCCAAATCGTGCCAGTAAAGTTTTGTTGAACCACCATTCGGTCCGGAAGTGTGCCACTCTACGGGTTCATCAGTATTCTTATCTTTCCAACGATACTCAAACTCACGAACTTTCTCCTTCATCTCAATCAGTTTCTGCATATAACCTTCGGCAAGAATACGACGATTCTTAATTGCTGCCTGGAATGCTGCAGGAACTGTGTATTGCTCTAACAGAAAGAACTTTTCAATCTGGAAATTGGTTCTTCCTTGTGCGAGTTCTTTGTCTGCATCTTCCCAACGAAGCACTTCTTGAAATGCTTGTTTTAAATATTCTTCGTTATTTACTGCTTCCTCTGGGGAAATAATTTGCAGTTGGTTACAATTTTCAGTCATAGTTTGTTTACTAAATGGTTCTAATGTTTGTTTCCAAACGTTTGCAATTTTTTTCCAATCATAAGTTTCAGTAGCATAATGTGAAACAGATTGTGAAATTTGGTCGTAGTACTGCCTATCAGTATCAAAAAAATATAATGCAGATTTACAGGCATCTATAAAGTTATTTAGGAAGTTATCAGAAACTTTATATCCAGTGGAAGTTCTTGTACCTTCCATCGGAACAATATTCGCAATCTCATTAGAAACTTCTGGAAGTGCTCCAATATCTGTAAGAATTGGAAAGCATCCACAAGACATTGCTTCTGCAAGAGAAACACAGAATGTTTCTTCCCAGATATTAGGATGTATAAAGAATGCAGCATCTTGTAAGTGCTCTATCAGTTCTGCTTGGTCTACTGCTGGTGAGTAGATTACATTTGGAAGTGATTTGAGATACTCATAAAGTTCGGTATATGGGTCTTCTTCAATATCATAAAGATTCATCGCAGAAAAAATCTTAAATGTTGCCTCTGGAATATGAGGAATGATTTTTGCAAGAACTTCAAGACCTTTATAAGGTATGGAAGTATAGATGAATGTCTTTGATTTTCTTGATGAATATGTGAATTGCTTTGATACTCCTGTTGGAATTGTGACGATTTTATTTTCGGGAATATGATGATACTTAATGAACTGTTCTCTACACCAGTTAGATGGAGAGACAATTAAATCACAGATTGAAAAATCAAAGTTAAGATATACTGGTTGGTCGTAAGAATGTTGCGACCATAATACTTTGACTGGTTTATTTGATTGTTGAAGTTCTTGTGGTAAATGAGAAACTATAATGTTTTCTGGAAACTTATAATATTCTTCAAGAAAAAAATAAGAACTTTCACTTGCTCCTGATTTCATAATGTTTATTTGTTAGTGTTGGAGGTTGCTGCTAAAGAATACCTTCCAGCACTCAATGGACCTCTTGTTGTTGTAGATACCAAATCATTTGCAAAATTTATGCGCTCTACTATTGCATTATTAGGAATAGTGGGAGTCCCTGCCCACCAACCATAGTTAGAGTTTCCTGTTGCTGTCCCATAATTCCTTGCTATAGTTAATGGACTTCTAACTAATACTGGAATAGAATCATTCGAAAAATCTATACGGTCTACTATTGTGGTTGTAGATTTTGATGAGTTGTTCACAGCACCCCCACCAAACCAACCATAGTTAGAGTTTCCTGTTGCTGCTACAAAACTTCTCACATCTGATAAATTGGTTCTTTGGGACGCCGTTGCAGAATCATTTGAAAAATCTATACGGTCTACTGTTGATATTGAGGTATTTTCATTACTTGTTGGATTAGCGCCACCACCAAACCAACCATAATTAGAGTTTCCTGTTGCCCCCACGTTAGATCTTCCCGCAGCAACACTTAATAGACCTCTTGGTGATGTTGACACAGAATCATTTGAGAAATCTATGCGGTCTACTAGTGTTATACATCTTGGAGAAGTTGGTGGGGATACATAACCTCCACCAAACCAACCATAATTAGAGTTTGCTGTTGCTGCCAAATTATATCTTGCTGAACTTAATGGACCTCTTGGTGATGCTGTGGAAGAATCATTAGAGAAATCTATACGGTCTACTGTTGATGTTGTTGGCAATCTTCCACCACCAAACCAACCATAGTTAGAGTTTCCTGTTGCTGCTAAAGAATATCTTCCTGCTGGGGCATTTAATGTACCTCTTATTGATAAAGTTACAGAATCATTAGAAAAATCTATACGATCTACTCTCGAATAAATTAATGGTGAAGCAGTACCACCACCAAACCAACCATAATTCCCTGCTTTTTGTCTGCGAATATTGAGAACTCCTGAGGTTGCTGCTAAGAAATATCTTGCCGAACTTAATGGACCTCTAACAGATACTGATACAGAATCATTTGAGAAATCTATACGGTCTACTGTTGAGAATGATACCAATGGTGGCGAAGTAGTGCCACCACCAAACCAACCATAATTAGAGTTTCCTGTTGCTGCTAAAGAATATCTTCCTGAACTTAATGGACTTCTTACTGATGCGGTTGAAGAATCATTAGATAAATCTATACGGTCTACTGTTGATAGTTGGGATGGTGTTGCAGTACTACCACCACCAAACCAACCATAATTAGAGTTTCCTGTTGCTGCTGGATTATATCTTGCTAAACTTAATGGACCTCTTGGTGATGCTGTTGAAAAATCATTAGAGAAATCTATACGGTCTACTATCGAAACTGTTGCTGGTGTTGTAGAAATACCACCACCAAACCAACCATAATTAGAGTTTCCTGTTGCTGATAAAGCACATCTTGCTAAACTTAATAGACCTCTAACTGATGCTGTTGAGAAATCATTAGAGAAATCTATACGGTCTACTGTTGATGATACTGTAAGTGGAAGAACAACATTACTACCACCACCAAACCAACCATAGTTAGAGTTTGCTGTTGCTGCTAAATTATTTTTTGATGAATTTAATGGACCACGAACTGATGCTGTTGAAGAATCATTAGAGAAATCTATGCGGTCTACTGTTGATGCTTGTGCTGGAAGACGACCACCACCAAACCAACCATAGTTAGAGTTTCCTGTCGAAAACAGACTAGTTCTTGCTGAACTTAATGAACCTCTAACAGATGCAGTAGAAGAATCATTAGAAAAATCTATACGGTCTACTGTTGAACGAACTGCTGCTGGAGCATAACCACCACCAAACCAACCATAGTTCGCAACGGATTCTTTATTCAACCACTCACCAGTCAGTCGTCCACTACGAACTTCTCCAAGTGTAAATGCTCCAAATATATTGTTATTATTGATTGTCATTTACTTAGATAAACAAACTGATGGGTTGTTTTGCCTTTCTCCAAAATTCCATACCAGAATACTTATTCAATACATAATCACTCAAAACTTCTTCAGGTCTTTTGGAAGTTCTTTTCACCTGCTTACGAACTTCGTGCATATCACTCAATCCGTAAATCTCATTATCTCTCTCACGGTATTTATGACTTACATTACCGAAGTCGTGTTTGTATTCGGGAATCTCTAAAAACTTATAAACCTTATGCATAGTGTCTTCTGGACGGTTCACCAAGTCATTATACTCAATCATATGCATATACCTCTCACAACCCTTCCTGAACCCCTCTCCAAAGGCATACATAGACTGGTCTACAATACCTTCGGGGCACATTAGATAATCACAACGATTATCGTCTGTGGGTGTGTATCCCTTATCTTTCAGTGCCTTATCCACAAAAGAAACCTGATTGGAATTGCGATGAATCATTTGAATAAAAGATGCAAGAATCTCCACCACATCTCTTACGGGGCACAGAATCTTTGGTGTCTTTGTGATGTATTCTTGTAGTCGGTCAACATTATTGGGCCACGCACGGCATTTATCTACTACAATTGGTTTATCAATATCACTATAATAATTATCAATCACACTTGAAATAATTTTATGATGCTGTACTGGTTTTGGATATGCAAGTGCTTGCTCTGACCCCTCAAAGTATTGCTCTGTATAGTACATAATCTCCAGCACAGGAGAGATTGCACCACAGTGAATGTCTGGATTTTGATTTAAAATTGCAGAAAGTAATGTAGAACCAGAACGAGGTAATCCACTTTCAAAAAAATAAGTCTTATGCATTATTAAAGAAGAACAATTGAACTAATCTACCATTTTCTAAACTATCTCCAAAGTTTGCTCCGTGCGAATGCCAGAGTTTTGGGTCAAAGATGACTGCTCTATTATACCTCATATTCGCAAGACAGTATCTCTCCCACTTGGAACGGTCAAGTCCATCACCATAGATGATACTATCACGGATTTCATCGTAAGAAGTATAACCAAACCAAGATGCCTCTTCTCTTTCAGGGCATTTTTCCCATCCCAGTTTCTTATGTTTCCAGAAAGATGTTCCTGCCTCATCAATACACTGGTGAGGAAGATTCATATAAAGAACACAACCCCATTCCCAGATTGGGTCAATATGAATATCTTGTTGGAATGTATCTACTTCTAATGATAATCTAAAATCTCCGTGATTACCACAATCAGCAGGAACTAAATGTCTTCCAATTAGGTTTTCAAACTTATCGTGAATCTCTTGATTGTAAAAAGTTCCTTTTGAGTTTCTACCTGGATAAGTATAACCGTCTTGTGGTTGTGGGTATTCAAGATTTAGTGCATATTGACGAACTTCATATGGATTCTCATAGAAATTATCAACAATAATAATATTCTGCTTCATCAGTAATAATGTAGTTGCTTTATTTATTAGATGCTGATGCTGGTCCACTTCTTGCAAGAGATACTGAACCTCTTACTGATGCTGATACAGAATCATTTGCGAAATTTATACGGTCCACTGTCACTACTGGTGCAGGAGTTCCTCCGGCACTGAACCATCCATAGTCATTGCTTGCTGTTGCAGATAAAGAGTTTCTCTGCTGTGTTAATGGACCCCTTAATAATGCTGTGACAGAATCGTTATTATAATTTATGCGATCCACAGTTGAATAATTTACGGGTCCCGTACTAATTCCACCACCAAACCAACCAAAGTTTGAGTTTCCTGCTGCTGCTAAATATCCCCTTGCTGCTGATAATGATCCTCTTGTTATTGCCAAAATACTATCATTAGTGAAATCAACGCGACTTACTGCTGCAGTGTATGCAGGTAGTCTACCACCACCAAACCATCCATAGTTGGCATTTGCTGCTGCCGATGCTGCCAGTGAGTATCTTGAGGCATTTAATGAACCTCTCAATGATGCTGTTGTTGCGTCATTAGAAAAATCTATGCGGTCTATAGTTGCTACTGCTGCTGGAGTTGCACCCCCACCATACCATCCATAATTACTATTTCCAGTTGCGGCAAGAGTATTTCTTGCTTGAGTTAATGGTCCTCTAATTGTTACTGACGCAGAATCATTTGCATAATCTATGCGGTCTACTCTTGAAAAATTTACGGGTCCCCCCCCAATACCACCACCAAACCAACCAAAATTTGTATTTCCTGTTGCTTCTAAATACCCCCTTGCTGCACTCAATGAACCTCTAACTGATGCTGTTGCAGAATCATTAGAGAAGTCTATGCGGTCTACTGTTGATACGTATGCTGGTGCTGCAGTTCTTCCACCACCAAACCAACCATAATTCCCTGCTTTTTGCAGTTTAATTGCTGGTCCTTTTGCTTGCCCTGATACTGCACCACCCGATGCTTGTTTTGCAACACTTAATGGACCTCTAATTGATGCTGTTGTAGAGTCATTTGAGAAATCTATACGGTCTACTGTTGATACTGCTACTGCTGCTGGAGTAGAACCACCACCAAACCAACCATAGTTAGAGTTTCCTGTTGCTGATAAAAAAGATCTTCCTGCTGGAGTACTTAATGGACCTCTAATTGATGCTGTTGAAGAATCATTAGAGAAATCTATACGGTCTACTCTTGCTGTTGTCGTTGGTCCTGGAATAACACCACCACCAAACCAACCATAGTTAGAGTTTCCTGTTGCTGCTAAATTATTTCTTACCGAACTTAATGGACCTCTTACTGATGCCTGCACGTAATCATTAGAGAAATCTATACGGTCTACTGTTGATATTGGTCCTGGAGCACCACCACCAAACCATCCATAGTTAGAGTTTCCTGTTGCTGTTAATCCCTGTCTTGCGGAACTTAATGAACCTCTTGGTGATGCTGTTGCAGAATCATTAGAGAAATCTATACGGTCTATTCTTGATACTATTACTGCTGCTACTTTACCACCACTAAACCAACCATAATTAGAGTTTCCTGTTGCTGCTAAATCATATCTTGCTGAACTTAATGGACCTCTTGATGGTGCTGCTGCAGAATCATTAGAGAAATCTATACGGTCTACTGG
>Ga0209296_1000737_pt1 | contig 27852 bp, 46 predicted proteins | sample S_130206_EF_Meta_FD_187319 | JGI IMG/M metagenome (GOLD analysis project Ga0209296, IMG submission 187319) | Freshwater microbial communities from Lake Simoncouche, Canada to study carbon cycling - S_130206_EF_MetaG (SPAdes) (version 2) | ecosystem: Environmental > Aquatic > Freshwater > Lake ... | reverse complement strand
AGGAGTGTCCCAAGAGGACTGTTTGTTTGCATGGTAACCTAAAACAAAGGAAGCCATACAAAGTAGAGTTGCGATTATATAGTGTGCGGGTGTCATATTTTTATTTTGTGTGATTACTGAGAACATTTAGAAGATGGTTGTAGTTGCTGCTCGTGCTTGTCCTTCAGGTGTAGAGAATCCTAGAAAATTTGGATTTTCAACTACAAATACTGGTCGTGTGTTTATTTTTACCATGATGCAAAGTAATACAGTTTGTATTTTTCCCAATCAGTGTCGTCAATAAGACCGGAAATTGTTTCACGTGCTGATGCAACTCTGTCCCAATACCATTCGTCAACTTCATATGATCCGAAAAAGAATCCGGGTGTAGGAGGAAACTTGGATGGATTTTTCAGTGCATATGCCTCTTCCAGCACTTCCAGTAGATCAAACAACTGTTCTTTGGTAACCTCATAGCTTCCACAATCATCAACACCGTTTTGGATGTTCTCAACAAACCATCCGTGCAGTGCATTAAATTTGCGCCAATATGCAACGTCATTTGAGTCGTCATAATTTTCATCAGACATAGGACCTGCGGCCTTGTCTTTTTTTACAATGTACATATCTAATCCCATAATATATTTCTTTTGTTGTTAAAATGTTAGACGTTGAATGTTGGAAACTTTGTTTGTCCAATAATGCCACGCACCTTCTTTAAAAATGTAGTTATACTCTTGACTGTTAATCTCATGAATTGAAATAAGACGATCAATGTGTAGTGCTTCACCACGCTCGCGATGATATGCCACAGTTACACCTTCCTGTGGTGCATCAAAGCTGTGAGGTAAAGTTGGATCAGGCGTCAGTTTTTCGCACAGACTCGAAAGACTTCCAAGATCAATTAAGGCATTGACCTTTTCTTCGGTATTATAATATGTATGCAATAGTGCTCCGACGTCACTAAGGTAGCCATCATAATGGCAATAAATGCTGCGAATGTTGCCTTCTGGCGTTTGAATTGAGATTGTTGAACGTGTTGACATAATGTTGTGGTGTTTCAATTACAGATTGTTGGTGACATTGCTTTTTGCAACAGCCAAATAATCCGAATCGTCAATTTGATTTAAAATTGCTTGTTTGATTTCAGCGATCATTGCGTCAAAATCATCTACGCAAAATTCTAAATAGTGTTTGCCTTCGCAATAGCCGCTAATAATATTTTTAATTTCGTCTTTCATAATGTGGTGTTTCCTTACAATGTTATTATAGCATATTTGTGTTGATGTGTACAACACTTTTTGCATAAAAGTGGTGGAGAAATCAAACCCCTCTCCACCACTTTGATGTCTCTTATGGGTTTGTGTCTGCAGTCTCTACAGATGCAGTCTCTACTGGAGCTGCCTTTTTTGCGGCTCCTGGTTTGCGACCGCGTTTAGGAGCTCCGGCCTTCATCGCAGCAGCAATAACCTCTGCTGGAGGCAACTGCGGCAGATATCGGCTGTAACCAATTGCCCTGGATTTGCCAAGGAAGGTCTGACCAATTTCGCGACAAGTAAGACCAAAAGTCTTACCAACTTCATAAACTTCCTTGGCTGTAAAACCGGTGGAAGCAGCGGGACGAGAATTCAACTCGTCAATCATTTCTTTTACTCGTGTTAGCATATGTTTATGTGTGTTTGTTGTTTGGAGATTTTTTAGTGTCCGCTGTAACTTACTGGTTCATCGGATTGAACTTGTACGCACCATGCCTTTTTAGCGGCACGTTTGGTGCTGTCGGACCATGGCTTGGGACCAAAGGCATCTGCCCATGCAGCCTTTTCAGTGTTTCCGTCGCCGAGATTACAAGTTCCACGGATTCCACTCTCTGCTTTAATAATGTATTGCATATATTTGATGTGTGTTGCGTTTAGGAGATTAGAGGAGATTGTTGTCAATATAGTCTTGAACGGATGGAATGCTTTCCACGTATTGTTGCAGATCAGCGATAATATCATCAAGATTCTCGCGGTTGTGAGTATGGGGGCAATTGAGGTTGTTGTTGACAAGCTTGAGGATTTGCTCAGCAATTTCTTCGTGGGTAGGGTAGTGTTTCATAGTGTTGCTTACATGGTTATTATAAGCTATTTCTCAGCAAAAGTACACAACTTTTTTCATAAAAGTGAAAAATGTTGCCTGACATATACCTGGTATAGAGACAAAAAATGCCCAAAACAGCATTTTTAACCATTTTGGGCATTTTTTGTGTGTGGTTGTCCTACAATTGAGGAATATCTCGACGAATGTATTTGAAAAGCTCGAGGGTTTGTGTAATGTCGTAATTTGCGTCATGTGATTGGGCGTCATCCCAGTCAAGTTCTGCACATTTGCAAAGAGTCTCTAACTTGAAATTTGGAACGGCACCGCGTACGCGCATTGTCATCCATGCTGCTGCTTGCATTACACAAATTGGTGGGTTCCAAAACCAACTTCCAAAGTATTGGTCTCCATTTTTAGTGAAAAACTCTCGCATAAAGTCAGAGTCAAAGCGTACATTATAGCCAACAAAATGCATCTTGTCTGCCTTGTTGTATCGATCACAGTGACGTGATAAAAACTCAATAAAACGTGCATAGGCCTCACGTGCAGAGAGTGGCAGCTCAGCCAAGCCATCAAGAGTCATTCCTGTTTTAGTGAGTGCCTCTTCGCTTACATCGTCCAAAGAAAATGGTCGAAATTTTAAATCGATTTTTTCCAAGGTGTTGTATTGAGGGTCTGTCACAATTGCACATATTTGAAAAATATCATGCTGATGTGGGTGCAGTCCAGTTGTTTCCACGTCCAAAAAGACGTGCTTATATCCATTGTATTGTATACTCATGTGTGTAGTGTTTGTGATAGGGTTGTTGTAGTTTTAAGGAGAGTTGACTCTGTAGATATAGAGTCAACGCCAGAAATTAGCGTTATAATTTTTTCATAGGAGACACCATGCAGAGTCTCTAATGACTCTGCAGACTCGGCTTGAAGGTGGCAAAAGTGTCTACTAAACTCGGAGACTGAAATAGCCTGTGCACTCCTTAGAGTGTCGACCGTCCAAGTGTCAGTGTTTGTTGGTTGCATAACAAAGAATTTACCATAGTACATCCAAACTGCACCAATTAGAAATTCCTTGACATTAATGTCAACTTTAAAATAGACGAGATAGAGATTGCATAGCAAGATTCCACTGCTTATAACCTCACACAGGTGAAGCAGGAGTCCACCTGGATATGAATGATACCGGTCATCAGTGCAGTTTAGAGGCCAAGTTTGTAGTCGCGGGTCTTCAAGTACCGGAGCACAGATGTCATACACCTGTGAATCGACGCAGAGCTTTTTAAGTTCATCAAGTGTTAGCATAATTTATCGAATAGAATAAAGCATCCCGTCATTTGCGTTACGAAAAATCCAAGAGCCACGATGTATATACTGTGGATCAGGATCAAACCCATGTGCAATTGGAGTAACGATTGGGTATCGATGGACGTGACGAGGAAAATAATGTGTAGAGTGGTATGTTGAGTATGGACGTCCAGGACACTCTACAACCTCGACGACACAACTGTTGCACGTCAAGATTGCAAAGGTACAACATAATCGCGTTAATAATGAGGTCATAATGTAGCTTGCTTAAGACTAATTATAACACGATTCTGGTAGATGTAAACAACTTTTAATACCTATTTCACCTTTGCCTGCCCTCTACATCCCGGCAAAGCCGGGGTAGACTTTAAGGTTTATCAGGAAAACTTGATCTGGATAGATACAAGCATCATTTGGTTTTTTCTATGTACCATAGATTATCTATAGCAGAAACACTATAAAACGCACATAAAAGTGAAAATAGTTTTTATTTTTTTATGCTTCGAGCACTCCAACAATATAACGTAATATTTTACTGCGGACAATCTCACTCTCACCAAACTTAAATGTATGTATATGATGTCTCTGTGCTTCTTGGGTATCAAAGCGAGAATAGATGTCAGCATAACCAGAGAGTCGTCCAATATCAGACTGCTTAAGATCTCCGCATATTATGTAACGCGTATTTTTACCAAAGCGAGTTAAGATTGTAACAAGTTCGCTGCGAGTTAGGTTTTGCGCCTCATCGACAATTACAACACTGTCATTAAAAGTAAGACCACGCACAAAGTTTACCGGGGTTGCTGATATTACATTTGCATTACGAAGTTGTAAGCATGTGCTGTCATCTGTAATTTCACGTACCTTTTCAAGGCATGGCATTGCATATGGCAAAAACTTATCATCAACTTCTCCAGGCAATGCACCAATACTCCGCGATGCACTCTCAATAACACTGCGTATATAGTTGATGTGTTTAATCTTTTTGTCCTTAAAGAGCTCGAGAGCAGCAAGCACTGCAATATAACTCTTTGCACTTCCTGCAGGACCATCAACAAACACCATAGTTGTGTCATCTGCCTTTATAGTTTCATAAAACGCCTTGTGTGCTTCATTAAAATGAAAAGGCTTTTTTATTTTAAAATTAAAGCAGAAATTTAAAGCAATCGAGGACTCAATAGTTGAGTCCTCGGCGTAAAGATCGGGTGATACAGCAGATGATGCTTTTTTCTTTTTTTCTCTTTTGGCAGCAGCCATAATTTTTATTTGTGTTTGTTGTTTAACATAACAAAGAGTGTCTCAAATGGTTTAGCGTATATCAGTGTCAAGTTCTGATTTAAGCGCAAGTGTTGTCTGTGATGTTTGGTCATACCGTGCTGATTCAATCCAAACATCATTGAAAAATGTCAATCCTCCACGAACCTTTAGACGCTTGATAGCGTCGGTCTGGGAAATTCCTTTTTTAACAGCATAGTCAATTATTCCAACCTCTTCTCGCGCCTGTGGCACTGCTGGTTGAGACTGCTGTGTGTTGCCAACTAGAGACAAAAACCAATCCTTTTTAACCTTATTACCAGGACAGGTTTTGCTTGTTTTAGGATCATCACGATGAAACTTTAGTGTATTTTCGTTTATAGGAATGTCTAACCATTCACCAAGTACTTTTACAACTGCTGCTGTGGTTTTCATGCATGCCAAACCGCGACCACTAAGCGGGTCTTCAGTATCATACTCACCAAGTATTTCAATACCAATTGAACTCTTATTAAATGAAACTGCGTGTATGCCAGACACAGTCAATGGTGTCATACCAAAGATTTGATCTTCATCAATAAAGAGATGAGGACCTCTATTCCATCCTAATGACTTATAGAAGCTTTGGATGTTATGAATGTGTTGAATGAGAAAGCCTTGTGGGCGTTGACCTAAAGATGGCGCTCCAGTATGATGTAGCGTAATAGACTTTGCATACACCGGTCGTTTAATTCCCTTTAGATATTCTCTAAAGGAATCGACTGTCCATACTTTTCCAACATTAGCGAATGACATATTATTATTTATAAGAAAAGCTATTTTCCCTCATAAATTTTTAATAGCAGTCGCTCAAACTCTTTTACCTTATCAAGGCGGTTTGGCCAGTAGATATAGTCTTTTTCTGGATTTTTCTTTAAGTTTGCTATGAGAGGAAGTACTGATTTATAGAGCGAGTCAAGTTGTGCTTGAGCTGCAACCAATTCATCCTCTTTAGCACTTACTACTTTTGCAGAGTCTAGTTCATCTTCTGCAACAGCAGTAAACCCAAAATCAAAAATGTCTGAATCATTCATCATTACTACATTTATACTTAGTCTTAGTGACTACTTTAACATAGCGATCTTGACTTTTGTTTAATGCCAATGCATAATTTTTTGCATATGCCTCTTGTATAGAGAGTTTGCACAGCTGCCCACGATACACATAGGTATCTGTTGTCGTCACATCATTTTCAAAATAATTCATAACTATATTTATCTAAAACATTATTTATGCATGAGCCTCAATTTCAGCCTTAAGCATGCTCTCAAAGGCAGGGAGAACAGCCTTGATAGGGGACAAGTCATAGTCCAACTTTACATAGACACTATGATTACGAAACTCGTTGAGAGACTTGCGAGTCTTACGCACTTGAAAGCCCGGAGAACATCCACATGAACAACCAGTCTTATGGGAATATTTGACGGCAGCCGAGTCCTCAAGAGAAAAGCTTTCTTTTAGCGAAGCCGCCTCAACCTTGCTTACAAAATTCTTTAGTTTTGTCCAAGTGCGACACTTAAAAGACAGACTACAGATTTTGTTTGCATTGAAAAATTCATCAATTGCCGAAGACAAGTTTGAATCAGCATAGACATTAAAGCCATTGTCAATATAACGACCTCCATCACTGTATGTGCGAGCATGTTTGCTCTTGAGTGTGAAGGATTGTAGCGCAGGAGTTTGTAGTTTCATGGTGTGTTTAAGTAGTATTATTGTCGAAAAAATTAAAGATGATTACAAATAGTTTTAAAAACAAAACTGGAATTTAGTCTATTTTTCATGGAAAAATTTACAAGCCATGTATGGTTTTCTTTGGGCCATTCAGCTTTAAAAGAATCCCAATAACAATCAATTTGTTTGCCAAGTTCCTCGCCTAAACCCCAAGGGTTTGTTGAACGAATTTTTTTAGATAGAGTATGGCTTTTAACTGGTAGTCGTTTCATAATGTTGTGATGCTTAAAATTAGAGGCTAATAGGATTAAAGGTAGAAGCTTTCAGAACTTTTTCAAATTCATCACGAACCATAGAGGTATACTCGCTTTCAACATCAGTGCTTTTCTTTACTTCGAGAGAAGATACGAGTTTGCGTTCTGATGCATGTCGCTGAGCGATTTTTGCAATGAGGGACTTACGGGCTTCAAGGGCGGTGTTGGTTTCGTTTTTCATATTGTTGCTTACATGGTTATTATAGCAAGAAACTCAGCAAAAGTACACATCTTTTTTCATAAAAAGTGAAAAAAGTGGTCTATTGTATACAGGGTATAGAAAAAAAGTTTCTACCGGCCGAAAAAAGTGTCCAAAATGTGACAAATTGCATTGTCTTTTGCCTTTAATTCGACCTCCCAGGTCACATTTCGGTTAGAATCTACCACACTGGGGAGATGTGTTGCATAGTCAATATGACTGCGGGTGCTGCCAATGCCCTCACTCCAATGAAAAACTGGTGTGAAGCTTCCCCATGTGTCCTTAAATAGTGCAGCATTTGTGTGACTGTCACTTGACGGGTTACAAACATCATGCAGATTATCATAGACAAGCGGAATGTGTCGTGAAAAATGCGTGTGCAAGTTCTCGCAGTTCCAATATGCCTTGTCCTCGTTTTCAAGCACAAGGCGAGCCTGCACACCAGAGTTGCAAAGTGCCAAGTTTGTTAGGAAACGACTAACGTACTCCTCAACAGATTCACGCTTAAAGTCTGGTGTCTTGTTGAGATGTAGACACATTGGAGAGTTGTAGTCTTGTGTGCAACCCATCATGTCAAGCACTTCACTCTGATGATTAAGTTCCCGGACAGTCTTGAGTACAACATCATCCCGATAGCTTGATAGGACATTAAATTGATCAGGATGAGAGCTTAGTGTAATGTCATGTGCACGGGCCCAATCACCAGCTGCTCGTAAGTTTTGCTGTACAACATCAAAATTATGTATGTCTCTATAGGATAACTCTAGGGTGCAGTCAGTAATGAGCGGAAACATTGAACTGCTGACGCGATAGTGACGAGCACCAGAGGCATAACAGGCCTGAAGTGTGCGAAGTATATGCGTTGAGTTATGCAAGATTCGCTCAGACAAGACTTTGAGACCGGCCTCTCGACCGAGTGTAACAAACTGCTTTCGAGTCATCGTCTTTGCAGTGAATTTTTGGTGCGTGAGTTTTTCGCTGATACAAACAAGGCCGAGGCGTGGTGTCATGGTGTATTATACACTATTTTGCCGCTATTGTACACATGAAAATTTATGCCGAACTCGACGCAATAATTCATTTTTATTCTCAATGCCTACAGTAAAATTTGCATGAAAGGCAACTAAATTATGCGGTAATTCAAACTCAGCACATCTAGGATCCCATAGGCCTTCACATATATTGCCGTATGTTGTAAATCTTTTGCTGAGTACTTTATAGTCTAAAATGCCAGACAAGAGTTGTTCATTTAATGCAGTCTGATCACATTCTTTACTCTGGTAATATTCTTGATCTTTTAACAGTGAGTCTAATATATTTTGAAAAAACGTCAAAGTCTTTTGATTTTTTCTGCAAATAAACATTCCGCCACATAGCGCATTTGGGCTGTCTTGTTGAAATGCTGCATCATAATGTTCTAGTTCTTCAATCATAATTAGAACAACATTATCACAAACACAAATATCGCTGTCGAGATAGATTAAAAAATCAGAGTTACCCAAAGAGTTTAGCTCTGCAATTATTGAATTTATTTTAGACACACATGAATTAAAAAATCCAACTGTCTGAAAACTTCCAACACAAGTGTCTGTCAACTGTACAATATCAATGTGTTGTTTACAATATAAAACTATTTCGTCATTTAGTAACTGTGCCAACTCTTTATGTTGACCAGCAGTTGAAACGTTTAGTATTTTTACTGACATAGTTATTTTTTTAAAAGACCATCAATTTCAGAAATTATAGAGTCATCAAGTCCACCCCATGACCAGTATTGTTTACAATATTCAGTAAATTCACTAGGATTGCACCAAACAAATGAGTCTTTATAAAACTTGTATGCCCATTGCCCCATTGTATTAAATTCACTAAATTCATGACGATCACGCGTACTTATCCAATGATCAAGTTCACACCCATGAGTCTCTTTAATCCATTCTCTAAACTTTGCATAGAGCCAAGTTGGGTATATTGTTGGGTGGCGTCTCATATATTCATATTCATCATACCATCCTAATGTTTTTTCTGATATTGCATTCCATGGACTATCGACACATTTTTCACGAAGGAGCACTGGTCTGTCATCAATAAAAAAGCACTTTGGTGAAAACTTTTTATAGAACACACAGTCACTGTCGACATGAAGAACATAGTCACCTTTACACCAAGTGTCGGCATAGAGTTTAGTTATTTGTTGACCAAGATAGCCATCACAATTGTCGACTGTAGGGTGTACTTTTTCACATGTTAAATGACTAATTAAATGAACATCAGTTTCAGGCACTACAATGTGTATGTTTGAAAATCCTGAGGAATATTGACTAATACTCTTTAATGAATGATGTAACCACCTAAAATCTTTGTGGTATGACCGTATTAAAATATCGACATTCATGCTGGTATGCAAAGTAAATCGTATTGTTCACCAATCTCTGGAAAGGCAGTGTATGTATAGTCTAGTTTTGACAAAAATGATTCAATGTCAGCTGCAGTTTTGCCCTGCTGACCGAGTGCACCAACATTAATTTCAATCCACATTTTTGGACGATATTTTTTTATTGTTAGAGCTGCACCCTCAAGAACAGCAACCTCATAACCTTCAACATCTATTTTTAGAAAATCTAGGGCACTAAGTTGCAATGAGTCTAACGTAATGGTTTTTATTTGTGTTGATGTCGTAACATCATGCAAAATTCGTCCAGCCCCGGCATTCCTATCTTCAGAATAGTAGACTGTTTCAGCAATATTTGATAAGCCTAAATTGTATGTTTTTGCAGACTTGCAGTTGTGCTCTAAACATTCATATGCCCTTTTGTTTGGCTCAAATGCATGGACATGTCCAGACTCCCCAACAGCATTACAATATGCAACTGTGTGGTCTCCAATAAATGCACCCGCATCAACAACAGTGTCTCCGGGTTTTATATGTTGTAAAATAATTGGCAATGCATATCTATCATGATCTAATCGACCAGACTCTTCAACCCAGTGTGAAATATGAGTGTCATCTTCTAATATGGCAATATTTTGATTTGTTACTTTCATCTATGGTATTTATAAATATCTTCATTATGTTAATGCAAAGCTATTTTGTAAAGGAAAGGGGAATGGGTTTAGGAGACTTTATCCGTGGGTCGATTGCGTGCAAGCAACTGTGCGATGAATATTCAATTCCATTTGAAATGGATTTTAGACATCATCCAATGGGAAAATATTTAAACTCTACTAATACAACCCCGCCTATTCCGCTTGAGGATATTGTGAACTTTCAAGACATTGGAAATATGACGAGTCGTATACTAAAAAGTTCTTTAGAAGAACTAGGACCACTACGAAATTTAAGAAAATATGATCTTGGCATATACACAAATGTTTGGCCAATTTTTAAAATACCTCGGAGAGTTTCATGCTCTATACGAAACTATTTACAACCGACACACGAATGCGAAATGGCAATTCAGAGTGCGCTAGAAGGTTTAAAAGACTATAGAGTTATACACATCCGGGCTGGTGATATTTTATCATTTAAAACCCAAGTCGGCGATGTCGTGCCACACACGCTAAATGATATTATTAAAAATTTATCAGTAATAGAAAAGATAAAGGCACAGAGTAATATTCCATGTTTAGTAATGTCTGATTCGTTTGAAATAAAACAAATAATAGCAGAAAGATGGGGAATAAAATCTACACCATCAATTCCAGCTCATTTGACATTAGAGGATGGCAATGTGCTAGACACTCTAGTAGATTTCTTTATATTGTCCCGTGCGCGAGCAGTGTATCAATTTAGTGTGCACCACTGGGGATCAGGCTTTAGTGACTCTGTCAATTGGCTCTATAATGTGCCAGTTGTACGCCACAGATTGTAAATTGACGTGATGGGGTTGCTATAACAGTGATAGAACAACCCCATCACAGGGTTAGTTTATACTCCTTCAACAAAGGTGTAGAGTTCTACAGCACGTTTTTTAATAGCTTCTGTTGATGGAACTAATGCTTCAATTGCTTCGGCATTAAAGCTCATTTTTGGAAGAGGAGTCATGCGGTCAACATCCATTTTTTTATAATAGTCTTCCATAGTGCGTTGATCTTGTTCTCTAAGAACATTCAACTTTTCATAGTAGAGCTGACTAATGTCAGCATGTGCGAGGCTTAATACTTCCAGACGGATTTCATATGCGTTTTTATTCATTTGTTTTTGTGTGTTTGTGTTTGTAGTGTACTACACCAACGTGATGTAGTCATAAATTATATATACGCAAAAAACCTCAGACTGTAAAAAATCTGAGGTTTTTTATGTATATTTTATCTTGGTTTATAATATTAATTTGTAGCACGATTATGCCATCTTTTTGCAGCTTTGTCCATTATAATAGACAAATCATTAAAATCGTCATTGTCAAATTCATCACCTTCTTTTGCAAAATACGCTTGTGCTGCCTTGAAAAAGTCTTCAAGTTCAACTGCATCTAATGATGTAAATTCAGCCATAAGAGTACGAACTGCAGAAGTCTTAATTGAGTACAATTCTTTGAGTGTTTCTTCACCTAAACTTTCTTTTTTCTGTGCTGCATACCAGGCACCAAGAGCCATTTTGATACGTTGTTCTTTGCTTTTACCTGCAAATTTAGGATTGTCACTCTTTACGAAATCATCAATCCAAACACCTGCATCGTCATTAGGGTCAAGTACTTCTTCAAGTTTATTTTCTTTTAATTTAATGAGCTTGTCAAGCACATAGTCTCTGCTTCCCATTTTACGGGCATTAAAAGGAATTGTGGTCTTTGGTAAATCTTTAGCTTTGAATGTAATACTGTTTGCACCAATTTCAAGGACTTTACCAAAATTAGTAGAGTCGCCTATTTTAACAGTTGAAACGAGTGACTTGATGTGGTCAACATTTTCATCTAATTTTGTAGATGTGATTAATGCACGGGCGTTTTCTAGTAGAGTGTCAGTATTTTTCATAGTTTATTTTTGAAGTTTGTATGCTTGCACAAAAGAGTTAAAGAGTGATGTGTCATGTGCAATTACATTTGCAATTTTCAAGAGAAATACACTGCTTGGGTCAGAACCAAGTTTATCTCGCACAGCATTAATGTCTCCATATGAAGCACCAGCGCTAAGCATCACCTTTGTAAGTGACGCAAGTTCATCAGATGATGCTTCAAGTATTGAAGCCGCTGCATCTGCTACAGTGTCTTGGTTATAGTGAAATGGGTTCATATATTATTGTTGTTATAGGTTTATGCTTCACCTAGTTTAACACCATCTGAGTGTGATTCCATAAACTCAGTGACACTTACAATGCCAGCCTCAGATACTGCAATTTCACTCTGTGCCCATTCAGGAAATTTGCGACCAGCCTCAATCATTTGAAGACATACATTTGCATTACGAACAATTGTGTTTAATTGATTTTTAATCATCTTTTGTGAATAAAAATCTTCTTCACCTTCTTTTATGCCTTCGCTTTCCTTAAGCTTAATTAGTTTGTCAAGTACAAAATCTTTGCTGCCCATCTTGCGTTGGTTGAAAGCAATCTTTGTGACTGGTAGGTCCTTTGCTTTAAAAGTGATACTGGTGGAAGAAACATCGGTGACTACACCAAAGTTGGTTTTGTCACCTTTTTTAAAATTGGCAACATTAGCTGCAATATCTTCTACTCCTTCTTCAAGAGTGACGTCTTCAGTAACGGTTTGGCCTGCGAGAATTGATGCAGCTACTGCATACAGTGGATCTTGGTTATAGTGAAATGGTTTCATATATCTAGTTATTTATACAAAATTCCATCTCAAATGAAAAATGGTAGCCATGGTCGGACTCGAACCGACAAATTACGAATTTTAAGTTCGTTGCCTATACCAATTCGGCTACATGGCCATTGAAAATTTATCGGTTCCGTGTATCAAGGACACGGTGTAGGGACCGAAAGCTCCTGTAAGCAGCACCACCACAGTGCCGAAACTTTATTATTGATACACAACTTTAAATCCTTTCCAACTTCCCCATTGAAATCGTTGTGTATAGTTTACATAGACTGCAATTTTGACGGCGTCGGCTAACAAAACTCGAGGTGTAGCTCCGAAAATACTTGAACGTGGACCGCCCTTTTTGTATTTGCTGTTGTTTGGATTATTTTTTCCAAGTCGACCATAGAGATCAACACGTTTGAAAGTTGCAATATAGGTTGGGTCGAGAACTTCCTTTGAGCGCTCGACGAGATTGTGTGCTTTGACTTCTTTTCTCAATTGCTTAATAGTCTCATTTCCTGAGGCGTCATTGGCTACCGTAAATACCGTTCGTTTAGTTTGGTTTGTCATATTGTTGCTTACATGGTTATTATAGCATAAAACGGACTCAAAGTACACAACTTTTTACATAAAAGTGAAAAAAGTTTCCGGACGTATACCGGTCATAGAACAAAATTATTCCCTTTTAGATTTTTGTTCTGCTTGAATTCGTTTTTGTATCTTTTTACCACGTTTTTCAAGTCTGTTTAGCACTTCTGCAGCGTCCATCCAAATGTCTTTGTCTTCAAGCATGTCCTTAATTTCAGGCTCTGTGAGAAAGTCACTATAGAGATCTTTAAATAGTTTTGCACTCCAGGCACGTTCATGCACCATGCCGTGATACATCTCTCCACCTTTACCAGCTGTTCCAGCGCTGTAGTTATGAAAGAGAAACATGCTGTGATTTGTAATCATATACTCATCAGCCATAAGGAAAATTAGAGTAGCAGCACTCATGCATGCTCCTTCAACACTCACAATAATATGAGCCTCAGTCTCAGAGAGTGCCTGCATAAATTGAATTGTGGTAAACAGGTTGCCACCTGGACAATTGATGTGTAATTTAATTAAATCTGTTGACCGACAGTTTCGTATTTCATGGAACCAGCCAATATAGTCAGACGCATCACCAATTTCATCGGAGAGATAATACTCCTTAATTGAACCATATTCCGTAGTAAACGAGTCGCTTATTCCTCCGTTAAGTATTTGATCGAGAAGCCCTTTATTGTCTTTTAGTGTGTTATCCATGTCCAAATAATTTTTTTGTGTTGTATTCCTTTATAACCGAGAGTAGTTCATCTGTCCAAGAGTCTCGTTTTTCAATAAACAAGAGTGGAGTTGAAGAATTTTCAACTGCCATAACAATTACGAGTTGTGAGACAGGAATCTGCGTTCGCTCCTCAAACATAATTGCGTATGCCGCCGTCTGTACGAAATAGTTGCTAATTTCTTCTCGAGTCTTTACTCTTGAACTAGTTTTAAAATCAATTATACTTATACGACCGTCAAATCGTCCAACAAGGTCAACTCGGCCAGCTATTCCAAGATAGTCTGAATAGAGTGGACACTCTTGCATTACAATCTCATCTATATGCTTGTCTAATAGCGGACGAATTGTATTAAACATGCCCTTTACATGTGGCATTTCACCTTCGGCAAAATATGTCTCTTCATTATTGAGATAACGTTCTGCAATGCTGTGTAGGGCAGACCCGCGTGTGGCTGCATGCCGAGCTATTCGATTTGCTTCCTCTTCTCCAACACGTCGTCTCCATTCATAGAGCGCCTCTTTGCCGCGCACTCCAAGTACTGTTGTAATACTTGGATACTTTTTGCCGTCTGGTGTAACATACACTCGACCCGAACTTGTAGTGCTGTCTTCAAGGTTAGAATAACCCAATGAAACACTAGAATGCTTAAACTGTTTTCGGGGTGACACCATTAAATTTAATTCCAATCATCAACAAACATTTTTTGTTGAATCTCTTTTGTTTTTCGGCTGTCATCAAATCTGCTGTTTTTATATTTTTTTCTATATGAATATTCAACTGCAGAATCGTCATAGACTAGATTCTTATTCCTTTGCTGTTTTTTACCTTTTTTGCCCATACTAGCGGGTTTCCATTTTTGTTTGTCGGCCACTGCTTTTTTTGACTTTATTTAGTACATCATTCCAACCAGAGCCAGCGCGCTGTAAAATAGTTTTTCCGCCGCCATAGGTTATTGATGGTGCTGCAACGTTTCGCTTGACGTCTCCAGCAAGGTTACAGTCAGGGCATGGGGAAGCAAGTGGAAGGTCTCGAGAATCCATCGGCAAATTTTCATCCCAAAAATAATTACATTTTTCGCAACAATAGGAGTATGTCATATTATTCGATGCCTAACGATGGAAATGCTTTTTTAACGAGTGATGCAGTTATTGTTGAATATTTTTTAGTCAACTTTTTATCTTTCATTGCAATAATAATCTCTGCATCTTTCTCATTTAGCTGCTCAATAAACTTAATAAATGATGTTTCTTTTTTAAGTTTATTCCACGAGTTGTTTCCAACCAGCAGCATTCGCACTATATCAATTTGCTTTTTAAGTGGACTGTATGACAGCCCAGGAGGTGATGTATTTTTCTTGTATGGAGGAGCTCCTTCTGGAAGATCAAAAACAATATCAGATCGAAATGAACCTTGCAATATTGTTTTTAACTCATAGCTTTCATTTTCCAATAAAATTTTAATGCGATCAGCCTGGTTGCTACAGGCCTGAACTGCTTCAAAAATTTCAAATGGACACTTATGTACATTATTTTTTGCTGTTTTCATAATCTATGTTTTTATTTATATGTGAAAAACTCTTCTGCACAAGAAGTTAATTGATTGCATCGTTTAGACACTAGATAATTAAAGACTTTGCTGTTTCCCTTTTTCTGGAGTGATGAATAGGCTGTCAAGATTGATTCCTTAATTTCATCTGGTATGCATGACAAGTCAATTAGTTTGGAGTTGCGAATATAGTTTCTATATGCTTCAGCAGGCATGGCAGACTCGAGTGTTCCTGCCTTTGCGGCAGAGTACCAAGCATCAATTTTCTTTGCACTTAATGGAGTTTGACGACCACCTTCAGTAAAGACACGATCACCTGATAGTACATTTGGAACACCATCACCGGAGTCACCCCTAAAGACATGTTCGCATAGGTATCGATGAGGATTTGAACTTGACAACAGCTTTTTAGTCATTGGACTCCATTGAGACACGTTGTCGTATTTTTGCAGTTGAATAAAGTCTTTGTCTGCACTAATAATCATTACAGGCTCATGTGCGCCAAACTCCTGTGTAGACTCTACAAGAGTGGCAATAACATCATCAGCCTCAGCACGAGGTGCAGCTAAAACTGGATATGGCATGTGTTCAGTAATTTCATCACGAACAGTATTGATAATAGAGAAAATTTCTGTCCAATCTAGAGCTGAAGAGTCTCGGTTTTTCTTACGTGATGCCTTGTACTCTGGATAATAGCCTTTGCGCCAACTACCACTGTCAACAGCTAAAATAAGCTGACCATATTTTTCACGATATTTGAGATTGTACATTCTCAGTGAATTGAGAATAATGTGTCTCATAAAGTCTTCAGTAATTTTCCCTGGGGCAGATTGAGAAAATATTCCTGAAATTGCAACTCCCGAATAGTCAACGATTATCATAATTTGTATTGTGAGTCTATTCTACACTAAACCGCATAGAATGTACACTATTTTTTCCATAAATTTTTAATATGCGCTGAGTGTATTTTAATCCCAATAAATTCATTATAGTAGTCATCAGACAAGAGCACTTCTCGATCAAATTGTTCCTTTGCTTCGGTGTATGAGAGTTCTCCTTTGCTTTTACAAAAATGCAGGATACGTCGAGTAAATGTTTCTTTTCTCTCCTCAACAAGTAGCTTTACACTCTCGCTACTTCCATAGTAGGTCTCCCAATCAGTCTGCACAATTTTAATTCGCTTGCGCTTTTGGCCCTTGAGAGGTGCCAGTTTTTTCTTGCTGACGAGTAGCTTTTTACCAATATATTTTTTATTGTTTTGGGTGTCTAAAATTTCATAGACAAATCCAATGTATCCATCAGTTATTTTTTCAGTTGCTTCAGCGTTTGTAAATGGAACATCATTGTATAACCAGCTCATGTAGTTATTTATTCATCATAAGAGTCACCTTCGGTGCCATAGAGGTGATGCGTACCACAAAATGGGCAATATTCTGGATACAGTTCTTCATGTTCTAAATCATCGTCTTCGTCGTCTTCAGTATCATCACAATAATACTTATCGTCTTCATCGTCCCATGACACTTCATAGACATATTTACATTTGGGGCATCGATTATTTTCTACCATACACTATTTATTTAATCGTTATCTTGTAATTCTTCTTTACGCTGATAGTATGCTACTATTGGAATAATTGGCCATATGCATACAAATATCACGCATGCAATCAACAAGATAATTATTACTAATGGAACACAAAACATCATGCCAATTGCATACCAAAATGGATCAAGGTTATCTAATAAAGTTTCTTCAGTCATATTCATTATGATTCGCAGCCTGAGCAAATTAAGATTGATCGTGCAAGTTCTTGTGAAGGGTTTGCACTGCGCTGATAGTACAATCCTTTTACACCCATTTCCCAAGCAAAAATCATAAGCTCGTTAACTTCTTTTGGTTTTGCCTTTGGAGATATTGTAAGGTTAAGCGACTGACCTTGGTCAATATATTTTTGACGCTGAGCTGCTTGAATTACAATTTCTTTTTGGCTTATTTCACCAAATGTTTTAAAGACTGCTTTTTCATCAGAGGTTAGTTGTTCCATGTGTTGCACACTACCACCGTGAACAAGAATGTCTTTCCATACTTCCGCAGAGTTAAGATCTTTTGATTTTAACAGCTTAATAAGTTCTGGATTTTTGTATGTAAATTTGCCTTTTGCGAGATCCTTAACAAAGTAATTACTGTTTAGTGGTTCAATTGATGGACTGACCTGACCGAGAATAAAGCTGCTGCTTGTAGTAGGAGCGACTGCCATTGTTGTTGTGTTTCGGCGGCCATAACCAGTTAAGAGTGGTGGTTCACCAAACATTGCAGCAAGTTCAGCACTTGCAGCGTCACACTTTTGACGTATTGTTTTAAAGATTGTTATATTTTCTCCATGAGCAGCCATGCCTTCAAATGGAATGCCTTTGCTTTGAAGATATGTATGATACCCAAGTACTCCAATGCCAAGTGCACGTTGACGCATCGCAAACTGTCGAGGTGCTTCCATATAGGACATGCCTTCAGTCTTATTAATAAACTCTGACATAACAGCATCAAGGAAACAGACGAGTGTTTCAATTGCATCAGTGTCTTTAAGTTCATCCCAACGTTCAAGATTGATTGATGAAAGGTTACAGACAAAGCTTTCATCAGGTCCATTAGACAACATAATCTCATTGCAAAGGTTGCTGTTGTTAATCGTTAACCCTTTGTCCTTGTAGACTTGAGGCGCAACTTTGTTTGCATTGTCAGAGAAAAACAGGTATGGATAGCCACTTTCAAAACGCTTCTTAATGACGAGTCCCCAAATTTTTCTTTTGTGTTTGTCACCATCAATCATGCTACGCATCCATTCATCAGACACAGAAACACCAATACTCATGTCCTGAATGCTGTTGCCTTCACCTTTAATTTGGAGAAATTCTTCAATGTCACCATGATCAATTGGAAGATATGCAGCAAAACTTCCACGACGAACATTGCCCTGAGACACCACATTCATGGTCTTATCATAGAGTTCCATAAAATGGACTGCGCCTGTGCTTGTTCCACCGCTGCTAATAGCACTGCCACGCGGACGAATGTTTCCAAAATAACCACTTGTACCACCACCAGCTTTTGTCATCATTGCAACCTCACTCAGTTTTCCGAAAATGCCTTCCATCGTGTCAGGAATGTATGATCCGAAACAACTAATAGGCAATCCACGTTCACGAGCAAAGTTACTCCAAATTGGGCTACTCAATGAATAGTAACCAGCATGTAAATAGCGCTCAAACTTATCGCCAAAACCTGTTATTCCTAAGAGCTTCTCAGCACCATCAGCAATGTCACGCATACGACTCTCAGGAGTCTCACCTTCAATCAAATATCCTCTTTCGAGAAATTTTCGACTGTCCTTATTCAACCAATATATTTTATCATCCATAATCAAAGTAATTTATACAAAATTAAAACAGGTCATCTTCACCGAAACTCTGATTCTTTTTAGAATATTCAGTTGGTCTCGAGTGAAAAAAGTCTGTCATGTTATTGCCATGTAGCTGCTCATCAAACCAAACAGTTTCGGAGATAAGAGCCTCATCAATTTCAAATGGTTGTCTAAAACCAATTTGCTTCATGCTATCATTAATACGAGACTTGATAAACTCCTTAAGAATGTTTGCATTGAGTCCAGGCTCGTCAATGCCATTAATCATCCAATCAACAATTTTAGACTCGGCTTTGTATGCCTCCATTGATTGACTTACAATTTTATCTTCAAGGTCGGCGTCAAAGAGTTCAGGGTGTTCTTGACGAATGGTTTTAATAATTTGAATGCCAACAAGTGCATGAATGTTTTCTTCATTGCGTGTATATTTTACTTGTTGGTCTGTGTCCTTGAGAACATTTTTATGTGTAGCAAACCAGTTGATAATATAGAATTGGCTAAACAGCGAAACATTTTCAACAAAAAGCGTAAAGAGAATGAGTGCGTATAAATACTGTTTTTTGCTGTCCTTATAAAACTTATGAGTGTATTTTTTGAGGTAATTTACACGACCTTGAATCCAATCAAGTTTAAGGTTTTCTTCAAATACATCTTCAAGTCCAAGCACAGTAAGCAACCGCTCATATGCATTGTTATGAATAACCTCTGTGTTGGCCATTACATAGCCAAGATCTTGAAGTGCTGGATGTGGAAGATTGTCACCAAGTTTGGCCCAAAAACTTTTAACAGAAACTTCAATTTGTCCAATTGCACTCAGAGTGCGGATAATAATATTACGTTCTTGTTCTGTGAGTACTGTCTTAAAGTGGTGAACGTCGCTTTTAAAACTAAACTCTTTGTCGGTCCAAAAACCGTCATGCATCGCCTGGATAAATTGATCAGTCCATGGATAATAGTTTGGTTTGCGGCTAATTTGTTCTTCGAATATGCTGTGCGTGTTTGTGTTGTTCATGAATGATGCTTTCTGTGTATATTTTAATACTAAAAATGACAAATGTAAAACTATTTTTTTATATATTTTATACGTTTGGCTGATTTTCATTCATTGCACGGCGGCGTATGCTGCGTAGTGCACCACTAGCAGAGTCACGCAATATAATTGTGTGTTTGCTATTTTTCTTTGCATAGTTATAGAGTGACGACTGTTCTCCATCTGACATGTCGAGATATTTACTCCAACGTTCAAACTTATTTCTACCGGTTTCAAAACGTCTAAAGATGAGTGTAGGAACATCAAACATTTTCCATGTTGCACCAGAACGCGGGTAATTTGATGGCGGCATTGCTACATTGCTTGTTGTGGTGTCTTCAGTTTTCATTGGTTAATATCGTGTTGAGTTATTAAAATGTTTTGGCGCGTTGATGTGTGAAATGCAGAATATACATTTACACCAAAAATATTTCCACATGGGGCAGAGTCTTCTTTAACAATAACTGTCGAATTTTTAAGAGCAAAGACTTCGCCAGTTGCTGGCATTGCAATGTCATTTAGCAATGTGTATCGGCCACAGCGCAGTTTGTTGTCTTCAACCATATACCATGACGACTCATGCAATTCAATTTCAAGAGGATCAAATCCAGTCGCTTCTTGTATAGCATGTGCAATCTGTTTGTCAGACAACCCAGTTTTTTCTTTAATGAGATAAAATGCAGCAAAATATGATGCAATTGTTGTTTTTCCCAATGGTAATTTATTTAGTAATTTTTTAACGTTAAAGACAAGTCGATGAAAAATGTTGTATTTGCTTTTTTCTTCACTTGTCTCAGGCTTACGAAGTAGTTTGCCTGTTGCATCTATAAGACCTGCCTTGTATGCACCAGTCTTTTCCCATGGAGTCGTCAATAGACGTAAAAACCTGAATGCATAAATTGTATCGCTAACGCGTGTAAATAGTCCCATATAATTAAATTTTTTGAAGTGTTCTTGCTATATTTAGATCAATAGGTATATTTATATAATCGCCATTTGGGATGTAGTTTAAATACAAGAGAAAGGTTTTTAATGCAGGCCAATTCTCTTCATGAACCTTATAGAAGCACATACGAGTTGCTGCCTCTGGATAAAACATATTATGAAAAATAATAATATGGTTAAGAATTAATCTCTCTTGCAGGACACCTTTATCACCATACTTCTTAAGAAGTTTTTTAATGTATTTTAGGTGAGCAAGGTCTGACTCAAAATCCTTTATGTCCAAACACCCTGGATTATTATAGTGTTTTGCGGCATATATCAGAAAGTTTTTATTGGTCAATTCATGTAAAAGCTGCATAATATAATTTATATATGCGCTTTTATGTAGACAACAGGTCAGTCACTGTTTTTCCTTTTTCCCAAAATTTGCAACTCCAATAACGAGCTTTCCATTTTGGACCTGGGTCAGTGTCACATTGATGACGTGCTCGGAAGTTTTTTAGACGTTCAGGATCATCGCGTTTAATCTCAGCCTGGGGGTCTCCAAATCCAAGTTTAATTACATTGCCTTTTTCATTACGAACATAGACATAGAACTTATGCTTTTCATCAGTTGAACGAAATGGGTTGTTTAGTTCAACCTTTCGGCCATCATACTCAGCCTCTTCAGAGATGTAGTCTTTAAAGCGTATCATATAATTTGATGCCAACTTAATAATGCATTAAATGTTGAATTTGTTGAATCTGCAGCAATTCCCAATGTATATGTATCAGATACACCTCCTTGTGTTCTTCCTAATTGTAAGAAAAGGTTTCCTATATTTGTTAATTCTACAGATTCACTTGCATTTGTAATAAATCCAGATTTTACTACAACGCCGCCATTCATAATTGAATCACTTATTGAGAATTCAACTGTTGAACAATCTGGATGTGAAGACCATGTTGGTGTTGTTGCAAATGTTGCATTTTTTATCAGTGCCCATTGATATTTTTTATTTTGTTCAATAACAACAGAAACTCCAGTTGGAACTATTATACCATCTAACTTAGATGATGATAAGCGAATTGATACTGCATTGAAAAATTTTCCGCGGTCACCAGTTGTTGCATTAGTTGATCGTGTGACAAATACTGAAGCCGATGACGCTTGATGATATGAAATGGATTCTGGATTATAGCCACCCTCTGAAATAGCAGTGCTGCATATTTGTTTAAGTGTTCCACTAGCAGATCCTAAATTTTCAATTTCATAGCGTATTGGCAGACACGCAGTTGTCATGTATGTTGTAGTGCGAACGTTATCATTGTGAAATATATGAGCAACAACAGGTTTACCGTGTACAATAAATCCGCAACGAACATCACCTACACCGAGCCATTCAACATCAATCCAAAAAATATTTGACTTTGTAACGTCGAGTGTCACGTCTGAATAACCGGATCCATTAAATTTATCGCCGATCCATTCGCTTTGAGGTACGCGAATTGTTGTACCTAAGCTTTGGCTGCGAAGTACAATAAAGTTTCCAGTCCCGTCATTTTCTAAATATATTCCATTGTCACTACCAAAATAACCAACTCTTTGGCGTAGTCCAGCAGTTGGAGCTGACATAACAAAGGTTGACATAATGAGCAAACTTTTCCCAGGTTGATATGGCATTACCCGCTTTGACTCGCGAATGACCTTGCTGCCAGTTGTTGTTGTAACTGACATATTGATTGCACTCTCCGCAGAGACATGAGTGGTGCTTCCGCCAGACGCAGTTACAGTACTCCATTTATCATTTTCGGTATAACGATGTTGGCTTTCAAATAGTGTGTATGGTTCAGACATACGCAACCGTCCAAATGCATCTACAAGAGTGCCACCCGGTGTAATTTGATCTGAAAGCATATTTACCTCATAACGCGCATTTTGCCGCGTTAGAGTATTAGTGCTTGATATGTATTGGGTAGGCATTTTGTTGTTACTTTAACTCTTTAGTTATTTTACTAAGCACGGTTGAATCACCAGTAACAATTGCAACAAGTGACAAGAAGGTGCTGCTGATAATATCCTTTTGGGAGGTTGAAATTGCCTTACCAGATTCTAATGCTTTCATAGCAAGAACAAGTTTAGAAATTTCAGCCGAGTCAACAAGACCTACTGATGCAAGACGTTTAAATTTGGTATAGTCAATCTCTTCAGTTACAGTTTCAAGTTCTTCTTTCATGTCTGAAAAGTCATACTCATCGTCATCTGACTCAATGCCATATTTTTCATCAACTGTGTTGTAAAAATCATCAACATGCGAATAGATTGATTGCACCTCAGAAATTACAGACTCATCAAGTGAATCTTGATCTGCAAGGGCATCATAGAGTTCTTCAGTCATCTCAGAAATTTGATCAAGCAACGAGAGAGTCTCTCCAATTGAGTCAACTTCTTCAGTGTCTTCGCCCTCTTTAATTGTACGCATGCGTTTTTGAAGTGCTTTGATTGCATCGTTAACAGACAAGTACATATCTCTTCCTTCGTTGTCTATGATCCAATATGGTTTAGCATCGTCAGTAATTGCAACATAGATGTCTGCCCATTTACCAGCTCTCATTGCAATACCATAGAGTTCTAATACATTTGCAGCGCTTGTTTTGTATGTCTTTGTATTAGACTCGGCCTGTGTAAAACCTACTGACTTTAAAAATGTCTTAAGGAGTTTTAAATCTGTGTTTTCAGACTCATTTAATATTTGATTGAGTGTTTTCATGGGGTGTTAATGTATTTATTAAAGCTTTCTTTTAGCTCTACGATAGATGAATATTGCACAGGTTGTGTTGTCACATATTCATAGATTTTATCAAGATCAGTTGAGCCTGTGGCAAGTGCAACAATTTTCATTTGACGACGTTCTTCCAAAGAAATTTCTTCTGTAGATTCTTTAACATATGTACCCTTAACTGGTACTCTTGGTTCGCCGATTCCGCGAGCGTATTGTTTCAAATAGTTTTCAGCGTGATCTTTTGCCTCATCTGGAGTGTTATAAGACGCTTGACCAGAATACATTACCTTACCCTTTTTATCAACTACAATTGGAGTATAACCGCCAAATTGTGATTTTTCAGAAGTTGCCATATAGTCTCTAATGTTAATGGCTTCTTTAACATATGTACCTTTAATTGGTACTCTTGGTTCACTGATTCCGCGAGCGTATTGTTTCAAATAGTTTTCAGCGTGATCTTTTGCCTCATCTGGAGTGTTATACGCTGCTACTGACAAATACATAGTCTTGCCGGCTTTATCAACAATATGTGGTCTATAACCGCCAAATTGTGATTTTTCAGAAGTTGCCATATAGTCTCTAACATTAAAAAATCTTCCTTCTTCAAGGCCAGATGATTCCATATAGTGTCCAACTGCAAAGTCCTTAAGGAATTTAGTAAAATCTTTTTCAATATAGGTCGGTGAATCATTTCCATCAGCAATATGACGACCATGCTTAGAATCAAGGTATTTTACAACAGCTGATTCTTGGTCTGCATTACTAGTAATATTTGGGAAATTAGCAAAGATTTTTTTAGCACGAACTATCTTTAATACAGTATCAGCCATTTCTTTGTAAGCAATAAGCTTATATTTTTCGACGTCAACTGTTCCATAATATCCATAACTTGTATTTTGTGGTTCCATAGCTTCATCAAGATTTGCGGATTCAGCATAATATTTTGGATCCAAGAAGTTGATCAAATCTGGGATTTTTGCGTCAACCGTAAATGCATCTGCTTTGTCCACTGCCATTGAATATAGTTTTGGATTCATATTATGTAAGGTAATCATTATAGATTGTCCTTTACGCAATGCCGGCATTTCCTTTCGCATTTTAGCAGCTGCATCAAGCAGTTCTTCAACGTCAATTTTTGGAACAGCTTCTTGTAAAGATTCTTCTTTTACAAGTTTACCGGAATTAATGTCATCTTGGTGATCATGGTAATATTCACCACTGTATACAACGCCTCCATTTTTTGCAGCATATTCATACGCACCTTTTCTTGTTTTGAAAGGTTTGATTTTTGCTTTGGTATCTTTATTGTACACAACCCATGATTCACCATAAACTTCTTCCATTTCAGATTCTTTTTTACTGGGCATAAGCAGATTTTTATAGAGTCCACCAGGTCCAGCCAATTTATTTCCAGCTGGTCGATATTTACCAAGCTTCCATTTTTTATTATAGTCATCCTGCTTCATTAGACCATAAATCACTCGCTGAAAATCTGCTGCTTGTTTTGGATCCTTGGCTTCTTCAAGATCAACTTCTTCCATTTCAAAATATTCGCTGTATTTTTTGTATGCAGCTTTTATTTGATCCGTCGTATGTGAAGGATACATCTTTTTGTGTTGAGCTTCAAACTCTTGATATGTTTTTTGTTTCATCTTGGTTTTAAATTGTTGTATGCGTTGTCCTGGGGTGTCTTTTATGTATTTATCTCTTAGCGCATTTGTCCCTTCAAAACCAGCGCCATAGTCTTCAAGTATAGTGTTATCGACTTCCAAATTCATGTCCTGCAACTCTTTTCATTTGGTTTGTAAATTCTTTAAAGTCCGGCTTGTTCTTGTAGTATTTTATTGTACGAGCCGCGTCATCTTTCCCTTTGATTCTCCATTTGTATCCAGCCTCTAAACGATCAGGGTCAGTTGTTTTTACAACACGGCGCTCATAGCCATCTTCCCAGGTCTCTTCTGAAAGTATATCATTTATAAAAAACTTAGACTGCGCAGTCCGTGTTTCATTTGTGCACTTTACAAAATTTGCACCACGCTCAACTATAATGTAGACCTCACCATCTTTTTTAGAGAGCACACGTTCACCAATATTAAATATTTCACCAGCAATATATCGTTCACGTGTTTCATTTACAGTGTCGAGTTGTATGTGTGTACGAAAATTATGACTCTCTTCTAGTCCCATACCTTTACGCACTGCATTAAAGAGTTCTTTTGCATTTCCAAATGTCTTTGGAAGGCCTTTTGAAAACGTTTGAAAATCATTTTCAAATGCAGCACTCCTCATCTTTGATGCGCTTACTTTAAATGTGGCCTCACCGGTTCGGCTATCAACGTCAGGATCGCGACTGCCAGTTGACACTACATTTATGCCATCAGAAAACTTATAGTAACCATGTGTGCCTTTTACTCCATCATATTTTTGTAACAGGGCTTTAAATTCAGAAACACGATCACTTCCCACTGGAAGTGTAAGACGAGTATAGCCTTCGTCATATGCGCGCACTGCAATGTCAAATACATTTTTTACGTCACGATCAAAGATAATGTTTCGACCATATTTAGGAAACATTTTGCGCATAAAGTCAATTTTCTCTTTATATGGCAGAGGATTTTTCTTAGGATCCTCGCTCTGAGAAGCGTATATTCTAAATGGTTTGTTCTTTGCAATTTTAGCAATAGCAACTATGTTTTCCTCATGACCAATTGTCGGAGGATTAAAGCGACCAAATGAGACAACAATCTCATTTACCTTTTCTTCAACATACGTCTTAAACGATTTCATTTTATTCATCTCTTATTTTTGTTTTTAAGGCGTTGGTTTTCCTTTGTTCGGACTTGACTAATAAGGCGTGCCGCTAAACTTTTAATAATTCCCTTTTTGCGAGCAAGCTGTCTTTCAACGTTTGCACGAGCAGCATAGGATAGTTCACCTTTACTCTTTCCACCAGTCAAACGCTTTGCAAGTTCATTGCGAGCTGCACGCATTGCACGTGCTTTTAACACAGTATTTGATGCACGACGACGAGATGCTGCACGTCGGCCAACCCTTAATCGTGATTTGTTTTTACGTATGGCTGCACGTCGAGCCATGCGTTGTTGTGCTGTCAGCACTTCAGTAAGTTCAGAAGTGTCTTCTTTCAAGAGACTCATTATAAAGTCTCGTGAAGTTTTTAAAATTTTCAAATTACTTTTTGATGCAGGAGTTTCAGGCTGAGAGTTTAGTTTTTTAATATTACGATCTAATCGAAGTAACTCTGCATGTAATTCATGCTTTGACATTGTGTCAAAGACAGACTCCTCAACTTCTGGATTTTCTTCACTAACCATTGATGCTTTTTTACGCTTTTTATAAGCAGTAATCATAATGTCCAATGGATCATATTCATATGATCCATCAGTTTGATCAACTGTTAGTAAATCTTTTAATCGTATTTCTGACTTCATGTATAATGTATTTATACTATTTTCCCTCTACCAGAAATCCAACCTTCTGGTATATTCTCAATTTTAAATTGACCGGATTTATTGCTAACTGGATCATGAAACCATTTTCGGCCACTTTTATTTTTAGAAATTTTATCTTTATGTTCTTGTGTTCTTATAGGCTTTTTTATGCCTGTTAGGTTTTTGCTTATTTTTTCTTTTTGGTCATCACTCATAGGCAGTCTTCCCAACACCCAACCATCTGGTATTTCTTCATTCTTTATTTTTTTTGTTTCGACACCATTGTTTATCCACAATGAACCTTTACTTTTAGCACCACCCAAATGTCCGTATTTTATTGCATTGTCTTTAAGAATAATTGAAAGTTTTTCTCGATTTTTTTCCCAATTTGCATATCCACCTTTAGCGCGATTTCCTGTCACCCCTTTACCAGCAGACCCACCTTTTTTCCCGGCTATGCTTAAGTGTTCTTTAACTATTTCTTCTTTTGTCATTAAGCCCGCCAATCCTTTCCAAGCCAACCAATCAATCTTGATGCCTTCCAAATTGATCATATAATAATTTATGAGCAGCCGCATGTTCTTCAATCGTCAATTCGATAATATTTTCAGGCTCATTAGTTCCACCCTGGTGTCTTGGTATTATGTGATGTTTATGTTTCATAAGTTTATTTATACAAAACTTATGTTAGAAAGGTGTTAACACTAACATTATTTAGGCATAAAGCCTGCTTTTATGGCCTCTTGCGCAAGATCACTATCAGCACCAGAGGTGGGGTTTTTTATTGGCCGACC
>Ga0209296_1000736_pt1 | contig 27856 bp, 26 predicted proteins | sample S_130206_EF_Meta_FD_187319 | JGI IMG/M metagenome (GOLD analysis project Ga0209296, IMG submission 187319) | Freshwater microbial communities from Lake Simoncouche, Canada to study carbon cycling - S_130206_EF_MetaG (SPAdes) (version 2) | ecosystem: Environmental > Aquatic > Freshwater > Lake ... | reverse complement strand
GAAGCGCTCGAGCAAGGTCTGCGCCCGGAAGACGGTTTCGTCGAAAATGGTGGGATCGGGCCAGAAGCGAACCGTGGTGCCGGTGCGACCCTTGGGCGCCTTGCCGCGAACCTCGAGTTTGGTGGTGAGCTTCCCGCCGTTGGTGAAGTCCATGTAGTGGCGGTTCTCTGAGTGGTCAATCTCGACTTCAACTCGCTCCGAGAGTGCATTCACGACGGAGATACCCACGCCATGGAGACCGCCAGAAACCTTGTAGCCCGCTCCGCCGAATTTGCCGCCAGCGTGGAGCACGGTGAGCACGACCTCGGCCGCACTCATGCCCTTCATTTTCGGATCGGGGTGTTTGTCGACCGGAATGCCTCGGCCGTCGTCGATGACTTCGCATCCGCCATCGGGCAGCAACGTGACTTCGATTCGAGAGGCATGTCCTGCCATTGCCTCATCGACGGAGTTGTCGACAACCTCGTAGACCAAATGGTGAAGACCCGCTGGACCGGTCGAACCGATATACATGCCGGGTCGTTTGCGCACCGCCTCGAGACCCTCGAGGATCGTGATGTCTTTTGCGCCGTACTCTTCGGTGGTTTTCGCCACGCTCTGGGCTTCCCCTTACCGGGACTTCGCCGGTGGATTGTTTGCGTTACCTACACGTGCAACTTTTGCTGTGGGTTTTTGCTGGAAATGTTCACGGTGAACGACAGCGTCACACGGCACATGAAACAGGGTTTCGGTACTGCGTGAACTACGAGCACTGTGTGTTTCACAGCCCTGCGATCCTACCAGTGCAACGCGTGTTTTCCGGGTATTACCGGTGGCAAATCATGGCGCGCGTCGAACAATAGAGAACAGGGTCAGCCGGCCTGTTCAGGTCGCACACGCACCTCGATCGCGTCGATCGCGGTCGGTCCGAGTTCGGTTCGCAGACGTTCAACAAGATCGTGTTCGAGAAAGCGCAATTGCGTTGCCCACGCCGGATCGGAAACAGCGACAACAAGTGTGGTTCCGCGCATCGAGACTGGTCGGCTGTGTGCGGCAACTGCCTCACCAACGAGGTCTGACCATCGACCAAAAACTCGAGTGGTGACATCGGCGGAAGGTCCACCGAGGTGGCGAACTATTCGATCGAGGCTGGCGTTCATTGAAACGGGATCACTGGGGGCGGCGTCAGGCAGTGGTTCCCAGGGCATGGGCGCAGTGTAGAGAGCCCTTCCGACAATGGGGCGATCGTTCGTGTTACTCGGGGCGAACTGACGCACCCGACACTCGCAATACCAATTCGGGCGTCGCTCCTGGGGGCAATCCCGCCGCACTCGATAACACCGTTTGACCCGGGGGCAGGTGGGCCAAAAGCGCTGCGCTTCTGTCGGGATCGAGTTCAGAAAACACATCATCGAGCAAAAGGATCGGCGACGACCCGGTTGCATCGGCAACAACACGATGCGCCCCTAACCGCAACGCCAAAGCCAGTGACCGTTGCTCGCCTTGCGAGGCATGAGTTCGAGACGGCAACCCGTCGAGGTGAAGAACGAGATCGTCGCGGTGTGGCCCAACGAGTGAAACGCCCCGGCGCAACTCGTCGCGACGCGCCGCCTCGAGTGCAGCGGCAAGTCCGTGTTCTCGCCATGGTGCGTCGTAGGTTGTTGTCACCGGCACTGGTCGGCCCGCAACTTGTTCGTAGGCAAGGTTCAACGCGGGAGCGAGTTCGGTCACTAGTTCGTCCCGAGCGTGCGCGAGAGCTTCTCCGGTTTCAATCAGCTTTGCGTCCCAAACGCTGAGGGTTGACTCAATATCGGGAGTAAGGCGACCTCCGGCTTGTTTCAACAAGGCATTGCGCTGCTTCAAGATTTTTTCGAGGTCAGATCTCAACGAATCAAAGGCTGGGCGCCGAGCCACCAGCGCGTCATCGAGATATTGGCGTCGTTGCGCTGGGCCCCCTTTTACCAACTCAAGATCGTCGGGCGAGAACACGGAGACGCGCAGTGCGCCCAGCAGATCGCGTGTCCGCGCCAACTTTTGTTTGTTGACCTGTACCCGACCACGGCCGGTTGAAGCGAGTTCCGCTTCAATTAAAAGCTGTCGGCCTTCGCGTTCGCCTTCGGCTCGAATGACTGCCGAAGACGCGCCGGCCCGAACCAATGCATCGTTCGGCGCGCCGCGAAACGAAGAAAGCGTGGCGAGGTAGCCAATCGCTTCCATCACATTGGTTTTGCCTTCTCCGTTTGCGCCAAGAAGCGCGGTCAGTCCGGGGGCAAATGAAATGTCTGCGCTGGCGTACGACCGGAAATCGGTGAGCCAGAGACGAGCGAGCCGCACGTCAGTTGCGGATCGGCATCAACAAGTACAAGAAATCGTCGGTCTCGTTGCCTCGAATAAGAACCGGGCTTGTGGGCCGAGCAATTTCAATCGTGATTTCGTCAGAAGGAGCTGCTTCGATGCCCGCTCGTAAATATTCGGGGTTGAACGAAATTTCGAGTTCTTCGCCAACGTGTCGGGCGTCGATGACTTCGTCGGCCTTGCCAACATCAAAGGTTTCCGCAATCAACTCGACGGAATCATTTTTAATGTCGAGACGAATTTTGGTTGTTTCTTTGGAAAGAAGACCAACGCGCTTCAGCGCGTCGAGGAAAATTTCGCGCTCGATCGTGAGGCGGTTTGGGTGTGAGTCCGCGGTTTTTGGAAGAAGGTTTTCGTAATCGGGGAAGCTTCCGTCGAGAAGTTGGCTCACAAGGCGAACCCCTTCGACCTCAAACGAGACATACCGCTCGGCGAGACGAATCGTGACGGTCTCTGCTGTGGAAAGCAGTCGGTTGAGTTCTTTGAGTGCCGAAGAGGGAACCAGAACTTTCTGGCCTTCAGTGAGGATCGATGTTCCGGGGAGATCGCGAATCGCAAGCCGGTAGGTGTCAGTTGCGACAAGGCGAATTCCGGTTCCGTGCGCTGCGATTGACACGCCGGTGAGTTCAAATTTTCTTGATTCGTCGGTACTCGCAGCAGAGACCACCTGGGAGATTGCGTCGCGCAACAACGTCGCATCGATCGTGACCGCTGAATCGGTGGCTTCGGGCATCGGTGGATAATCGATCGCGATGGTCTTGACGGCGAACTGTGATCGGCCTGAACCAATGCGAACTTCGTTGTCGTCGGCCTCGAAGGTGACCGCACCTTCGGGAAGGTTGCGAACAATTTCAGTGAGGAGTTTGGCGGGAACGAGAACGGTTCCGTCGCGAGACCCAGACACCGAGGCAGTCGCGATGATGGTGAGGTCGAGGTCGCTACCGGTGACCTGGAGATTGTCGCCAACCAACACGAGGTTGAGGCCAGTTAAGGCTTGGCGGCCTGAGCTGCGCGGGGTAACGCCGCGAGAGGCAACGGAGATGGCTTCGACGAGTGGATCTCGCTCACAACGGAACTTCACGTCGGCTCACTTTCCTGACAGACGGTCGTACTTGATGTTGTTTTAAAAAAGAAGGAGAAATAGGTAGTGGTAGTAATAAGGGCTGTGGATTGTGGACAAACCGGTGTTTCCCCAGCGTGAGCGCAGTTTTGTTGTTCGACGCTCATCCACAGCAATCCACAGTCTGAACCGCGGGAGTGACAGCGCGGGGGATGACTGTCGGTTCGTCCCCCGTTCATGCAGTGGCGCGCGCGCCCTGGTCCACCGGGTTGTCCACCGCGCGAGTGTTCGGAATGACGCGCGGGTGTTCGGGAAAAGGCGGTCGCGGTGAACATGACGATTAACTGTTCCTGATTCGTTGAGTGAGTTCGGTGACCTGGTCGTAAATCTGTCGGCGCTCTTTCATGAGACCGCTGATTTTCTCGACGGCGTGGATAACGGTGGTGTGATCTCGACCGCCGAAATCGCGAGCAATGGCGGGGTAGCTGAGGTCGGTCATTTCTCGCATCACGTACATACCGATTTGGCGGGCGGTCACCAAAGGACGGCGGCGGCTTTGTCCGCGGATCTCATCGATCGTGAAATCGAACATTTCCGAGGTCTTTTCGAGGATCAATGCTGGCGTGATGGGCCGGGGTTGAGTGTGGGTGAGGATGTCGCTGAGGACACCTTCGGCCAATTCCACCGTGAGGGGGTTGCCGGTGAGGCTGGCAAATGCGCAGACCCGGATGAGCGCGCCCTCGAGTTCACGGATGTTGTTGGTGATGTTTGAGGCAATGAATTCAAGGACATCGGGGGGCGGAGCGATGGGCTCTCGTTCGGCCTTCTTGCGGAGGATGGCCAGACGGGTTTCGAGTTCCGGGGGGTTGATCTCGGTGATGAGCCCCATCTTGAAGCGGCTGCGGAGCCGGTCTTCGAGGGTGGAAATGGAATCAGGGGGCCGATCAGAGGAAAGCACAATCTGGGCGTTGGCTTGATAGAGCGACTCGAAGGTATGGAAGAGCTCTTCTTGAAGGCCTTCCTTTCCTTCGATGATCTGAATGTCATCAAGAAGAAGGACGTCAATCTCTCGATACCGCTTCTTGAACTCCGGCATGGTGTTCTGACGGATGGCGTCGACGTACTGATTGAGGAATTGTTCGGTCGAGACGTATCGAACCTGGTGGCCGGGGTAGATCTCGCGGACGTAGTTGGCGATGGCCTGAAGAAGGTGAGTCTTGCCAAGACCAGCGTCGCCATAAATAAAGAGAGGGTTGTAGGACTTTGCTGGGGTCTCGGCGACACTGAGAGCCGCGGCGTGAGCAAACCGATTCGATGTACCGGTGACGAAGGCATCGAAGGTATAGCGAGGGTTGACGGGAAGCCCAAGCTCGGTTGACTGCGGCGCAGTTGTCCCCAGATTGGCGGGAGTTGTCAACAACTCTTGCCCGTTGCTGGGGATATCTGTGGCTTCGCCTGTGGATTGTGTTGGGGAGAAGTTTGCAGTTTGGGGGGCGACGTCGGTGTGGACGTGAATGAAAAGTGAGACATCGCTTTGCCCGATGTCAGCGAGAGCGCCGGAGACCAGGGTGAGATAGCGCGTCTCGAGGCGCTCTTTGACAACAGAACTGGGCACGGCAACCGAAAGCACCGTTCCGTCGAGATCGAGTGGCGTCACCATGGAGAAGGTGGTCATCCATACGGCCTCGGAGACCTGCTCGCGCAAAGCGACCGTGCACTTCGTCCACAACTGTTCGGCTTGGTCCACCTGCACGACGGCCCCTGACACTGGGTTTGGTTCCACAACAACGTGCACACTTGTGGAAAAAGTCGACCGCTGTCCACACGGAGTGGTTTGCCGCCCTTCAGCACAGGAGTACCCCACCTTTGGAGCTCCGCAATCGAGGCCCTGTGGATGGGTGCGGGACCGTAGCACGACACCGGTGTTGCTGCATCTGGTCTCCACCCTCTAGCGTTGTCCTCCGAACAGGTGTCGGGCTCCTTGCGCACGCGTCAGGCCGGGCCCGTTTCCACACCACAACCCTTGTCAAAGAATCAACGATCTGACCGATCCCTACTGGATCTCCAGGTCGCGGAGGCCCCTCGTGAAGCGTACGTTCCAGCCCAATAACCGCCGCCGGGCGAAGAAGCATGGCTTCCGTTCCCGCATGGCCACCCGTGCAGGTCGCAATGTTCTGCGATCTCGTCGCCTTAAGGGCCGCAAACGGCTGTCGGCCTGATCTGGCGAATTCGTGATCGCCGCTCGTTCGAAGAACTGCGGCGGCGCGGTCGTCGGGTTCGTAGTGGCACGGTGGCGGTAACCATGTTGGCGTCGTCGATGTCGGTTGACGAGCCGCCGAGAGTCGCGTTCGCCGTTTCCCGCAAGGTCGGAACCGCCGTTGTGCGGAATCGCCTGCGGAGGCAAGTGCGCGCCCACCTTGGGGAGCTTCGGGCCGCCAAAAGCCCGCTCTTTCCCTCAGGTGCTTGGCTTTTTGCTTTGCAGCCGGGTGCGGCAGAGGCTGACCGCTCGGTCCTTCTGGCCGACGTCGAGAGTTGCCTCGATCGCTTAGTTGGGAGTTCCCAATGAGCGCGGTGTGCGGGCACAACCACGATTTGTCGCGCGCAACTGACCCCGAGCATCGCCCGTCGTTTCCTGCGCGTCTGACGGCACGGGGTGTGCGCGGCTATCAATGGTTGTTTGCCGGCCGGGTTTCGCCCTGCCGTTACGTCCCGACCTGTTCGTCCTACGCCCTCGAAGCACTCGAGGTGCACGGGTTCGTGCGGGGTTCCTGGTTGTCGATTCGACGACTGGGCCGGTGCCACCCTTGGGGTGGTTCAGGATGGGATCCCGTTCCCGATAGGAAGGCCACCTAGTCAATGGAAGCGTTTTTTAAAGCCTTCGCGTCAGTGTTGGCGTTCTTCTACGACATCACCGGGAACTATGCCGTTGCCATCATCCTCCTGACCTTGGTGGTGATGATCATCGTCACGCCGCTGACCCTCAAGGGCACGCGGTCGATGATGGTGATGCAGCAACTCCAGCCGGAAATGAAGAAGATTCAGACCCGGTACAAAGACGATCGTCAGAAACTCAATGAAGAACTTCTGAAGTTCTACAAAGAAAACAGCATCAACCCGCTTGGTGGCTGCCTGCCCCTTTTGGTTCAGATGCCGGTTTTCCTGGTGCTGTATCAGGTGCTTCGGGGCCTCACTCGACGAGTGAGCGACCTGGGGGCTGACGTCGGGTGGGTTTCAAGCCAGTTCGGGCTCGGAAACTCGCCAAGCAAAGCTCCAACATTCGAACGCGTGTTCGATCCGGCGTGGATCAATCCTTCCACGAAGATGTACCAAGATCTCTCGACCTCCTATCAGATGGAGGCGTTTGGCCTCGATCTGTCAGAGAGCGCGAGTCAAGCAATGAAGCAGGGCATCGGTCATGCTCTGCCGTTTCTCGTGCTGATTGTGATTGTTGCCATTACTGGCTTCATTCAGCAGCGACAGATTCAAGGCCGAAACCCAGGGGCACAAACCAATAGCCAGCAGCAGATGATCATGAAGATCATGCCGTTCTTCCTGCCGGTGATTTCGTTTGGTCTTCCTGCCGGTTTGGTTCTGTACTTCGCCGTATCGAACCTCTACCGAATCGGTCAGCAGGCATTCATTTCAAAGAGCATCTATGGCATTAGTGCCCCAGACGGCACAAAGTCCTGGAAGCATCTTTTCGGCTTTGGAGTGCAGCCCAAGGCTGCCCCCAAGGCACAAAAGTCCAAGTCGAAGTCCATCAGCGCAACCTCTCGCCCTGCGAAGAACGCAGGGTCCAAGGGTGGCGCAGGCAAGGGTTCGACTAAGGCACCAGCCAAAGCTGGAGCCTCCAAGGGTGGCCGGACAACCGGCCGCACCACCACCAGTTCCCGAGACACCAAGGGCAGCGATTCATCAAAGAATGAGAATCGCGAAGCGTCGACACCGTCGACCCCCTCGTCCGACGCCAGCGATACGTCATCGCCGCCGTTGCAGCCTCGGGCGCGCAAGAAGAAGAGGTAGTACCAAATGGAGTGGGTGGAAATCACCGGCCGCACCGTCGAAGAGGCGAAAGATGCGGCACTTGATCAATTAGGCGTCGACACTGTTGATGCAGAGTTTGAAATCCTTGAAGAGCCCTCACGGGGATTGTTCGGCAAGACGAAGGGCCAGGCACGAGTCCGGGCCCGTATTGCGCCGACGCGACCCCGACCGAAGGTCGAGCGACGAGATCGTCGCAAGAAAAGCAGTGGAACTGGTGGGGGCCGCAACAAAGCCCAGCGACCAGCTGAACCTGCGACCGACGCGGCCCCGGCCGCACCAGCATCCAATGGCAAGCGCCCCAATCGCCGCAGCAGCGGTCCGAAGGCCGAGCCCACCGAGAAGGAAAACACCACCGTGACTGAAACCGTTGATGTCGATCTGGCGGAACACTCCCGCATCGTCACCGAGTTCCTCGATGGATTGGTCGATTCGTTCGACCTTGAGGGTCGTGTCGAAGCCGTGTCCATTGATGACGAAACCACAGAGGTTCGAGTCGAAGGACGTGACCTCGGGATCCTCGTGGGCCCGAAGGGCAACACCCTCGCCGCCATTCAGGAACTCTCCCGGACGGTTATTCATCGCAAGGTGTCGGGCACGGCCGCAGGCCGCGTCCGCCTCGATGTCGCCGGCTATCGCCAGCGCCGCCGTGAAGCCCTTGAGCAGTTCACTCGGGGAGTGGCCGAAGAGGTTCGTTCCTCGGGCGTCCAAAAAGCCCTCGAGCCGATGGGATCGGCCGACCGCAAGGTTGTGCACGATGCGGTGAACGAGATCGAAGGCGTTTCCACCATTTCTGAGGGCGACGAACCCCGTCGCCGCGTGGTGCTCATTCCGTCCTGATCGACAGAGTGAGTAGTACCTGAGTCCGAGTCGATGGCCCCGCCTGGTGCGGGGCCATCGTCGTTTTCCGAGGCCCCCAGGATTCTGGGTGGGGCCTGGAGTGTCGCCGGAGCGGGTCTGCGGGTGCGACAATGAGCAGGTGCAACCCCCTCCCCCACTGCTGGCGGTCCTTGAGCGAGCTCGGCGCCTTGGTGTCCTAGGTCCCGGGCCGGTCCTCGATCATGTCGTTCACGCCCAAGGCTTTCTCGATGTCCTCGCCGAACTTCCGGAAGGGTCGTTAGTGGTGGATCTCGGATCGGGCGGAGGAATCCCCGGATTGGTGATTGCCGAGGCCCGGCCCGACCTCCGGGTTCTCTTGCTGGATTCGTTAGAGCGGCGAGTAGCGCTCTTGGCCGAGGCCGTCGTTGCGATGAATTGGGAGGGTCGGGTCATCGCCGAGCTAGCTCGAGCAGAAGACACCGGCCGATCCCCGCAGTGGCGGGGTCAGGCCGACGCAGTAACTGCTCGCTCCTTCGGTCCCCCAGCGACGGTGGCGGAATGTGCGGCCCCTTTGCTTCGAGTCAACGGGATCCTCGTGGTCAGCGAACCTCCGGAAGCCAGTGACCGGTGGCCAGCAGACGGAGTGGCGCTCGTGGGGCTGGCTGACGAAGGCGCTCCCGTGGCGGGCATGCGCCGATTGCGCCAGACGGCGCTCTGTCCCGAGACCTATCCGCGCAGAGTGGGCATGCCGGCAAAGCGACCGCTGTTCTAACCAGTCGCTCCCGAGGGAATGTTTCACGTGAAACAGGCCGACGGAGACGCGGGGAGTGCTGTGGACGTGTTTCACGTGAAACACGAAGGGCCGCAAGGGCCAGGATGCGCCGTAGCTAGTGTCATGCCGTGAAGCCGAGTTGAATCCTTGACCCGGGGGCCCGGGACGGGCAGGATGGCCTTCGTTGATCGCTTGCTGCGATTTCACCCCCCGACTGCGGTGTGTGCCGCCGAATCCGAGTTGAGATCCATGGAATCTGATGAATCTGGTAGCGGAGCGGATGGGGGAGAGCATGGCGTCAAGATGCCAACCAACCTTTCTGCCGCCGAGGCTGTGGTTGAGGGGGCCCGTCCCATCTCTGCCGAACGACCACTCCCTCGAATAATCGCAGTGGCGAATCAAAAGGGTGGTGTGGGAAAGACCACCACCTCGATCAACCTCAGCGCCTGTCTGGCAGAGCTGGGATATCGCACTCTGGTCATTGACCTCGACCCGCAGGGCAATGCCTCCACTGGCCTCGGCGTCGATATCCGCTCACTTGAGTCCTCGATGTATGACGTCATCCTCCACGACGTTCCCCTCGAGGACTGCATCGAAGGCACCGTGGTCCGCAATCTCTTCGTGGCCCCAGCCAGCCTCGACCTCGCTGGTGCTGAGATCGAACTCGTGCCGGCCTTCAGCCGTGAGATGCGCCTGAAGATGGCGATTGATTCGGTAAAGGACGATTACGACTTCGTTCTGATCGACTGTCCCCCGTCGCTCGGTCTGCTGACGGTCAATGCCATGGCGGCGGCCACCGAGGTTCTGGTGCCCATTCAGTGTGAGTACTTCGCCCTCGAGGGTCTCACCCAGCTCACCAAGAATGTGGCCCTTATTCAAAAGAGCCTGAACCCGGCCCTGGAGATCAGCGCCATCGTTCTGGTCATGTACGCCCGCACCAACCTGTCTGACGGGGTCGTTGCTGACGTGCGGGAACACTTTGGCGACAAGGTCTGCCGGGAGGTCGTCCCTCGCTCGGTGCGTCTCTCTGAAGCCCCCGGGTTCGGACAACCAATCATCACATTCGATCCAAGTAGCCGGGGGGCAACTGCCTACCGGAAGTTGGCCAAGGAGGTCAGTGGTGGCACGCCGCAGCGGACTCGGTAAAGGTCTGGGATCTCTCATCCCGACCACGGAACGACTGCAGGACAGCGATGCGATCCTGCGGGAACTCCCCATTTCAGAAATCGTGGCCAATACCTACCAGCCACGCAGTCATTTCGATGAAGAGGCACTGGTAAGCCTTTCTGCGTCAATCCGAGCGGTGGGCGTTCTTCAGCCCATTTTGGTTCGTGAGTTAGGCGAAGACTCCTACGAACTGATCGCCGGCGAACGACGCTGGAGAGCAGCGAAGAGGGCTGGGCTTCAGACCATTCCGGCAATCGTGCGCACGGCTGAAGACGAAGGTTCGCTCGAACAGGCTCTGGTCGAGAACCTCCACCGAGAAGACCTCGGTGCTCTCGAGGAAGCTGCCGCCTATCAGCAGCTGGTCGAAGAGTTCAAGCTCACGCAGGATCAGGTTGCGACCCGGGTTGGCAAGAGCCGATCGTCGATCGCCAACACCATGAGGCTTCTCCAGCTTCCAACCAGCATTCAGCGTCTGTTGGGCGAGGGTCAGTTATCGGCTGGCCATGCCCGGGCCCTCCTCGGAACCCCCGACCGGGCCTTCCAGGAGAAGTTGGCCAAGGCCATCGTCTCGGAGAAACTCACTGTCCGCGAGGTCGAGGACCGAGTTCGCGAACACGGCGGAACCCCTGAACCTGAAGAGACCACGGGTACCACCGGCGGGACCAAACCACTGCCCGTGGTGCGGGCCGCGCCGCTTCTTGAACTCGAGGAGATGCTGTCCGAGCATCTCGATACGCGGGTTGCGGTCTCGATGGGTCAACGCAAGGGACGCATCGTGATCGACTTCTCCACCCTCGAGGATCTCGAGCGCGTGTACCGAGTAATCGTCGACGGCAAAGAGCCGACGGACTAACAAACCTCCACCCAAACCTTTGGTGAAGGGTTCTGCACAGCCTGTGGATGAGGCTGTGGTCAACTGAAAACACGGTATTCGGGTCTGGTGCCGAATAGGTGACAACAAAAAGCGAAAGGCCCCGGTCGCAACCGGGGCCTTCGTTGTTCTTCGACCAGAGTCGAGGAGCGCTCTGAGTTACAAGAAGGGCTTGAAGTCTTCGAGGAGCTGTGACTTTCCTTTGGCGCCGACGATGCGGGCGGCTTCCTGGCCATCTTTGAACACGATCATGGTCGGGATGCTCATGACGCCAAAGCGACGAGCAATATCGGGGTTGTCATCGACATTGAGCTTGGCGATCGCGAGGCTGCCGGCCTGCTCGTCGGCGATCTCTTCAAGGATGGGGGCAATCATCTTGCACGGACCGCACCATTCGGCCCAGAAGTCGACGACGACAGGAACCGATGATGAGCCGATCTGCTCGTCGAAGGTTGCGTCGGTGTAGGTGGAGATGTTCTCGGACATAGTTCCTCGTTCACGTGATGGCTGGTGGGTGCCAGCCCGGGTTAGATGAGATCTCTTCGTTTCGAACAAATGTTCGACAACTGTCTAGCATTTGTGCGCACCGATGACGGCAGATCCTGAGGCCCGTCTCGACGAGGCGAACCGTAATGGTGACAACGCTACCGCGAGTCGGTTTCATTCCCTGCACCTCATTGCCAACGACACCAAGTCCGGAGTACGTCCGGTTTTCCACAGCACTAGCGTGGGGGACCAATAGCATTTTCTAGAGTTCGGGGCGCGGAATGAATGACGGCAACGAAAGCGAAAATGAACGAGGAACAGTTTCACGAAGGTCGGTCCTAAAGGGCGTTGGCGCCGCAGGGGTTGTTGCAGCTGCTGCGGTCGCGGGCGTGACGCCTGCTGGAGCGAAGAGCACGGAGTCCGTTTCGCCTGCTTCAGTGCCGCTTCCACCCTGGGTTGCGCGACCACCGTTGATGACTCGACCCAATTTCCTTGTGGTCATTGTTGACGAGCAGCGTTTTCCTCCGGGCTATGAATCCGATGCGCTGAAAACATGGCGAGAAGCGAATTTGCCGGCCCAGGCGATGCTGCGCGCCAAGGGATTAGAACTTCTCGATCACCACATCATGGCGTCGGCATGTGCGCCAAGCCGTACGTCGTTTCTTACAGGTCAGTACCCATCACTTCATGGAGTTTCGCAAACCTCAGGTATCGCGAAATCGGCCATTGAAGAAGACCTGTATTGGCTTGACCCGACCACCGTTCCGACGATGGGCGACTGGTTTCGCGCGGGCGGATACGACACCTTTTACAAGGGTAAGTGGCATGTCTCCGATGCCGATCTCTATGAACCAGGAACGCACACTGCGTATCCGTCCTACAACCTCACAACGGGCGCTCGGGATATGGAGGCGGAGCAGATCTATCTCGACGCGGGGCTGCTCGAAAAATTTGGCTTTACCGGTTGGGTTGGACCAGAACCCCACGGTGCTAATCCCAATAATTCGGCATCGTCAGGTCCAAACGGATCCGGACGCGACGCGGTCTATTCCGCGCAGGGGTCGACGCAACTTGAAGCCCTCAAAACTTGGGAAAAGCCGTGGGTCCTTGTCACGTCGTTCGTGAACCCGCACGACATTGTGCTTTGGGGCCAACTTTCGTTGGCCCAGGGTCAGCTTTATCTGCAGCAACAACTCGACGGGTCGAATGTTCCCGAGGATCTGTTCAAAGACGCCGACTTTCTGCGTTCATTTGAAGACGATCTGTCGAAGAAACCTGACGCGCAGGCCAGCTATCGAGACACGTATCCGAACGCGCTGCAACCAACGCTGAACAACTCGGCCTATCGGCGTTTTTACTATCAACTTCAGAAGGAAGTTGATGCAGAAATTAAAAAGGTGCTGGATACGCTCGTGAGCGACAATACGACTCACCAAAACACGATCGTTGTGTATTTTTCTGATCACGGCGAATTGTTGGGGGCCCATGGTGGTCTTCATCAGAAGTGGCACGTGGCCTATGACGAAGTCATAAAGGTGCCCTTCATTTTCCATAACCCCACGCTTTTTCCGACGCCAAAGACGACCACTGTTCCGACTAGTCATGTTGATTTGCTGCCGACGATGCTTGGTCTTGCTGGTCTGAATCAAGCGGCACTGAAGGCAGATCTTTCAACGACATTCACGCAGGTGAAGACGCTGCCTGGCCGTGATCTTTCGGCCATGGTTCTGGGTGAAACTTCTTGGTCAACCATTGCTCACGGACCGCAGTTCTTCATGACCGACGATGAACCAATGCGCGGTGCTCAGCAGATTGCATGGAACGGCAAGATGTATCCGGCCGTTGCAGAACCCTGCCACCTGGAAACGGTGATTGCGCACCTTCCAACAGGTGTGGCAGGGGCAATGCAGCGTTGGAAATACACGAGATATTTCGATAACACTGCATTTTGGACGACTCCGGCCCCGACGCCTCGTGATGTTGCGACGATTGTAAACGGAAACACGTTGATTCCCGGGCCGAAGACGGCCGTGACAACGGTGAAGACGACGCCCGAGCCGGATCAACTTGAGATTTACAACACGTCTGTCGATCCCCTGGAATTGGAAAACATTGCTGCCGATCGTGTTCTCATGGCCACAGCGCGAATCCAGGGAATCGTTGCGGAACTTGTGACGCTGTTAGATCAGCAAAAGACGCAGAAGCGCCTTAGCCCAGATGTGGTTGTGCCGTCTTCGGCAACGAGCGGCATGTTCCGATTCGGGACAGGTTCGGATAACGAGCCGGCGGACGTTACTCCTGAAGATCAAACTGCTCCGGTCGTACCAGTTTTCACTCGATAAATCAGTGAGCGGTGGCTTCGAGCCAGCGCTCACAATCGATTGCCGCCATACATCCCGAGCCAGCCGCGGTAATGGCCTGGCGGTAGACGTGATCTTGGACATCGCCGCAGGCAAACACGCCTTCGATGTTGGTGAGCGACCCGTTATGGGTAACGAGGTAACCGTTCTCATCGGTCGTGAGCTGACCGGCGAACAGGTCGGTATTGGGACGGTGCCCAATGGCGACGAATACTCCGGTGACGGCGAGTGGTCGCTCTTCGCCCGTGACGGTGTCGGTGAGGGTGACTCCTGCAACGGTTTGATCGCCCTGAATGGCGGTCACTGTTGAGTTCCACGCGAAACGTATTTTTTCGTTGGCGAACAATCGGTCTTGCATGATCTTTGAAGCGCGAAGTTCTTCGCGTCGGTGAACAAGCGTGACGGTCTTGGCGAATTTCGTAAGAAAAAGCGCTTCTTCTATGGCCGAATCGCCACCACCAACGACGGCGATGTCGTGATCGCGGAAGAAGAAACCGTCGCAGGTCGCGCAGGTTGAAAGACCGTGACCAAGCAAACGCGTTTCTTCTTCAAGGCCGAGCATGAGAGAACGCGCACCGGTGGAAACGATGATGGAGTTCGCAATGTGGGTGGGTTCGGGAGCATCGACATCGCCGATCCACACTTTGAACGGGCGAACTGACAGATCAACTTTGGTGACCTTGCGAGTAATGATCTCGGTGCCGAAGCGGGTTGCCTGTTCGCGGAATTTCATCATGAGCTCGGGGCCCATGATCCCGTCGGGCCAACCAGGGAAGTTTTCAACCTCAGTGGTGAGCATGAGTTGCCCACCGGGCTGGTCGCTGGTTGAGGAAGGCTCGCCCTCGATAAGCAGTGGCTCAAGGTTTGCTCGAGCGGTGTAGATCGCGCTCGTGAGTCCCGCAGGACCGGAACCGATGATGATGACATTGCGAACTTCAGGCACAGGGACTCCAGATGTCGATGACCGCGTCGGTCAGGTCAGTTGGTGGGGGAGCGTGTTGGTGGAGACCACTTAACGCTTCGAGGATGCCCCTGCTGAAGGGGCAGGTGCATTGCGACGGAGGAACAACAGCGCCCCGACCGAAGTGAACAGCGCACCGAGGATGAGATAGGGCAGCCACACTCCCGAGGGAAGGGCTTCATCGAGGAGGCGAACCAACCCGATAACCAGCAAGACCGCGATCACGATGATGATCGTGCCGGCAAAAACGCCGAAGACCAGCCCGCGGGCGATCTTCATGATGGGAGTGGTGGTGCGATCCCGAACGGTTTCGACGGCGTTCACGATGGCGTCGGCCGCCTGCGCTGGCCAGTCGCCGCCGGCGAGAGATCCGACCGATGGAATCGATGGGATGGAGCGCGGCGGGGTCGCCGATGATTCCTGGGTCGAACCGGAGGAAGTCGAAGCGTTCGGGCTCGTATCCATAGTTGCGATCCTAACCGTGAGAACTTGCGGTTAGGAGGTGACGATGATGTCGGTGATTGCCACCTGAAAGGGAGGCGCCTCTTTGAGTTGCGTAATCCAGAGCAAGACCGCGTTGCCATTGGAGTTCTGGAGGTCAAGGGTGAGCGGACCCCGGATGTTGGTTGCGCTGGCCCGTACTGGCCCCCAACCAATGAGGGTGGTGGGCGAACCGGTGGCGGTAAATGCTTCGACTGACCATCCCGATGATGGGGAATCGATTGTGACGCTCCCAATCGGACCTTCTGTCGCAAGGTCGATAACGAGGCCAACACCTGTTTTGAGATTGCCGAACTGACGCGACGAGTAGACGTCGGTGGACCATGAGGTCAGCGAATCAGCATCGACGGCGTTCATGGCCGCCACTTCGTTTTCGAAACCAGTGCGGTCGGCGGGATCAAAAGAGTGCGCAGTGGAAATGGCGAGTTGCCTCGGTGTCGTGGTGGTCGTTGCTGGTTGACTTGAAAAGAGCGTCTTTCCGGCATCGGTGTTGGCAATAAGGACCGCAATCAAAAGAAGTACTGCGACGACAACGAGCGCAACAATGATTCCTGATCGCCCGCGTTTCACTCGAACGGGTGGGGGCGTCGGCGTGATCGGTTTCGTTTCGCTGGCGGGATCAGCGAGAACGTCGAGACGAGTTGAAAGCAATGCGGCACGCATGTCGTTGGCTGAAGCGAAGCGACCACTTGGAGCGCGGGACATCGCACGCATGATTGTGATTTCGAGATCCTCGGGAATCTCTTTGAGAACGACTGACGGGCGTGATGGATCTCGATGCATGCGCGCAAGCGCGAGAGCCGCTGGCGTGTCAGCGCGGAACGGCGCTTCGCCACATACGGCTTCGTAGAGAACCGCGCCTAACGCGTAGAGGTCGGTGCGTCCATCGACGGGACCGCCCTCTACTTGTTCGGGAGCGAGATACTTCACTGTTCCCAGTACCTGGGCAGTGCGCGTGAGATCGGGTTCATCGAGCACTTTGGCAATACCGAAGTCGGTTACGAGTACTCGACCATCGTCGGAAAGCAGAATGTTTGCTGGTTTGATGTCGCGATGAATGACGCCGGCGCGATGAGCAATCGAAAGGGCACCAGCCACCTGCGCGCCGATGTGCATGACCTCGATCGGATCGAGAGCACCGCGTTCATCGAGAAAGTCTCGAAGCGTGCGACCACGCACGAGTTCCATAACAATTGCATCGCAACCGTCGAGATCAACCGTGTCATAAATAGCAACGATCGACGGATCAACAAGTCGTGCTGCGGCGATTGCTTCGATGTGGAATCGCTGGCGAACAACTGGGTCATTGGCAAACTGAGGATGAAGAATTTTCACCGCTACAGCACGACCAAGAATCAGATCGTCTGCTTCCCAGACTTCGGCCATGCCACCGACCGCGAGTTGTTGGCGAAGTTCGTACCGTTGCGCGAGGACACGACCCACAAGCGCGCGGCCAGGAACTGGAGAGGGCACTGACCCAGGATCGTCCGCGTTCACGCGGTAGCTGAATGACGGATGTTCACGGCCGCAGGTAGCACATGCCGATGACGCCCGGCCCACCGTGTGTGCCAATGACCGCGCCGATTTTTCCAAGACGGATCTGATCACGCGGGTACCGCTCAGCGATCATGTCAAGGAAGAGGTCAATGTCTGGGGCTTCGCCATGAAGGATCGAGAGTTTTTCGACGGTTCCTTCGGCAAAGAGTTGGTCTCGCACCCATTCCAGTGCGCGTTTGCGAGTTCGTTGTTTGCCCGCTTCTTCAACAGCTCCGTCAACAATCCGAATAATTGGTTTCACTGACAACATTGAACCTAAGAGTGCTTTGGCGCTCCCGATTCGGCCACCCTTTTTAAGATTCTCAAGTGTGTCGAGCGCTCCATAAATTTCGGTGCGCGCAATCATCGATTCAACGAGAGCAACAACCGCGTCGGCGTCAGCGCCATTTCGCGCGGCGAGTGCAGCCTCGAGCACCATCGTGCCTAGACCACCGGTAAGCGATCGACTGTCAATGACGCGCACATCAATATCGCCATTGACTGCGGTGGCAGCGTTGCGCGCAGATTGCACCGTTGCAGAAAGTTCACCAGAAAGGTTGATGCACACCACTGCGCTTGCACCAACTGCCGCCGCACCTCGGAAGGCCTGTTCAAACCGGCCAGGTGAAGGAGCCGATGTTTCGGGCAGCAGTCCAGTGCTGGCCATCTTGGCGTAGAAGTCTTCGACGCTGAGTTGCTCTCGGTCGACGTATTCGTCGTTGCCAAAGCGGATGTTCAACGGGACAACACCGATGCCGTTGGTGGTGGTTTCCGCTTCGCTCAGGTCGCAGGAACTATCGGTGACGATGTGGACGCCGGTCATGGTGCTCCCGTTCGATTGGTGACGGGAAGACGCTACTCATCCACCCGGGGTTGATGATGGTTCGTTTGTGGCCACTAAGGCGCGAGCTCGACGACTGTGGTGGATGTGGCGGGCCCACCACACCAGCAAGAACAGGCCGGCCCCGAGAGAAAGGAAGAGTCCGACCCCTGATACCGCTGTGGATCGAACATCAATCCGGCTTGATGCGACGGGGAGTCCTCCACCCGATGAGGTGATGGCGACATCGAGGGGGAAGGCGCCGGAGGCTCTGGTCGTGACCTGGATATCGGTGCGAGTCGTACTCGAGGGGGCGAGAGCGATCTCATAGGTCGTACCGCTCGGGAATTCGAGTTTTGGACTACTCACGGTGATCCGAACCAATGCTTCGACCGGGAGGCTGTTGGTAATCACGAGTGGAATATTTCCGGTTCTTGACGTCAGAGTGACTTTTTGCGAACTCGGGAGGCTGATTGCCGAAGTAATTGAGAGAAGTTGCTTGTTGGCGTTGTCGAGCACGACTGTTCGATCGTTGTTCGTCAGAGTTGCTTCGGCCGAGGCCAGAACCGTTGCTTCAACAGGGTCCACGATGTCGGCGCCGTTGGGAAGCATCGAGCGCAGTCCAAGCAGGTTCCATTGCGCCTGTTCAAGCTGGGAACCATAGGAACCAAGATCGGTTGGGTCGTTACTTGTCCATGATCGAACGGTTGGTTTTTGCGATGTGCCGGCAACCCCGGTTCGGGTGAAAAGGTCGTCAAGGGTGAGGGGTTGGAGGACCACGTTTCCAACGGAGCCACTCGGCGCGCCCGTGGTTGCTGCCAACCCCGAAAGAAATTCCTGTAGAGCAGCGGGTTCAACTGAACTGGGAATTGTTAGCGCCACGCCTCGGTTATCCCCGGGTTGTTCTTGGTGAAGCATCGTCAACTCCGCCAGCGCATGATGCGCGCCAAGAATTGGATCGGCGGTGAGGAGCAAGCGTGAAGAAGCGGCGTCATCGTTGGCCATCGCCGCGAACGATGTTCCGTCTTCACTCTCAATGACGAAACTCTTGGTGAGCACGGAACTTTCATCCGAGACCAACGAGGATCGAATTTGGGAGGACTGGAGGACAACGGACCGTGTACCTGATTGTGCGAGGAGATTGAGCGCGCTTGGAGTCACGGACGGATCAAGGACCAATGTTCGGTGGTCGGGAGTGACTTCGAAGGCGTTGGCGAGGACGTTGTCGCCTGTGGCGTATTCCGTGTCGAGGATCGAACTTCGGCCGGCAGAAACGAGCGAACCCGCATCGATCGTGACATAGGGACGACTCAGCGTTTGGCGGGCCCGACTGTCGGGACGTGGTGAAGCGTCACCGGCTTCGGCTAACGATTGAACAAGGAATGGTGTTGCCGCGAGCGTTAGTGGTGTGCTTGCAGCTGCCGCCACGATGCGGAATTGTTCGCTGGCTCGACTGAGTTGTGTGTCGGAGAGTTGTGGAGCCCCTTCGAGGCTCATGCCGAGTGGTGCATCAATCACAACCGTTGTCGCCACCGCAAGCGGTGCGGTGGGTGTCGTTGGGCTTGGAAGCCGCAAAAGATGCGTGACGATGCTGTCGAGTCGTGTCCCATTCGCCGTAGTGGCTTCGATGAGAACGGGGTAGACGCCCGCTTCGGAGAGGACGGTTCCCCCCTCAGGGGCAGGCCACTTTTCGTTCAGTGGAAGCGAGAGCGTTTTTGTTGAACGAGAGGCATCAAGAATGATTGCGGTGGTTGAAAAAAGTGCACTTCCGAGCTGTTCGCCAGCGATTGTTCGATCAAGCCGACTTCGACTTGTCACGGCGCTGAAGAGAACGAGGTCAATTTTTGTGTTGGCGGGAAGATCTCCGGTGGAAACTTCCGCGGTGAAGACGCCATTCGGGCCAACAAATGCTGTCTGATGGACGAGTTTCAGTTGGTGGGTAGCGGTCTGCGCGCTTTGCGCGTTCGCAAGGATCGGACACGCAACAAGGAGAAAGGCAGCCACGACACCGACGCGCATGATGCGACCGATCATTTGTCGAGACTTTCAGAAATATCCAACGTAAGGACGGCGAGACCGGTTGGTTCGTCGGAAAAGCCGAGGTGGCGGTACAACGCGAGCGCGCGTTGGTTGATTTCTTGTGTATTCACTAAAACCGACGCACAGCCGCGCCGACGACACCAGGCAAGTGCGTCGCCAATTAGTGCAGTGCCGATTCCATTGCCGTGGAACTCAGGGTGAACGGCGAGTCGTTGCAGGTAGCCAAGACGGCGGGCGACGCCGGCAATGTGGTAGCCGACGACACGATCACCGATACAGGCAACGCGAAATCGTGATCGCGGTGTGGCGTGGCGGGCATCAAGGAGTCCGTTGAGATCGAATCGCCAGAAACTGTCGAATGCCAAGCCGTCGAGGTCAAGCACAGCTCCGATATCGCGAGGACGTCCGCGGCGAAGATTTGTTGAAGGAGCGGTGGCACCGGGGAGAGCGATCAGGTCGTGACGTAGGAGATGAAGACGCTCATGCACGGAAAAGCCGCGATCAAGAAAGACGGGCTGCTCGGTGAACGTCAGTGCTGGAGTGAGGACCGCCTGATAACCAGCACCGGCGACCGAAGCGAGGGCTCGGTTGAGTGCGTCAGGAGACGGGGGAGAACCTGGGGTTGGACTGAGCAGGGCCAGCGCAGGGTCGCCCCTCCAAGGGCCGATCCGCATGCGGTCGGCATGTCCGGTGATGGTGTCAGTGCGTCGCATGGTTTCGGGGCGAGCCTAGGACCGATGGGCCTCTTCCTCGTCTGCACGGGAACTCCGTCGGGTCGGTCGGGCTTGTCCCGGTAGCCTCCGCCCGGTGATTCCCGATCGCCTTCGCCCGGTGCTTGAACGAACGGCCCCACTGGCCGAGCGGTTCGCCGCGTCGGGGTACAAGCTCTATCTGGTCGGTGGCGTAGTCCGCGACCTTCTTCTCGGCCGGGACATGTCCGATGGTCGAGATATTGATCTGACCACCGATGCCCTCCCGGCGGAAACCAAACGACTGGTCAAGGGCTGGGCCGATTCGGTGTGGACCCAGGGAGAGCGGTTCGGCACCATTGGTTGCCAGACCGATGGCTGGACCTACGAGATCACCACCCATCGCGCCGAGGCCTACGACCCCGAATCCCGCAAGCCCGAGGTTGTGTTCTCCGACGTGATCGAAGCGGATTTGTCCCGACGAGATTTCACGGTGAATGCAATGGCGCTGTCGTTGCCTGATCCGGTGCTGATCGATCCGTTCGGGGGCGCTGAAGATCTTGCTGCCGGACGTTTGCGCACACCGCTCTCGCCCGAGGAATCGTTTTCGGACGACCCGTTGCGCATGTTGCGCGCGGCGCGGTTCTTGGCTGGTTATGGCCTTGCCCCCGACGACGCGTTGCTCGCGGCGGCGACGTCAATGTGTGAACGGCTCTCGATCGTTTCTGCCGAGCGCATCCGCGATGAATTCGACAAGTTGATGGTTGTCGACGACCCAACGCCTGGTCTGTGGTTCCTCGCCGATACAGGGTTGATGGATCAGTTCCTCCCCGAGTTTTCGCGCATGCGCTTGGAGCAGGATCCAATTCACCGCCATAAAGACGTACTCACGCACACCATTGCGGTGATCGGAAAGACAAGCACCAATCGGCTCGTGCGTCTGTCAGCGCTCTATCACGATGTCGGAAAGCCACGAACTCGCGCGATCGGCGATGCAGGCGTGTCGTTTCATCATCACGAAGTTGTCGGCGCGCGTATGACACGAGAGCGCATGAAGGCGCTCAAGTACTCGACCGAAGATGTTGAAGCAGTGACTCGTTTGGTCTTTCTTCATTTGCGTTTTCACACTTACAAAATGGGTTGGACCGATTCAGCGGTGCGGCGGTTTGTCCGTGATGCCGGCGAATTACTTCCTGAACTGATCGAACTCACTCGTTGTGATTGCACGACGCGCAATGAACGTAAAGCGCAGGAACTGTCGCGACGTATGGATGAACTCGAAGTGCGTATCGAGGAGTTGATGGCACGTGAAGAACTCGCGTCATTGCGACCCGACCTCGACGGCAACACCGTCATGAAACACCTCGGGCTTACGCCGGGTCGAGACGTTGGCGATGCACTCGATTTCCTTATGGAACTTCGTTTAGAGGAAGGTCCGCTCGGCGAGGACGACGCGAAACAACGTCTCGATGCCTGGTGGGCGGCACGCAAGACGGGCGTCTAGAACGAAGCGCTAAATGCCGTCTTTACGACCGCGAATGATCACGGTCGATGGCACAGTTGCGCGACCGGAGCGAGCCTCGGGTTCGAGGAGCGCGTCGACGCGGAAGTTTCCTCGGGAGAACGATCCAAAGAGTTCGGCGATTGATCGAGCATGGATCTCGACTCCATCAACATCGCGCGGGGTGTCATCGCCGTAGCGACGGGCCAGGCGAGCGGAACTCGACGGATCATGGTCGAGCATGAGCCATGCAGGATGAGGGAGCGACACGCTGAAGGTTCCGCCGGTTCGGAGCACGCGGTGGACCTGCCGCACGACCCGATCAAAGTCTTCGGCCCGAGCAAGCGCGTACACCGACAGTGCGAGATCAATTTGATCGGCGCGCACAAACGCAAGATCGGCAAGGTCACCCTGGTGAAGCTCCACCTTGACCTCGTTAACTTCGGCGAGTTGGCGAGCGGCGTCGAGTCGGGAGAGGTCGTGATCGACGGCGATGACATGGGCGCCGGCCAGCGCCAAGCTCACCGCATTGTGCCCGAGGCCAACACCGAGTTGGAGAATCTTCTTGCCCTTGGGGGCGGTGATGAGACGCAACGCGTCGTCACCGGGCAGGTCTGGTCCCCACGTGACGGTGTCGAGCGGAAGTTCGGCTCGGCCGGGAAACGAACTCGAGGGACTTTGGTAAGGGCGGGGGGATCCGTAATCGTTCACGTCGGCAGTCTTCCGCGGTCGACCGCGCCGACGGTGGACCGACCAATTGATGATGGACAGCGATAGGGGCAACCCGTCGCTAGCCTCGGGCCCCATGGGTACCGCGTCACGACCCTTCCGCGGGGCCCCGAGTGGCAAAGGCGGCGAGATCGATTATCGACTCGCGCGCCAGCACCTCATTTCTGAATACAAGAAAGGGCGACTGGCTCAGCACGAAGTCTGTGATGCCCATCCCGAACTCGTGAGAGCGGCGCGTGAAGTCGGCCAGCCCACCAGCGAGGATTGTCCGATCTGCCAGGACCACAAACTGGTGCTTGTTTCCTATGTCTTTGGTCCTCGCCTTCCGGCATTTGGGCGCTGCATCACAACGGCCAAGGAACTGAAGGCCTTTACGAAACGCTCAAAAGATGGCGAATTCGCTTGTTATGTCGTCGAAGTTTGCCCCGCGTGCCATTGGAATCATTTGGCCCGTACCTTCTTGTTGAATCCAGCCCGCTCGGCCTGAGCCCCTTTTCCTATGTCCCCCTCCACCCGCGGCTCAGCCGCTTCCGGACGTCGTTCGTCGCGCGCACCTCGCAACGCGGAGTCTTCTAGCGGTCGTCGCAGCATCTTCTGGCGCTGGCGTCGCGCCTTCTTCGCGATTGGTTTAGTGGGGTTGTTGTTGATCGCAGGTGCCGGCTACCTCTTTACTCAGGTTCCGCTTCCAGACAAAGACCCACCGCAATTGCAAACGACGTTCATGTGTTCGTCCGATGTCTCGACAGGTTGCACAGCAGATAACTCCATCGCCCAACTCTCAGGCGGAGTGAACCGTATTTCTGTGGACTGGAATGAGATTCCTCCGGTCGTCGTTGAAGCGGTGTTAGCAGCGGAGGACCGAACCTTCTTCGAACACGGCGGGGTTGATCCGGCAGGAATTTTGCGCGCGCTGTGGACGAATCTTCGCAACGGCGGCGTTTCTCAGGGTGGCTCGACGATTACCCAGCAGTACGTGAAGAACGTGTATCTCACTCAAGAGCGAACGCTTACGCGAAAGATTAAAGAAGCGGCACTCGCGGTGAAGGTTGAGCGTGAGCTACCCAAACAGGAAATTCTCACCCGCTACCTCAACACCATCTATCTCGGACGCGGCGCTTACGGCATCGAAGCGGCATCTCGCGTGTACTTCGGAAAAAATCTTGATCAGATGACTTTGCCTGAGGCTGCTTATTTGGCTGGTCTTATTCGTTCACCGGAAACTGCCGACGCGAAGTTGCCCGAGAACGATCCGAAAGCAGCACGCAGTCGTCAGACCGCGATCGAGCGCAGGGCTTCAGTGCTTGCTGCGATGGTGGAGACGGGCGACATCACCGAAGAGGAAGCGACCGCGGCAAAAGCAAATGACTGGAGTGATGTTCTGGTGCGAAGCACACAGAACAACTACGGCACGGTGACTCACCCCGAATGGGGAACGGAGTATTTCGTCGATTACGTGCGGCATTGGCTGACCACCGATGGCGGATTTACTGATGCGCAGGTCTACGGCGGAGGACTTCGCGTCTACACAACCCTTGACATGACCGATCAGGGTGCGGCGGCCGATGCAATCAAGTCGACACTTAACCAACCGAATGATCCTTCCGCCGCGTTGGTATCAATCGATGACGCAGGGGCCGTGCGCGCAATGGTCGGAGGTCTTGATTTCAACGGAACGGGTAAGTACTCAAAGGTGAATCTGGCCGTCGGCACCGATGGCGGTGGCGCTGGTCGCCAGGCGGGTTCTTCGTTTAAGGCGTTCACGCTCGCCGAAGCGATGAATCAAAAAATGCCGATGTCGAAAATGTACGACGCGCCTTCACGAATCGTGATTCCGAAAGCGGACGGCGGGCGCGATTGGAGTGTTGGTAATTACGCCGATGCTGGTTTAGGCCAGCTAGATCTCATCTCGGCAACGATGCGTTCATCGAATACGGCCTATGCGCAACTCATGATGGATGTCGGACCTCAGAACGTGGCTGATCTCGCGAAACAGATGGGAATTACGAGTCCACTGAAAGCAGTACCCGCATTGACACTGGGTACAAGTGAGGTTTCTGTGCTCGATATGGCGTCGGGGTATTCGACACTGGCGGACAACGGTGAGCACATAAAGCCGAAGGTTGTCACCAAGGTGACAGACGCCAAGGGCAATGTTCTTTATGAGAACAAGTCGGTACGGAAGCGAGTGCTCGACACGAAGGCCGTCGCGAAGGTGAACTACATCCTCAACCAGGTCGTCGAGGGTGGCACGGCGACGGGAGCTCGGATTGGTCAGCCGGCAGCAGGCAAGACCGGTACGACGGAGAACTATCGCGATGCGTGGTTTGTGGGGTTCACCTGCAAGCTGACCACCGCCGTATGGGTTGGCTATCCCGACGGCACCTTTATGAAGTCGGTGCACGGAACGTCTGTGACCGGCGGCTCGTTCCCCGCCACGATCTGGCGCAAGTACATGACGGTGGCCACGAAGGGAAAGTCCTCGTGTCCGTTCCCGTATCCTCCAGATGACGGAACGAATCTGGGCTCGACCTCTTCTTCAACGAGCAGCAGTTCAACCAGTTCAAGCTCTTCGACCTCGTCAACGAGCACGTCCTCGTCGACGTCTTCTTCGAGCACCTCGTCGACCTCTTCGACGACCTCAACCTCTTCAACGACGACGTTGCCGGGGCCTCCGGTCAACTAGGTCGACCATCTTTGTGGTGAGGGTCGCCGACAGATAGCGTCGTAAGTATCCGCCGGTAGCCGAGGGGCACTGGACGGCAGGAGGCTCCAAATGAGCACGCGAATCACTGTTCCATCGGTTCAGGGCCGCAAGGTCCGACGCGGCGATGTGCCGTTAGTGATGGTCACGGCCTACGACGCGCCCGGAGCACGAATGGCCGATGCGGCTGGCATCGACATGATTCTCGTCGGCGATTCTGTCGCAATGGTTGTTCTTGGTTATGAGGACACCCTGCAGGTGACGATTCCTGACATGGCTCATCACACCGCAGCGGTTGCACGTGCAACTCCGGCTTCGCTCATCGTTGCCGATATGCCTTGGATGAGTTACCACGTGTCGGTTGCCGACACGGTCGTAAACGCTGCAGCGCTTATTCGTGCTGGCGCGCAGGCTGTGAAACTCGAAGGGGGTCGTAAGCGACTCCCGATGATCGAGGCGCTCATCGATGCAGAGATCCCCGTCATGGGCCACATCGGTCTCACCCCTCAATCGGTGAACGCCATGGGCGGGTTCAAAGTGCAAGGACGCAAGCACGAGGCAGCTCTTGCACTCGTCGACGACGCAAAAGCCCTTGCCCATGCAGGGTGTTTTTCCATTGTTATTGAAGGTGTCCCCGACGAAGTCGGCCGCATGATTACCGAATCCATCGATATCCCTACGGTCGGCATCGGCGCTGGCTCTGGCTGTGACGGCCAAGTCCTCGTCTTCCACGACGTCCTCGGCATTGAAGATCGCGTGCTCCCCAAGTTTGTTCGTCGCTACGCCGATCTCGGGGCTGAAGGCGTTCGCGCACTCGGCGCATATGCCGATGATGTACGCACCGGCCGCTTCCCTTCGGCTGCCGAAAGTTATTCGCTTGAAGCTCGTACCGCTGAAACGCTCGGGTTGTACGGCACGCCAATTTCCCCGGTCTGACCTATGACGCGACGCGCAGTCGGTGTTGTTGGACTCGTGGCGCTGTTGTTCGTTGCTGTCGGTTGTGGTTCGAGTGCTTCGTCGAACGAACAGACGATTGCGCAGTCACCCTCTGCAACGGAAGGGTCATTGCGCAGCCATGGCTTTACGAAAGTCTCGTTGCGTATTCGTCATGCGGATGGCTCGACCGAGGTGCATTGCGTGTGGTTGGCCGATAGCGAGCTGGAACGTCAGCAGGGTCTTTCGGAAATTACCGATCCACTTATCGCTGGTGGTGAGGCGATGGTGTTCTCGTTCGAGGCCGACTCCGATCGAACGTTCTGGATGGAGGACACATTGCTGCCGCTTTCAATCGCATGGATTGATGCGGCGGGGGCATTCGTGGGTGCCGCCGACATGGGTCTGTGCCCGGCTGGCACGATCAATTGCCCGCGATTCCGGGCGGGTCGGCCCTACCGATTGGCCATCGAAATGGCTCAAGGTCGGCTCCAGGACTGGGGAATTGGGCCTGATGCCACGGTGACGCTGGCCGAGGCCTGCTGAACAGGCCGAACCGCTCTTGGGAGTTCGGGGCCCCCTCCGGTAGGGTTCCATCTCCAATTGAAGCCCTGCCCTGAGCTTTCGGGGCTCCGGTTCCCGCCTTGCGGTCCGGATCCAGAGGGAGGTGATGCGCTCATGCGAGCGTATGAACTCATGGTTATTTTCGACGGAGACGTCGAAGACACTGCAGTCAATGCGATGCTCGCCAACGTCAACACGCTTGTTGAGGCTGGTGGCGGCAACGTCAAGAAGACTGATCGTTGGGGTCGTCGGCGTTTCGCTTACGAGATCAACCACAAGTGGGAAGGCATCTACGTCGTGCTTGAGATTTCGACCGAAGGTCGCGATCTGCACGAGGTCGAGCGTGTTCTCCACATCGCGGACGAAGTTGTTCGCCACAAGGTCATGCGTCTGCCCGAAAAAGAAGCCGCTCGTCGCGGTCTTATGGGCGACGCCACCCCGGCTATTGCCGGTTGAGTGGGAGGACACATCTAATGGCATTCGATAACACCGTGGTACTCGTCGGAAACTGCACCGCTGATCCGGAACTTCGTTTCACCGCTAGCGGTCAAGCGCTTGCGACCTTCTCAATCGCCGTGAACCGCCGCTGGCAGAATCGCCAGACCGGCGCGCAGGAGGAGCAGGTTTCTTTCTTTGAGGTCAAGTGCTGGCAACAGTTGGCCGAGAACGTTGCCGAGACCATCACGAAGGGCACTCGTGTCCTGGTGAATGGTCGTTTGGAGCAGAGTTCGTGGCAAACCAAAGAGGGCGACAAGCGTTACAAGATTGAAGTCGTTGCCGACGAGGTTGCTCCGAGCCTCCGCTTCGCCTCTGCACAAATCGTGCGCAACGAACGCCGTGAAGGCTTCGATGGTGGTGGCAACTCCGGCGGCGCCAATTCCGGTAGCGCCAATTCCGGTAGCGGTGGCACAACTCGCCCCGCTCCCAATGATCCCCCAGCTGGTTATGACAATGATGAGGAACCGTTCTAA
>Ga0209296_1000735_pt1 | contig 27878 bp, 29 predicted proteins | sample S_130206_EF_Meta_FD_187319 | JGI IMG/M metagenome (GOLD analysis project Ga0209296, IMG submission 187319) | Freshwater microbial communities from Lake Simoncouche, Canada to study carbon cycling - S_130206_EF_MetaG (SPAdes) (version 2) | ecosystem: Environmental > Aquatic > Freshwater > Lake ... | reverse complement strand
AATCTTCGTACAGGTATCAAGTATCGTTGGACAGGGGCTGAATGGCTCAAAGCGTTTGAAGGTGAATACTCACCAGGTTTTTGGGGTTTCAGATTTGATCCTTAATAAGTAACTGATGCAACAACGTGCCGGATTACTTTTCTTAGCCAAAACAACTAGACGAATACTGTTAATTCTTGAAAATGAGAAATGGACAGTACCTACGTTTGCTAGGCAAAACATACTGTTAGATGATGCTCAAGTGCTGTTAACACAGTACAGTCAGGGTAGAATTTTACCTATTGAGTTGTATCTCAGTGATGACCGAGGTTTTGAATATGGCACCTATGTCTGCCTAACTGACAGCGAGTTTTTAACTTCTGTAGTTCCTACATTGGCCTGGTGTGATCTGGATCATCTTCCAAAGCAGCTACACCCAGGACTTAAAGCAACATTAAATAATCAACTGATCAGAACAAAGATCGATACCATATTGGAGTTAGTATAATGTTTACACCACTGCTTAAATCAGAAAGATTTATTGAAGAGTATGAAAGATTTCAATCAGAGATTGCAAAGATCTCAGACGATATTACTAGATCGGGATTAGACAGTGAACTGCAGGCATTACGTGGAGTTGTTCAAGCACTAGATGAATCACACGAAAAGGTTACCTTTGGTAGCCGCCCTGGGCAAGAAGTTGACGATTATAGAGAAAAAATTAAATCTCTACGACAGAGCATTGATACTAAACTTCGAGCCTGGCGTGAAAATCATTAACTAGCATTGCCCACACGTATGATGCTGAGTGTAGCGGTGGGTATACGGGCGGCGCCACTAGTTTGTGTACAATACACACCAATCTGATCATCTTTTGTTAACTTGATCACACGACTAGCATTAAGTATTTCATTTGCTGATTGCGCTCCATTGAACAATGTGGCGAGCAAGGCAAAATCAGGTACAAATTTCTGGATCACAGCGAATCCGCTAGTAGTAGTCGCAGGCCAGCTTAGACTAAAGTTAATTTGATAAAAACCTGTGTAGGGTATCTTAAACTGGTAAAGTCCGTAAGGTGGGTTGTCTAGTGCAGTTGTGCCAGTATCTGCATAATTGATTTGATCTGAAGTCACAGTCCAGCGTATTGCGGCTGCACTGGCACTGTTGGGTATAGTGTCAGCGGCTGTAGAATCCGCTACAACTATTACACTGGCTTTTTTATAGTTTGCCATATCGTTAAGCCTGCGCTTCACCCCAACGTAGAACCAAGTTAGCAACAGTACCACTACCTGTGGTCTTATACACGTTAATAGCTAATACGTCTGGACCATTCGGGAATGTTCCTCGTCCGCCGATACTTGTTGAAGTTAATTCTTTCAATTCTTTCAAATCCAAATCAACTGTCGATCCCGGTATCGCAATGAACGAGAATACCTGTTCTCCAGGTAACGCATACTGCGCACCGAACGCAAACGTTATTGTACCGGCCGCACTAATAGTAGTTGTTGCTGCCTGTGTAAATGTTACACGATAGACAGTTGTTACACCAAATGTTCTAGTTGTAATTGCGCTTACAGATGTACCAGCTGGGAATTTAGTATCGCCAGATGATACTCGAGTACTTACAGTAGCTCCTGATGCTAACCAACTTGTACTGTCAAAGAACAAGAAGTTTTTGTTTTGATAACTTGCAGCTGAACCAGCTGCGGTAACAGTTACCGTAACATCGTTGCCACCACCACTAGTTGATGTTGAAGTACCATTCGCACTCATAATAACACGGGTATAGCTAGTTGATGCAATAGTAAGATATCCAGTAGTCACTGAGTTAATAGACTGCCCACCAGTAAGGAATGATGCAACACTTACTGAATCACCTGCCTGTATACCACTAGCAGCCCACTGTGCATCTGTTACCAAGAAGTCTATTCTACCTGAACTAATAGCACTACCATAGGTTGCGGTAGCTGCTGATGTTGCTGTTATCGAAACAGTATTTGCTGCGCCAGCTGTGCTAGTAGAATTTGCTACCGCAGTCATTACAATTCTAGCGTAGACTGTACTTCCGATTGTTGTATAGTTTTGAGTAACACTCGAAACAGTCTGACCACCTGTAATAAAACTTGCTGTACTTAATACATCGGTGATTCTTAAATTGCCGCCTAGTGCTGCGTAATCAGCCTGCGTGATCAAGAAATCACTTCTTGCTGTACTTAACGCACTGTTATAGGTTGCAGCAACTGAACTGGTCAATGTTGTTGTTACGTTCTGAGCACCGTTGGTAGCAGCAACAGTACTGGTGCTATTACCCACTGCATTCATTACTATTCGAGTGTAAGATGTTGCATTAATAGTAATAAAATTTCGAGTCCAGCTGGCGATTGTCTGCCCGCCAGTAAGGAAAGTAGCAACAGCGATTGGATCGCCGACTGCTATCGGTGTTGTTAGAGCATCGTATGCTGCGGTAGTAATTAAGAAATCGTTACGTGTTGCACTGATAGCAGAACGATATGTGCTGCTGTAAGCAGTTGTAATAGTCAAAGGACTGTTGTTACCAGCACCCGGAGTTGTATTTGATGCTGGAGCAGCACTTAGCACAATACGTGTGTATAATGTGTTACCACCACCGCCTGCATAGGCTCTTGTTACGCTGACAATAGTTGTATTTGCCTGTAAACTACCGCCTGATATTGCATCACCTGGCTGTGGAACTAGTGCTAACGCATCGTACTGCGTGTTAGTGATCAAGATGTCAGTACGTGCTGTACTTAAAGCAGATACATAGGTGTTGTTACCGTATGGTTGACTAGCAGCAAATCCAAGCGCCGTAACGCTTTGTGCTAATGTACCAAACGACTGAGCAACTAATGACTGTGTTGTTGCGTTAAATGCTCTTGCAGTTAATGTCTGTGTACTTGCTGCAAATGATTTTGCAGTTAATGTAGTTGTAAATGCACCTTGTACAGTACCAGTTGTAGTTGAAGCACCGCCGGACCAAGTTACAGAACCGCCTGATGCAACCTGCGCAAAGCTAGGTTGACCACCAGTCGCTTGTGATGCTAAACCAACCCAAGTAATCTTAGTTGGATCTGTTGGATAGTTTGCTGGATTTAACACACCCTCAATAACGATACCGCCTGATCCAGCGACTGCATCACTTGCAATTGAAATATTTTGTAGTAATAACTGTGCTCGGTTTAGAAGTTCTCTATCTCCTAGGTCGCCTGTTTGTGCATTGCTTACGCTAGGTGCTAGACGAATCAAGAACGCTGTGTTTTTATCAATAGATACAGAAATGTTACTTGCTGAGTAGTTGAACAAATAGCCTCGATCACTGTCAAACTGACCGTCAATCATAAACGCAGAACCCCAGTGGCTGATAATTGGAGTAACTGTATTTGATACTAGAATAACACCAGCTCTCACTGAATGGCTGGCTGCTGTACTGCCTTGGAATGTTCTGTTTGATCCTGACACAAACTGTGTCATTGTAGCACCGCGAGTACATCCTGTTAGGCTTGTTCCAGTGTTTCCTGTATAGCGAATTAGTTCGTTATCAATTAACACAGTACCTGCATTCGGGAACCAGTAGGCATTGAGTAACGGAATAGTAGTAACTGAATCATTAATATTTGATGCTAGTTGATCTTTAGCACCTTCATTAATAACTTCATAACGAACAGGTTGGTTACCAGTACGCATATATGCTTCAGAGTTCACGTTTGAATTACGGAAGCGATGTGCAAATACATAGTTGCCGTCTGGACCACGTAGCATAAAGTCAATAAATCCAGCACCGTACCAAGTCCATTGCATACCAATCATCTGCATTTTTGTTACGTCGATTGTATAACCGCTTGGTCCTGAGCCGTTGAGTGGATCTAGATTCCAGTCTGATTGTGGAATGATAATATCCTGTGTCTTACAAGCACGACCGCCGACTACATCGTTAACACCGCGATAGTCTGGAGTTACTGTCATTGCTGTATCGCTGGTAATACTAGACACAACGTGACTCATACCTTTAATAACAATACGATCACCAGCGGCTAGCTGTTGTGTAAATCTCGAATTAAACCCGGTAATTGCGTTAGAGTTTGCTGCAATGTTAATAGTACCAGCAAGTTGGAAGGTCGATGAACGCTTGCCAACTGCCATTCTAATACCGTCATACTGCCAGAACATACCGTTTTGGTCATCAAATGTACCTGAACGAATCGTAGCACCGTGCCAGTGATATATAGACATCTGACAAGGACTTCCTAGTACTGGAGTAGTTGATCCTAGTGTTTGTGTCGCTGCAAATTTTAATGTTCTTTCGTCAACAATCGCAGATACAGTATACACTCCGTTGTAACCAGAAGTAGTAACACCAGTGATAATAATCTGTGCACCAACCTGGCATCCGTGATCAGTGTCATCTGTTGCTAGAGTAATCGTTGAACCAACTGTTGTTCCAGTAGCTGACAAACTTGCTAGGTCGTAACTTGGAGCAAATAGAGCACCAGTATTGTACATAACACCCTTACCAGATTGGTAACGAATGTATTTCTTACTCATACGAATCGCAGTAGCACCGTGACTTGGTCCGCCGGTACCTAGTTGTACACCACCATCATATGGTCTGTGAACAAAATAGCTGTCTGGACGACTGTAAATTATACCAGTTAATGTATTAGCAATGTTGCCCTGTGAACGTGCGGTGTATCGCAAAGTTGTTGAAGTTGGTACTGAATCAATATAGAAGCCACCTGCCGCTAATTGTGCGTTTGTGCCACTGCTGTTGATGGCAATAGTTAACGAATCGCCTGGTACAAAACCGTGTGCTGTTGCAAATGAAACTTCAATCTGTGCGATTGAGGTATAGTTAACTGTTGATGCATCAGCAATTGGTGCTGTGGTATAGTCGTTTAATGCAATTGAAGAAATAAAGTTAATAGTTGGGGCTGTTACCGGAGTACCAACAATACTAAAGCTGATGATATCACCACCTAGGCTTACAGATTGTACTTCGATCGTAGCGTTAGCATCACCGCCTTGAATGGTAATAAGATCAGTTACACTGTAATTTTTACCTGGGGTGTTAATTGCTACGGCAGTGATAACACCACCTACTGTGGTGATGTCAACTGTCAGGCCCGTGCCAGCAGTTGCCAGAGCACTATCTGCTGGGGCTACTGATGTAGTTACTGCCGTTGCATCTGAATACCCAGTACCACCGTACAGTGTTCCAACATTAAATGCAGTAACAGTATTCTTATCAGCTGCGGTATTGACTGTGATTGTTGCACTATTAGCTGGCGCTGCACCACCTAGTACGGTTCCTGAAAATACCAGTGTATCGCCAGCAGCATATCCAGAGCCATTACTGTTGCCAGCTGCTACTGCATATACAGTGTCTAAACGAGAAATGTCAAATGTTGCACCCGAACCGTCAATCGTTGTAGCAGAATTAGCAGTAAGGTTATTGTAGGTTGCATTGGTTCCTTTAATAGTAGAAGTTAATCCGCCGCTGAGACTAACTGTGTTACCTTGAATGTCAGTAACTGCTATCGATGTACCATCTCCACGATTAATTACCAAGCCAGCTGAAATGCCCGTTGTTGATTTAACAACTATTGTGTTATCACTAACTGCTGCATCCGATGTTAGCTGTGTAGCTGTTACTGTGCCGCCTGTTCCAACTATCGCAGTAACCTGCGTACCTGTCGGAACTCCTGAGATCGAAACTGGAGAACCTAACGGAGGTGCTGACCCTGTAAAACCAAATACCGACGAGCCAGTAGGTGTAATCAAGCTGGTTGTTACTGTGCCGCTCTGACCGTTTGAAATTACGTTGAAGTTTGGTACCCCAACTGAAGCTCCTGTATAGAACCCTGCCTTACGTACCTGTGTATATGTCTGACTCAGTGTAGTCGGATTAGTTGAACCAACTTTTGATTTAGCATAGAATGTGAAACTGGTTACTGTCGGCACAGAGTTAACAAGGAATGTACCTTCTGCACGACCAAATCCTTTTACAGACGCTGCTAGAGCTTTGATAGTAAACACATCACCTACTGCTAGACCGTGTGTCGAAATTGTGGTAACTGTGATTAAACTTGATCCAATACCGCTTGTACCAGCAGATGCATCTGTAACTACAGATACAATCGGAACATCACTACCTGGAATTTCGTAAACAGACGGATAGTTTCTCATCATAGAGATTGTCTGCCACTTAGTTGGCTGTAATCCATATTCAAAGTCAGCGTCCAACATACTTTGTGGAATACCAACTTTCATACGTTCCATTGCATCTGTTGCAATAGAATTTAATCTTACTTCTTGTGATTTGCCCTCGACGAAGATCTGCATTTGATCGGTGATCAGGAACTTACTAGTATCGACGTTGAAAATAATGGTAGTAATCTTTTCCTGGCCGTATAGTGCGGCAGGAAAATCGCTGTCGTATGCTTCACTGTATGTTAGATCAACTGCTGTATCTGAATCACTAAAGTTGTACAGAATTTCGTTGCGAGTTGAATTTGTAATTAATAAAATATCTTTTAATTTGTAGAAACCTGGAAATTTTAAATAGCCACGATTCGTACTTTTTGCTGGTAATGAACTTAGACCATTAGTAATAACGTTGATAATAATGTTAGCTAATGTTGTAATGGCTGCGACACCTGCCGGTTCTGGAGTTAGTGTATTGTTTCTATATTGAACAAATGTATTTTGACGTCCACTGAATGCAACACTGGTTGCGATGTTGTTGGTAATTAAGTCAAGGATAAATGTGTGAGCATAAACTTCCGGAAGTCTATTGCCGTCAATCTGAGGAAGACCATATTCAAAATATTTAGAAGCGTTGTTTACTGTGTTGATGTTACCTGTTTTCTTTAGGTCGCTGAGATATCCTTCGAGGATGTAGCTGATATCTCTTTGGCATTTAGCACTGTCATAGGTGTAGTAAGCAAACGGAGCAATGTTGTTTGTTGAATTATAGGTAATGTATGCCATAGTCTCTGCTATGATATATTTTCTATTTTCGTAAATTAGTGTTGCTAGGTTTGGATATAAGTTTGTTGAGGGAGTTACATTCCCTGGTACAAACTTATATGTTGAAATCTGTTTCTTTGACATTTAAATATTTCCTCGAATGATTTAACTCAGTGCTACTGCCATTGCTGCTGATCGTTTATCAACATAGGCTTTGTTTGTTACTTGTGTTTTTGTGGTCGGCTTAGTACTTATAGTCGCATAGCCATTGATAACTGCATACTCGGTTGTTACTGTTCCTGCGGTTATCGCTCCAGAAGATGTAACATCTAATTCTGTAGCCGTCACTTTTCCTTGAACTGTTACGTTACCGTCTGCACCTATAGTAAATGTCTTTGCGGTATTGCCTGTGGCAATACCTGTAACTGTGAATGCTCTATCAGCATTTAAGGTAAATCCATATACACCAGTAGAGATACCAAATTGTGCGCCCGGCATTGATATTTTTCCATCTGTTCCAAATGACCAAGTATTAGCTTCGTTGTTTATGGATACATCGGTAAGAGTTACAAAGATTCCTTTGCTGCCGCTGGCATTAGTTAAAGTGGCGTTCGACCCTGTCGAGGCTGATAAGTTTAATGGCAGACCTGCTGCGGATGTAAGATATCCTGGCAATGTCAAGCCTCCATTGGATCCGAGGCTAACTGTGTAAGCACCGTTGATTAACGAACCAGCACCTGTGGTAATATCTGCTGTACCGTCGAATGCCACTCCGTTGATATTTCGAGCAGTTGCTAGTTTAGTTGCAGTACTAGCGTTACCAGTTAATGCTCCGGTAAATCCTGTTGATGTCACACTGACTAACCCAGCAATAGTTGTTGCTGCCGAACCTAGGCTAATTGCTGTAGTACCAATTGTTGTAGAACTGTTTACTAGTCTTGCGTTGCTAATGCTGGCATTGCCGAAAGCAGTAGAAGGTAAACTACCTTGAATATTTGAAAAATCTGAACGTAAAATTTGGTATCCGCCCACTGTGGAACCGTCATAGACCCTTAAAGATACTGTAGATGGGTCATAGAATACTTCTCCGCGACTGGCACTTTTACGGTTTAGGGTAATTGTATCGTGGTTGGGTAAGAATCGTATACTGTTAAAATTATTAGACATAGCTCTGTATGGTCCTCGTCCTATTATTTATCAGTTTGGAATTTTTCAGGACTTGTGTAATATGAGCAGATAACGTGTAAATATCTCTATGTTTAGTCTATTTAAAAAGAAAAAAAGCTGGGTAAGATTCTATTCGTTAGATCAGAATGTTGCCCTTGTTTATCCCGTAACTCAGTCAAAATTAGTGGAGCGAGACTGGAACAGTCTAGCTACTACAGATAGGAATCAGCCTTCCCAAGGAAAGCAAATTGTATTAAATTGCCCTGCGATCAAGCAATTGGTTAGGACTGGATTTGTAATGCGAGCTCCTGCTGATTTTGTGATAAAAACTGGGCCGGACATAGAGCATCTAAGTTGGGAAACTCCTTTTATGTTCAAGCGTCAGAGTGACAAATACACGTTTGGCGGGACTGATTATTACGTCAGCTGGCACAGCCCTGCACAAACAGAGCCCCTGTTGCCGCGCGAAATCCCCAACACTGACAGGCAGACATTGCATAGTGCAGTTAAAGTAGAAACTCCTTGGCGTATAAAAGCCAGCGATGATATTTTACTGTTGCAGATTCCCGTAAGCTATGACAATGAAGCTAGGTTTACTGCGGCTATTGGCATCGTAGATCCTAAATATATGCACTCTGTTAGCATACAATTATTCTGGCACGTTCTCGAAGGTGAAACTCTAATACGTGCAGGAACTCCTTTGGTACAATACATACCAATCAGCCGTAAACTTGTAGAACAAGGCGGTGTGGATTTTATTGTTGATGTAGCAGGTGATATAGAAAAAGAAATGGAAGAAGCCTACACATTCTCAAATCACAGTAGATTTCCTAGAAGTGATTCAGTTGGCAATAAGATACGTGTTATTACCAAACTGTTTGATTACTTTAGAAACAAATATCCCAAGTCTAAAATTTAAATACTCAGTCTAGTTAGCGGCAGTGAGTTAATCTGTCCACGTAAGAATGTATTAAAGCTCAGTGTAACCCGCGGAGTGTTACCTTGATATTCAGTAACCATATGTTCTACACTAGACGGAAATATTAACATATCGCCAACTTTAGGTGTAATGCTCCAGCTCTTAGAATTATAAAGATTTGACTCGTCGATATCGTATTCTATGGTTTGATATTCGCTGGTAATAAACTTTGTCTGGCCCGATTCACCTTCGGAATCTAGATAGACAATCGCTGAAAAAATACTGTTAGGATGATAGTGCCTATGATGAGTCTGCCCTTTTTCAGTTTTGTTTAGCCAGGATTCTGTGATAGCAATTTCTGCTTTTTGACTGGCTCGCATAATACCGTAGAAATATTCGCATACGCCGTCAAATGCCAATTGAGAAATCTTTTCAAACTCTGGCTGCTCTAGAATATTTTGTGATTTGCTGATCCAGTTGTTATAGTTTTCAGTCCATTCCACTTTGCTGAGATCAAGACTCGAAACATCTAGAGATGTTTTAAAGATTGGTTTTGAAAATAAAGGCCAGAGAGTTTTTTCAGTTGTCATAGGGTTCCAGGATAATAATATACAGTGTTAATTTATGATATATATAGTATCGTTTACGAGGGCGCATCAGCGAATATGAAAATAGAAAAAGATATCGGCATTTGGGAAGGCATCCTCAATGAGAGTGAATGTCAACAGATTATCGATCACTTCAATAATCTAGATCAATTAAATCTTAGCTATACTAGACGCACTATCAAAGATGGACTTGCACATCATAAAAGCGATACTGGGGTCTATGTGCTAGACGAAAAATCTTTGAGGTTTGGTCCAGGAGCAGGATTTTTAGGGTTCTTTATGGAACGCTTTTGGAACTGCTGGACCGAATATATCGACCATTACAGCGTTATGCACGAAGCAGGTAAACACACTATCCGATCAATGAAGATACAAAAAACATTACCGGGAGAAGGTTACCATCAATGGCATTTTGAGTCAGATGCTATTGAAAGATCCAGTCGTATCTGTGCCTGGGCAGTATATCTAAATACTGTTGAGTTAGGTGGAGAGACAGAATGGTTATACCAAAGTGTTCGTATACCTGCAACGCAGGGAACATTAACTATTTGGCCTGCTGGGTTTACCCATACACATCGTGGCAATCCTCCGATTAGCGGTGAAAAATATCTAATAACAGGCTGGGTAGAGTTTTAATGGAAATTCTAAATCTATTTCCTGTTGAAGCGTTTGTATTCAACAATCCCAAGATTGATAATTACGAGCTAGTTGGTAAGATGGAACGAATGACCGACGTACCTCTTAAGAAAAATACCAACATTAGTGTGTTAGCTGACCTACACCTTAATACAGATTTTAAAGAATTATTTGATTGGATCAATCAATGCTTAGAGGAAGTACGTACAACACTAAAATACGATTGCGATCAGTTTGAAATTACCAATAGCTGGTTTAATGTTTCTGTGGGCAAAGAAGATATGTATCAAAACTACCACAGACATTCGATGAGCTATTACAGCGGAATATACTACGCCACCGAAGGCTCACCTACTCTGTTTGAAGATCCAGTCACTCAGAGAGCGTTTGCTCAACTTGAAGTGTTGCGACACGACTATAATTCTTCGATTACTTCAGATGCAGTTCCTGGAAAATTAATTATATTCCCAAGTTGGATGTTTCACAGCAGCCCCACGCACTACTCATCGCTTGATAGATTTGTTATCAGCTTCAATACTCTGCCCACAGGTAAAGTCAATCACGTGTTGGCTACAGATTCTAAAGCCACTATAAGGTTAGAAAGATGATTAAAACACTAACTGTACTCGGTGGCGGCAATGCCGGTCTGATGGTTGCATTATATCTGCGAACATCTAATCCTCACTTAAAAATCACAGTTGTTAAATCTACAAAAATAGGAACAATTGGGGTCGGGGAAGGAAGTACAGAACATTGGAAGATTTTTGCCGAGGCAGTCAATATTCAAAATTGGGAAATGATTAAAGAATGTGGCGCCACACTCAAAGCTGGTATTAAATTTGAAAACTGGCACGGTGATGGCACAAGTTACTATCACAGCATACCCGAATATATGGCAGTGCTAGATTCATATACTGGTAATCCATATACAATGATGTCGATGATTCGTGATGGAGTGGGCACTGAATCAATGCACTGGGATCTTGCAATGAAGGGTCTACATACTGAGCCGCTAGCTGATAATTTCTTTCAGTTCCACTTTGACAGTGAAAAACTAAATGCCTTTTTCCTACGTAAATGTAGCGAACGTGATATTACTGTTGTCGAAGCTGAGATTGTTGATGCTATTATAGACAGCGAAGGCTTTGTTGAATCAATCGTTGACACAGAAAACAATCTGTATGCCGCAGACTTCTTCGTTGACAGCAGTGGATTCCGTAGAGTTATATCATCTCGGCTAGGATCTACCTGGGTTGATTGGTCAGAGTATCTGCCAATGAATTCGGCTATTGCATTTCCAAGCCCTTATCAAGAAACTATTCCTCCGTACACACTGGCTAAAGCATTGAGCAGTGGCTGGCACTGGCGCAGTCCTGTACAGGATCGCTTTGGCAATGGCTATGTATTCAGTGATCAATTTATTTCAGAAGATCAAGCGATTGCCGAAATACAAAAAGAGTTTCCTGATCCTATAAAAATTGCTCGCAAAGTTAGTTTCGTATCAGGAAAGATAGATCGGTTTTGGATCAAGAACTGTGTCAGCGTTGGCCTGAGTAGCAGCTTTGTCGAACCCCTAGAAGCCAGTAGCATATCGACTACCGTACAACAGGCTCGTGTTTTAGCAACAGCATTATCGACCTGGCACCGCAATGATACTGTGACTACAAAGCATTACAATAAGATCTTTGACGAAGTAATGACTAACATTTTAGATTTTATTCAGCTACATTATTTTACCGAACGCACGGACAGTGAGTTTTGGCGTTGGTGTAAACATAATCTAAAGATGACTGAATTTAATGCTGAACACTTAGAAATGTTTAAAACTAACTTTATCAATCAGTTAGCGTTACCGACCACTAACTACTGCATCTATGATATGTTAAATTGGGTACAGGTGATGCACGGGCTTAGGATGTTTGATCAAGAAAAAATCAAACAGCAATATGATTTACATTTCAATCATCTTACAGAAGCAGCGAAACATCATTTCTCAACAGTGCCTACAGAAAAAACGGCAACGTTCTATACTAGCAGAGAAGCAGTAAATATTGTCAAGGATCGTTACACAGATAAGGTTTATAAATTATGATAAATTCATTATGTATTTTGGGTGGAGGAACCAGCGGCTGCATCACAGCTCTGATGATGCGTAAAGCCTATCCAGATCTTAAAATCACAATGATTGAGTCTAGTCAGTTGGGGATTATAGGTGTCGGAGAAGGCTCAACAGAACATTGGAAAAAGTTCATTCAACATATAGATGTTACTGTACCTGACCTAATTAGAGAAACTGGTGCTACCTATAAAATGGGCATTAAGTTTACCGATTGGCACGGTGATGGCACAAGTTACTATCATAGCCTGATAGAGCAATACGGTGGCCACAGCAAAGAAAATGGTCTGGCATTTACCTGGTTGCATATGATTGCCAACGACTGGGATCCATTAGATACACCCTGGTTACTAAGTATGCAGGGTCGTCACGTAGAACCCTTACACGATATATTTGCACAATATCACTTTGATACTTTTAAATTAAATGCCTATCTGCATAGACTCTGTAGAGAAAGAAATGTTGTTATCGTTGATACTGAAATCAATGATGTTATCTTAGATGAGCAAGGCGATGTAAAAGAATTACTAGATAAAGACAATAGAAAACACGCTTATGATTTCTATGTTGACTGCTCTGGCTTCCGTAGAGTGATCTCCAGTAAGCTAGGAGCCAAGTGGATAGATAGAACTAATCAGTTACCTATGAATTCAGCACTGGCATTTCCTACAGGCTACAAAGAAGAAATTCCTTCTTACACCGAATCAACTGCCCTAAGCAGTGGCTGGGTATGGCGTATACCTACACAGGAAAGATTCGGCAACGGCTATGTATTCTGCGACAGTTTTATTGACGAAACCAAAGCCTATGATGAAGTTAGCCAGCATTACAAAAATAATCTTGGTATTGAAGAAGAATTAAAAATTGGTCGTAAAGTAAAATTTGGTGCCGGTCACGTGGATCGCTATTGGATTAAGAATTGCGTCAGTGTTGGTCTGAGTGGCATTTTTGTAGAGCCATTAGAAGCCAGTAGTATTGGCACAACTATTCAGCAGATTTTTATGCTGATGCCATCTATATTCTTTTATGAAAAAGGATACGACATAGCTGCTAAAAGATATAATCACGATATGGCCATACTGTCTGATAACATAGTTGACTTTATTCAGCTGCATTATTTTACTGAACGCACAGACACTGAGTTTTGGCAGTGGTGTAAGAATAATATCGAAGTGACCGATTTTAATAAAGAATATCTAGAGTACTTTAAACGTCATACTCCACACCCACACTATTTTAATCATCCTATGCAGTTGTTTACACACCTAAGTTATACGCAGGTGATGCACGGGCTTAGGATGTTTGATGCATCATATATTAAAAATAAGTATGAAAATCAATTGAGCAAATATAAGGAAATTAATCAAAGTATTTTTGATGAGAATGAACACTACACTAGAAATGTAGAAAGTTGGCCGCATCGAGAATGCCTAGAAAAAGTTAAAGAGAGATATGAAAAAGTCATTATTAAATTCTAAAGTTATTGTATTAGGTGGCGGCAGCGCCGGCTGGCTAACAGCACTATTTGTACAGCGTAACTGGCCACGCTGCGAAGTAACTGTGGTCGAGGATCCTTCTAAACCCCCAATCATCGCAGGCGAAAGTGGTAGCACTACGTTTGTTACTTTCTTAAAACATCTAAAGATTGATAACGACGAATTCGTCAAACGTGTAAATGCCACTCCTAAACTAGGTGGCAAGTTTACTGACTGGAATGGTGTAGGTACTGAATTTATACACGCTCTTCAAACAGACTATGCTCCTTGGCTAAACGGGTGGACCGATTACTTCGCAGGATCTATGCCAGACGCAGTATTATCTCTTGGGCAAATGAGCTCAATAATGCAGGCTGAAAAAAATAAAGATACTTTTCTTAAAACAATATTAGGAAATAAAATACCGCTATCAAAAGCATTCTATTCAACCGAATTTATTAATCAGCAGCGTGTTCCTTTTGGCTGCGATGAAAATTTACAGAAACTACCGTGTAGTCCAATGTGGCATTTTGAAAGCAGAGCAGGGGCGGCATATTTCAAAGAGCTGGGAATTAAGCGAGGTATTCGACTAGTCGAAGGAACATTCCAGACTGCTGATCTTAACGAGCGCGGAGATATCACCGCTATTCACCTCGACGGTGATCGTGTTGAGACAGCTGATTGGTTTTTTGATTGCAGTGGCTTTGCAAGACTGCTGCTAGGAAAAACTCTAAATGAACCATTGGTAGATATGACTGACTACTTTCCAGCCAGGGCAGTTGTTGCTTGGTGGGAGTCTGATCCCTGCTACTCTGTTACAACAAATGCTACAGCGATGAAATATGGATGGAGCTGGAATATCAATCTTCGACATCGGTCTGGTAACGGATATATCTACGATCCAGATCATATTACACTAGATCAGGCTGTACAAGAAGCTGAAGAAAGATTTAATAAAAAAATTACTCCGATCGCAAATTTCCAATTTACTCCAGGTATGATGAAAAATATCTGGAAGAATAACGTATTTGCAGTAGGACTCAGCGGCGGCTTTCTTGAGCCGCTCGAAGCCAATGGCATTGCATTAATTGTGGAAAATCTGTATGCGATACAGGACTACTGGGATCCACATCGGCCAGACTCGCATTCGCCTGAGACAGTACAACGTATGAACGATCGTATGTGGTTTTTAATGGAAGATTTTCGTGATTTTCTAGCACTGCATTACCGAGGAAACCGTAGAGATACAGAATTTTGGCGCAGTCACGGAGAGGATAAATTCCGTATTCCTCCATCGTTACAGTTTAAACTAGACGAATGGCACGATTATTTCCGGTGTACTATTCCAGAACCCTGGCCAAAGGCCTACTCTGCGTCTGCGTGGATGATGGTTTTACAGGCATTAGATGTAGTTGATACTAGTAAGATGGCAGAAGTATACGATAATTTGCTGCCTGTAGGACGAGATGTACTAAATATTAATAATAGCAAGTATAAAGAATTGGTTGAACCGTTTTTATCCATAGAAGAGTGGATTCAGCGGACAGCATAAATACTGTTTAAGGAGACAAAAATGTCAAAGATTTATAAGATGATTTATCGCGATGAAGAAAATGACGCGACTCATAAGTTACACGTTATTGAATATTATGTTAGAGCAGAAGGCCGAAATGTTGCCCAAGCTACCGTAGATGCCGCTAACAAACATAGACACGTTGTAGCAGGACCAATGGGCCCTATTGCAGAAGCAGATGGATCGAATAATTAACGATTAAACAGCTTTCTGGCTTCGGCCATCTGTTCTAACTCGTTTCTAACCGCCTGGCTAGCATACTCAAAGGGCAACCCTAAACAGGCTCGAGTATCATATTTTAGCCAGGCGCTTTCACCTGCTACATCTACATACTGTAAAAACGCCTGGATATGGCGTTTTCCCTTGAGTGGTTCTCTCCAATGCTGGTGCTTGCGGCCACTGTAAATTCCAACATCGCCGACATCTAGATTAATAGCGTGTACTTCGCCCTTATCGTTTTCTACATACAAAGGCCAGTCTTCTTCTTTTTCTAAACAGATAGAAAGAGTAACTTCCGAGCTTTCACGATCGTGATGTTTTTTTAATTCAGAACCTTCATAGTATATTCTGGCATATGAGTAAACTGGATACAACTTCATCTCTACCGTTTCTTCAACTATGGGCTGCAGATGTACACTGAGTGCCTCCATCATCAAGGGACTGTATCGAGCAAATGTATTATCACATAGATCTGCTAAATTTGCATCAGGATACAAATGTCGGCAGGTTGTTTCCATCATAGAAAATTCAAGTGCTAGAAATTTACAAAGTTCTTCACTGACTGCTTTTTTAAGTATGATACAGTCTTGTTTCATATCAGTGGAATAAATCCGTTATTGGTGTAGGGCTTTTCCATCCAGTCTTTGATAAACTCACTTTGTGGAGTTGTATGAATATCAAACCCTATAGTTGTACGAATACCGTCAAAAGGCTCAATTGCTTCTACGTGATGATAGCGATGTCCTTTACCAAAATAAATCTGTCCGGGCTTATTGATAACTTCGATATCATCAAATACAGTTTTTGTAGTTTTTGGATCAATAGAAATATATCCGTGATATTCAAAATCGTGATGGTGTCTATGTATTAACTGGTCGTCGGTATGATAGTTAACCCAACTCTGTATCCAAAGCTCTCGAGTATCTCCTAGCTCACTTCTAATTAAATTTCTTAACTCTTTGTAGACTCTATAAAATGCAGAGCTTGGAGCAGTTAGTGTAAAAATATTGTATCGGTCATAGGTCCAAGTCGAATCATTATCCGGAAACATAACTTTAAACAATCGATGAGCGTGATGTAGATCGTCCATAAGATCGTGTTGATGCGTTGCTATAAACTCTGATTGATATAGTAAAAAATCTTCTTCTCGTTTCGTAATCATAATAACATATTTCCTAAATTTATATTGATAAGGCATCGGTAGTTTGTGTCTTTACAAAAAGATGCAGTATGATAGTATCTACCATCAAATGCTAACAGTTTGCCTTTCTTTGGAGTTACTCGTTTTTTAACTGTAAATTTTCCATTCTTGATTCGATCGATATCGGCCTGGCCGCTATCAAACGTGTCATTGGTTTCGTTGAAAATCAGTGTATCACCATCGCTGTCATTGACATAATATATTGCATTCCAGTGCGGATGGAAACTGTCTATATGCGGCATAAGGTGCTCTACATTCTCCGGACCATTGGCTAGTGTTAAGTTTGCTCGCATTCTATACAATCTATTAAAAGGTACCGAAGCCTGACTGGTAATACTTAATACTAGCGGGTAAACTAATTGAAAAAAGTTACTCACTGGTGCGTTTTTTTCATAGAAAAAATGATTAAATCCGGGTGGGTTTGATTTTAAATTCTTAAAGCAGTCGTCTCCGGATACCATATTCTTGTTTAATACCCAAGGAAAATCCCAACCAGTTAATGTATCTTCTAGATAATTTTGGTAGTCAACAGGTATAACATTTTCAATTTCAATAATATCGTTCATACTTTCCTATATAAATTTCCTGATATTGATATGCGATCTTTTTCAGATGTCTGAAAAGGATAGACCATATGCGGCAAACAACTTGGGAATAGAAATATAGACCCTTCAAATAAGTTATCTACTGGAAATTCTGACTCTCTGATTTCTCCGAATGCGTTAGTATATATAAAACTAAACATTCCGCTACGTGGCATATTGGATAATTTTACGCTCGGGTGTGCTAATTCGTCTTCTATCTTATAAGGAATAGTTAACCAAATTACAAAACTATAGACACCATCGTGTGTGTGCATTGGGTTGAATTCATTTTTCTTTTGTATGTTTACCCAATAACTTTGTAGAGTTAGTGAATCTGCTCTGAGGTCCTTTGCAGTACGTGTTAGATTGTGTCCGACTTCATACTGTGTGCATAACTCTAATAGATATTTTTCTAGTTGTTGTGAATTTTTACTTAATTTAAATTCAGATTCTATATTACCAGCAAGATTTTTATTAAACTTATTTTCAAGTTTGTCTAATTGGTCAACTTCCAGTTTTAGAGCTTCCACCAGCTCAACTGGTACTGAATCTTTTACAAACCCAAAGTTTGGGAAAGATCCGTACATCATACGGCTGTTCCAAAGATAGTTAACACTAATCGCGAATCATCTTTATTTGTTCCAAAATATTGATCGGCACTGTGCCAAGTATTAGGAGGAAACAGTATACATCTGTTATAGACATTTTCAATTGTTAGTGATCTTTTAAATATCTTTCTCTGCTCTTGTTTATATTTTTCAAAAACGTGTCGATCTTCTGGCTTAGCATCTAACTCTGCAAAAAATTGCTCATTAAAGTGCGGCAATGCTTCGTGAGCGGTTTTACGATAAAATACAGTTCCGGAATCTTTTGGAGGAGCTGGGTTTAAATATATCAACCCAGCTACGTTATAAAAAGATTCATCCTCGTGTATCCAACCTTTACCATAACTTTCATCAGTTAGTGTAAAGCTCATCTGTAACTGATCGAATGCGTGTTTATCAGGGATATGTTTGATTAGTTTGCCTGCAACTGTATGAAAATAACTTTCATTTAATTTATCTAGTGTATCTGTGCGTGTTCCGGCATAGGTGTCAATATCGTCTCGCTTAAATTCTTGTTTCAACGCAAACTGGCGCCATAACAGCGGAGCTTCAAAAAAATTATCGATAATAACAGTTGGCTGGCTAAGTGTACGCTTCATCTTAACCTCACAAAAAATACCTGATTTAATCTCGAATCTTCTTTGGTAGTTCCAAAAAATGCATCTGCACTATGCCAGCATCTAGAATCAAATAATACAAATCTATTATAAACACTTTCAACTTTAATCTCTGGAGTGAAATGTGTTAATTGATCGTTCCTGTATTTTCCTATCTGCTTGCGCTCATCTGGGGTAGAATCTAATACGTCTTTCATAAACATCTTAGTATATTCTTCTCCATTAAAATCCGGAGCATCTTTATAGATAGTGGTACCACAGCCTTCTGGAGATTCTTTATTAAGATAAACAACTCCTGCTACGTGTAATTTTGGATCGTCATCGTGTACCCATCCTCGACCGTAAGACTCGTCAATCATTTGAAATGCTGTTTGCAGTTCATCAAATTCTTTAAATCCATAGGGACGCAGTGTAAACATTATCTTTTTACAAACTATATCAAACAGTTCTTCGTTTAACTCGTGTAACAGTTTTGTTCTGACTCCAGGCCAGCTGCCTCTATTGCCCTTAAAGAATTCCTGTTCTAGTGCATATTCTCTCCACAGGTCAGGATCTTCATAAAAGTTATCTACAATTATTGTTGGGAAGAAAGGGAACAGAAATCTATTCTTAAGATCTCCCTGTTGTATAGCCGCAGAGCTATTCTGGTTGAGCTGAATTAATTTTTCAGAATAGCTTCTAGTCATTTGGGGTTGCTGCAAAGTTAACTGTTATTGCTAATCTTTTAGTAAACATTTTAGGACAGGTACTTGCGTGATAGTGTAAGCCATTAAATAATACCATCTTTCCTTGCTGTGGCAATGATTTGTGTAACGGATAATATTTCTCAGCTTCTTCAGTTTCTCTAAAGATTACAGTTTCGCCATCGGATTCGTGTACGTAATAAACTGCGGTATAATGTTCTTGCTCATAGTCTCTATGAGGAGTGTTATGCTTATAGGGTGCGTGATGCATTATGTATTTTGTGTTTAGTAAAAAACCGGCACGAACTCGTAACAATTTTGTTAGAGTCATATTTGATTTTTCAATTATAGCATCAACTAACGGCTGGAAAAACCCTAAGTGCGGATTTTCTTCGTGCTTATGATAGTAAATTAAATTCCCAAACCCGGGCGTATTGCTATTATCTAAGGCACTATTTGCCAGTTCGCTGGTAGTATCATTCATAAAATGCCAATCAAAATTAACATCTGTTAGATAACTATAGATTGATTTTTGATAATCTACATCGACTATGTTGTTAAATTCTACGGGTTTAAATAGTTTTGTCATTTTTTATCCTATACCAATTCCTATCACTTGACTCGCGTGGATCGTCTGTGGGCAATTTAGTCCAACACGGAATGCTCATACTTAGTCTCTTACCCATTGGTTCTGCTATGTGATAGGCCCTTGATGGGATGTAGATAGCATCACCTGGCTCTAAAACAACATCAAAAGCTAGATCAAGTTCTTCTTCTTTCAGCTTATGATTCATTGTGCCGGTTCGATACATTGAGCTTATTCTGTTATTGAAAACTTTCCATCTTGTTTTGCCCTGTGCCTGAACAATAAAATTAGATGGATAGTCTTCGTGTATCCAAAAACTCTTTGAATCTTCTAGGCCTCCGTAGACGTGTATGGCAGCATTAATCATATATATGTTTTCTAAAATTTCTAGCAATTTCATTGTTTTAGGACTGTGAAAAGCATAATCCATAATGACAAATCCAAAACCATTATTAATTCTATCAAACATAAATCCTTTATCTTGTACTTGTCTACCGAACACCCAAGATTTTTTGTTTGTAGGAATTTCAATTTTTAAATTATCTTTGCCGATCATCTCAAATGTGTATAACTCTGGTTTGTTTATACACGATTCAACATCATCCCACGTGACCATTTCACTAGCTTCCGGCAATAGTTGCTTGAAGTAATGAGGTTTATCTTCGTAAAAAAGATTTGTTTCGTTAAGTAATCGCTGGCCGATAGCGTTCATCGTCTGTCCTTATTAACTTGATATTAAAAGAAATAGAAACACGGTCTTCGTCTAATTCATTAGCAGATACTCCGTGAGGTAACCATCCTGGAAACATTATTAATCTGCTAGTGATAGGGTCATAGCTAATAGCAGATGCGCTAATAGGTGTAAATTTTTCTATACTAGCAAAAGAAATAGTAGCAAAGTCCTGCATCATATTTTTGTAAAGTGTAATTTTACCTTGGCCTGGTTTTGCTTTTAGATAAAATGCTCCAGATACAAAAGATGCATCGTGCATATGAACCATATTAGAATTAAATTTACAATTTACATTGAACCATAAATTTTCTATTACAGGAAAACACCATCTTTCATCAAATCCAAAATCTATAATACAATTACGAGCTTGAGTTAATATTTTATCTTCTAAAGGTTTTAATTCGGCATACGTTCCTGGACGGAAATCTTTACTTTGCCAGCCGCCGTCATTACTGAGTTTTCTACCCACCGGTTCTTGTTCTTTTAATTCGTAGCATTTTGCCAACATAGCGTCTGTTGGCATATTGGTGTCTTCCCACCACACGGGAGTAGGGAAGTATAATTCAAAGTTCATTTAGAAAAATCCTCCTAGGCTTCTCATAGTCGGTGGAGTTTCATAACTATATGCAAATGAGTGACTCCAACGAAAATCTACATTTTCCGAAACAAAAGGTACGTGGCATACATTTGCTTTATACAGTGTCATTGTTCCAGCAGTACACGGTGATTCACCTAAGAATTCAAATCCCCATTTTGCCATTTCTTCATTGCTTAAATTTGACCAAGCTGGTAATCGTGTTGGCAATATTGCCATCTCTTCCCAGGCTTTTCTCATTGGGTGTGTGGTATCAATTTGAAAATCGTAAACTTCGTTTTTCATAGTGCCGTGGTATTTAAAGAGCTTGGTACTGCTATCTGCAATCTTGTGATCAGTGAACCATAGATTAGATACTAGTCCGTGTACATAGTCAATATGGGGTAAGCGGTAACAGCCGAGCGGCTTAGCACGTTCCTTGAAATATAAATTGCCCCACTCGTGTATCTGTGGATCAAAAACATCTGCAGATATATGTTTATGATTAAAGTCTCTTAATAAGAAACAAATATTTTTATGTACCCATTCAGGCAAGTGTATTGTATCAAAGGGATTTGGGTCAAAGTTATCAGGATGATTGTTATCTTTTTGAATAGGAAAAGATGCTACTAATTTTTTAAATAATTCAAAGCCGTCATCGTAGAACGGAGCTTCAGCAACCCAATATCCAACATCGGGAGACAATTCGACATAGTCGTATTTCCAATCCTTAAGTGCTTTTACCTTAATTATTTTATCAAAGGTATTGGCATCTGGGTAACAAAATTTAAAATCGTTGATATTCATTTTATATTAAATGTCATTACAATGCGCTTCTCGTTGGTTCTATTGGCCTGTACACGATGTTTTAGCCAGCCTGGAAAAATTAGTACATCGTTAGTATGTACTTCAACTTCTTTATAAAGAGCAAGTTCTGGAATTATAGGATACGAATTTTTGTGATATTCTAGAGGATCTTTGAATTCAATGTTTCCGGAGTTTGGTGGACATTTAATATAACAGCTGGCTACAAACGTTCCAAAATTATGTGTATGCTCTTCGGTGTACCCTCCGAAGTGATGTCGATTACACCACGACTGGGTAACTTCTGAATGTCCGACAATAAAATTATTAGCGTGTCGTATATCAGCAATTTGAGCGCCTAACCAGTTTTGAAACTTAGCTAGTTCGTTCCACCCGTGTGGCTGAAGACTCTGATCTACGCTTACGGTTGATACTGCATCTCCTTTTTCTAACTCGGAGTTTTTTTCTACGAGAGAAAACAGCTGGTCTATTTTTGGTTCTAATTCAGCTAGATTAAATTCGTAGTTGAATTTCCAGACCAGCGGTGGAAATAAATGGATAGCTCCATTACTCAGCTGCAACACCTGGTTGTGCCCCTTCCCAAGTATCTAGAGCTAGTTGTAGTCCCATTAGGACTCCTTCCATCTTTAGATTGTCCTGTGAAATGTCTTGACGCTTAGAAAAATCAATCGACGTAATACCGTATGGGTTTAATTTTACATTCGCGAATTCTTCTTCAAGACGCTTTAGTTCAGTCTCTGATTTTGCTTTTTCTTCGGTTACTTTTGCCATAGTAGCAATTAGTGATTGTTTGTAGTCCATAATATTATCCTCTCTTTTTATACTTATTAAGCACGGCTAAAGTGCGTGTCAATCGTGATGCTAGACTGTCGTGCGATAAAATTACGCAGTTTGAAGCATAATTAAATTCTTGCTCTTTTTGTATGTCTGTGTTGTTTGCTGTATCTATAGTTACATTATAGCTAGATGTGCTTAATGCTTTACGAGATAATGGGATATACTGACACAGTGGGGTTCCTGCCCTGATCAAGGTACTGCTATTTAGGTCTTTCCAGAATAATTGCACATTCATTAGATGCGCATATCGTAGATCTAATATACCCGTTGCTGCTGTAAATCTTGCTTCGTTGTTATACGTTACTGGTAATTGCAATAGTAACACATCGTCATCGGCTTCGACTCGCCAAGGAGTTTCGATCTTAACTACAGTTTTTAAAGTAACGTTGTCATCTAAGAATATTTCTGTTTGTTCCTTAGTATGGCTTGAAATATAAGTGTCTTTGCCTTCGGCAAATTTTGTAAATCGATATGGCTCGACCCAATTAAATCCTATGCCGTCGCCTGTGGTTGTGATTATAAAATCGGCCGGTGCCAACATAACCCAGCCAGTTGATACTACTTTATTAATACCAGGACAGTTGGCAGACGATACTGCAACCTGCGATTCATCCTCTGCAAATTTGCGTTTGATTGATGACGATTTTGTTATAGGGTATAATTTTTCAACACCAGACTCTAACGAATAAAATCTAATGCTTGGTTGCTTTTCTTTTCGCATCCAACCAAAAAGTTTTTTACAAAGTGTACTCATCTTTTCCTCCGTAAATTTCTTGTTTTAGAAATTCATAGTGTGTAGGTAAATCTTTCACGTAGTTAATAACATACTCCTTATACTTTTCGTATACACGTTTAGTATACTCTAGTTCGTCCTGTTTCATTTTACCACCGATTAACACCATTTCTTTAGTAGACATCGGTTTAACTCCCATACCAGCAGCTATCATTAGGCCTGCAATAAATCCGGTTGGGTATGTTTGATTTGATGTTATATTACCAAGTAGATTAGTATATTGAGATTGCTGTAGTACATAGTCATTAATTAGTTGTGGACAATACTCGTGCTCATTAGTACAGTAATTCCAATATGGCGTATCGTCACGCATCGATAGGGCATAGTGCTGCGAAATAAAATCTTTAAATTTTAAAACTTCTTGTTCGACAGCAAAATTAAATCCTTCTTTTTCTGTACGTGTTACCCAACCACGTCTGCGATTTAATATTTCAACTAATTTAATAATGTTTTCGTGTGTTGTTAGCAATCCGGTCGACTCTAATGGTTCAACAAACCCATAACTCAAACCAACGCCTACAACATTCTTAACCCACGCTCTGTGTCTGCGACCGTGTCGCATATCTACGTGAAATAATTCTGCACGTTCTGCACGTTCTGCGCTACCTGTTGTAGCAAGATGTGCTCTAAATTCTTTCGCGGCAGCTTCTTTAGAAGTAAATTTAGATGAGTATACATAGCCAGTGCCTATACGATTCCACAGTGGAATATTCCATACCCATCCATTTCCGAGAGCGTGGCAGTCTGTGTAGTTGTGCATTTCTTTTTCACGATCTTCGTATGGTAGTCTGCAGGCCCAGGCGCAGTCATTAAACAGATTATCGTCAAAAGATTTAAAAGGAGATCCCATCCATTGCTCGAGTAATAGTGATCTAAAACCCGTACAGTCGATCCATATATCTGATGTTAATCGAGTACCATCAAGCAAAATGACTTCAGAAATATTTCCAGTTGTATCTTTAGCGTATGCAGTAACCTCTCCGTGAATATGTTTTACACCGAGCGGTAATGCAATCTTATCTTTAAGATACTGACCAAATAATTGTGCGTCAACGTGGTATGCAGTATCCCATTTAAAGCTAAAATGTCTTAGTTTATCATTTAGATTTTTAGTCTGCTTGTTGTTATTGGCTAGGAATGTATTTGCAGTGGCGAAGAATTCTGCAAATGATTCTGGACCGTATTCATCGGGATATAGAGTTGCAAGCTCAGACCAAGAACTAATTCCTCCCGGCTTGTCTGTCATATCTAGTCCTAGGCTAAAAGGGTATTGAAAACTAGATCCGTCATTTTCTCTAAAATTTGTAAATCTAATAGAGTTTTTATAAGTGGCATTACATTCTGCCATCCAATCGTTGTCTTCTAATCCTAACAACGTTAGAAACTTAGTGATATGCCCTAACGTGCTTTCGCCGACTCCTACGGTTTTAATGTCTGGAGACTCGATAACCGTAACTTCAATATGCGGGCATAACTTTGCTAGAGCAGCAGCAGACATCCAACCTGAACTTCCACCACCAACTATGGTTACTTTTTTAACCCACATATTGTATTATTCTTTCGTCTCGGTATAGATATCTGTGCCGCCGTAAATTTCATCTCTTAGGAATTCATAATGACTTGGTAATGTATTAACGTGTTCGATTATAAAATCTCGATATTCTTCAAATCGACGCTTAGTATACCCGATTTCTTCTTGCTTACGACTCATTTCTTGCCTAGAGCCGTTATAAAATATAGCTTCTTTAGTTGACACGGCTTTTACACCCATACCTGCAGCAATAAACATATTACCTACATAGTCGCTAGGATATCCTAATCCAGCACCAATATTTCCCATTAGATTAGGATATTGTGCCTGTTGCAACATATAGTCACCCATCATTTCTGGTTGATACTCATTAATCTGGGTACACCAGCGCCAGTACGGAGTATCTGTTCTCTGTGAAAGAGCATAATGTTGTGATACGAAATCTCTAAAACGATATACATCGTGTTGTACAGCAAAGTTAAATCCTTCTCTTTCGCTGCGTGTAATATATCCACCACGTCGATTCAATGCTTCGACTAGCTTAACAATATTCTCGTGTGTAGTCAATAGGCCAGTTGACTCTAGTGGTTCGACAAACCCATAACTCAAACCAACCCCTACAACATTGAACGACCAAGCACGTCTACGAACACCGTGACGTATTTGGATATTAAACATATCGGCATCTTCAGCTCGCTCTTTGCTGCCGGTAGTTGCTAAATGATTACGGAATTCTCGCTTGGCATCTTCGTCTGTGGTAAAACGCGATGAGTAACAGTAACCAGTACCGATACGATTCCATAATGGAATATTCCATACCCACCCGTTGCCTAGTGCGTGACAGTCAGTAACATTGTGCATTTCTTTTTCACGATCTTCGTAAGGAATACGACAAGCCCAGGCACGATCGTTGGCAAGATAGTTGCTGAAAGGCATAAATTGTTGCCCCATCCAGTGTTCTAACAGTACTGACCTAAAGCCAGTACAGTCAATCCACAAGTCGGCTTTTAAAATAGTTGTGAAGTCATCTAGAAGAATTTCTGTAATATTACCAATATGATCTTTTCTATGCGAGTGTACTTCTGCTTGTATATGTTTTACACCATTTGGTATTGCGATTGTATCTTTAAGATATTTTCCAAATAGACCTGCGTCCATATGATAGGCAGTATCCCATTTGAAATCATAGTTTCGTAAAAGGCCATTTTTGTTTCTTGATTGCTTGTTGTATTTTGCAAGGTATGTATTGCCAGTAGCGTACATCTGTGCAAACTGTTCTGGACCGTATTCATCTGGAAACATAGTAGCTAGTTCTGACCAAGCCATAGTTCCGCTTGGCTTGTCTGTCATATCTAGGCCAGACGAAAATGGATATTCAAAATATGTTCCATCGTTTTCTCTAAAATTTGTAAAACGAATTGAATTTTTATAGGTAGCGTTACAGGCTGGCATCCACTCTTCATCTTTTAATCCTAGCATATTTAGGAATTTATTAATATGTCCAAGTGTGCTTTCGCCTACACCGACAGTTCCAATTTTTGGTGATTCAACTAGTGTAATTTCGAGATGCGGACATAACTTTGATAGTGCTGCCGCAGTCATCCATCCCGAACTGCCGCCACCAATGATTGTAACTTTTTTAACTTGCATAGGATATCCTTTGATAATAGTGCCAGTTTATTTATACTGTGAAAGTTTGAGACAAAAAAAAGACGTTATAAAAACGTCTTTTTTTAATCTAAATTAAATTAGAATACTGGGAACGGATTATCATCTGGGCCATACCAACTAACCTGTTTGTCTAGATCGGTTTCGTTGTAGATTCCGTATTCGCTGGCTAAACCAAGTTTGGAGCCGCCTTCGCTGTACAAGAATCCGTCTGCGTGATTAACTCTTGCGTTAGTTGGGATTGCTAAGAACTCGCCTTGGAATCCTTTCCAACCTGGATAACGTTTCCACGCCTGCATATCTGGCGTAGACGGAACTGACGGTTTAGCTGGATCTGGTTCTTCTAATAGAGAACGAGCCATCTTTTCTTCCATAGTTTCGAACTGATATGGATCTGCTGCTGGTTTTGGAATCATTGATTTAACTAGGACTTGGTGTTGATACCAATCACTGTTACTATCTAGAACACCGTTTTCTTTAATTGCATCGTAAATCATACCCAACTGAGCACCTTCTGTGCCGTAGGCTACTTTGCGAGCAACTTCGTGGTTTGTGTATGGACCATCACGTTCAACCCAAACCATAATCTGCTGTTGCGGGCTCCACTCTAATGTCCAGTCCATTTGAATATTGTCTGGAGCGTCGACCCACGCGATTGTGGCATCTGGACCTTCATAGATTGGCCCTTCTTCGCCCGGATCTACGATTTTTCCAACATACCCTTGATATGATACTAGTGCTTTTTTCATAATATTATTTATACTCCAAATTATCTATATTCTTCTACTACAACTATTCCTGGTCTTCCATCTGCACCTCTGTGTCCGTGGAAATAACCGCCTGTACCACCAGAACCCGGTGCTGCGTGTCCTTGGTGATTATGTGTAAAATTGCCGCCTTGTGGGTGACCACTTGGTGCCGGTCCTCCGAAGTGGCTGGTACCACCTGGGCCAAATGAGTGATGG
>Ga0209296_1000734_pt1 | contig 27925 bp, 22 predicted proteins | sample S_130206_EF_Meta_FD_187319 | JGI IMG/M metagenome (GOLD analysis project Ga0209296, IMG submission 187319) | Freshwater microbial communities from Lake Simoncouche, Canada to study carbon cycling - S_130206_EF_MetaG (SPAdes) (version 2) | ecosystem: Environmental > Aquatic > Freshwater > Lake ... | reverse complement strand
AGGATACTTGAATGAAGTCAAGCCATATCATGTAGTAATCAAAGAATTTATCTTTAGGTATACTCGCACTGACATATTTGAAGGAGATATAACCGACTTTGATTTGCCGGCTCAGTACAATTCAACGATAGACCAATTTGTTACTCCTGAATTAGTGTATGCTAACCCAAGCGGAGATAATCAATATCTACCGTCAGACCCAATATGGCAAACTGCTCCGTATAGCCAATGGTTTGATAACTATGGTTTAAGTATATCTGGTCAAGACGGATATCAAATATCTGTGCTAGCATCTTATATGTCATTAAATTCAACTTCATGCTATGTTGACAATGTAAATGGTTTCCCTGTATCAGGTGACATAATCCTTGGCGAAGAAGTTATGAGTTATGCTAGTAAAAATCTAGCAACTAATGAGTTGTCTGGAATTTCACGCGGTATAAACGGTACTACTCCAACAGTACATATACCCGGTGAAGATATCTTTATAAACTTACCTGCTGTGTTAGTGCTTAATCAAGGTAGAGGTTATGTAAACCCTCCTAGAGTTACTGCATATATTGATACTTCTATATATCCTGCACCAAGAGTTATTGCACAATTTGAACCAGTAATGAGTTTGGGAATTTTAATTGGAGTAAATGTAATTAATCCAGGTGAAGGTTATGCAGTTTTGCCTAAGATTATTATTGATCCTGCATTCACTGTGTCAGTAGATAGCACACAGGTAAATACTGTAACAAATACAATTGGTATAACCGAACCCACTTTACAAACAGGTGATTTAGTAATTTATACATTAGCACCAAATGGTACACCAATCTTAGGATTAATTCCAGGTCAACACTATTATATAAATCTACTAGAGATTACCCCATCTCCTGTGTTTGCACTTTATGCATCATACTTTGCCGCAATAAACAATCATGACCGTATGATTTTATCATCACAGGGTACTGGAACACAACAGTTTAGTGTAAGTGCATTTGCAAGTTGCGTGACTAGTTCAACTCCAACAAGAGAAAATAATATTGCATTACGGTTTGATAGAACAAGCTATACTTCTCAAGTAATAGACTGGGTACCCTCAGGGTTCTATGGTTCATTTTATGCTGGTACAATTGATAATAGCGCACAGGTTTCATCTTCATCAATTACATTGGAAAGTACAAGACCTCCAATAAGTCAGCTTCTAGCTAGTGCCCATGGTGTAAGTTTTGAGGTGTTGAATACAACGAATCAACAAACATTGACTTGGTCTTCAAGAACAAGAGACACTGTTCAAACTTATGGACCAATAACCTCTTATCCAAATGCTATTCGTATTAATCCAAGTACAGGCGGTGCCGATGTTGCCGGCGAAATTGGTTCTACAATTGGTTTCTATATTGGTATGCCAATCAAGTTTGTTGGATCAACAATTGGAACTACATTAACAAATGGTGTAACTTACTATGTTAAATCATTGATACAATTACCAAATCCTACTACTAGTGTATTAGAAGATACAGGATTTACTATTTCTGAGACCGTAGATAACGGCAATCCTGGACCAGTTTTTGTACAAAATACGGCTACAATCGTAACTGCTGGACTTATATTGTATGTAGGTCAATTGACAAATCTTGCTGTATTAACAATTAACTATGATGGAATTAGAACCGCTACTAATACAGTTTCTGGTACTAATACTATTACAGTTCAGTTAACTCCTACAGGATTGGCAGGGACTACTGGATTCTATTTAGGAGCTACGATATTCTTTACCGGTAATGTATTTGGTGGAATAGTTGAGAATGAAATTTATTATGTAATAACGGTCATTGACAATCATACCTTCACTATGTCAACCGATAGCGATCCTACGACATTTAGCGTAACTGCAACTTCATCTAGTAATAATTCTATCACATGCGAAAGTGCTACTGGTCTAGTAGTTAATGACCCTATAATATTTACTGGAACAACATTTGGTGGGATAGTTGCAGGTACAACATACTACGTAAGAGAAATATTTTCAGGTAATACATCATTTTCTATTGCAGCAACTTTTAACGGTTCCGCAGTTGTATTGACTGATGCCGCAGGATCATGTACTCTTACAAATCAAACTACTGCATTAGCATTGACAACTGGTTCGGGTAGTATGACATTAAATGTCGGCTTACCAGTAAGTCCAGGACAGGTTGAAGGACAAGAATTTGAGTTCTATAAAACTTCTATACCATATTCTAATGTATCTGGTACTGCTTCTAACTTGTTGACAAGAACTATTAGAGCAACCCTTGCCACAGTTAATAGAATTTGTTTAGCTGAAAATTTAACAAATATCTACAACAATTTAGAATTCAATATTGCGTCTGATGTAGGTGGACTAACTGTAGCCGGAGAACCATACACTGTTAATGGGTTTGACACCACCACAGTAATAGTTAGCAATACCGTCGGTTCCCCTGATAACTGGTTAACATTACCTGTAGCAACTAATCCAAATACTACTGATGTATTGTATGTTGGTATGCCGATAGTATTCACCGGTACAGCATTGGGTGGAATTTCAATTGGTGTAACATATTATGTTTACTCAATAAATGCTAGTCCGCCAACAGATACAGGACAATTTACGATTTCTGAATCTAGTACACTTGATGAAATATTTGCTATAACAACTAGTTATGGAACAATGACCGGTACAGGTGACAATTACTTAACTATTAGCGGTGGTTATTCATTAATAAATTCAGTACAAACTGCAACGATAACTAATGCTAGTCCAGCAGTAGTAACAGTGACCGATGGTGGTGCATTCCCGAATGGAACTGCTATCACGTTTGGAACATATGGTACTTTACCTGTGCCGTTAAACGAGGTAACAACATATTATGTTATTAATATTAGTGGGGATACATTTAATGTATCATATAGCCCCGATGGAGCTGCTATTAATACAATTACTGCTGGGTTAGGTCCTCATAGAGTTTCACAAACTAATGTGATATTAACACAGCAAACTATTTCTGCCCCTGTGTTTGATGTTAGATATCTGTTGGGAGGTTATAGTGCTGCTATCATTTCAAATGGTAGTGGATATTCGGTAAACAACACTATAACAATACCAGGAACACTACTGGGAGGAACAACTCCTGTAAATAATTTAGTATTAACTGTTGCAAGTATCAATTCAACCGGTGGTGTTACATCAACAATTGCAAGCGGAACACCTAATGGAATAGTATCTCAATACTACTTAAAAGTATTGTCAGAAAATCAAGTGGGTGTTTATAGTAACCCTAACTTGACAGTAGCAGTATCGGGAGAAAATTTCCCATACACGGGTACTATTTCAACAGCCGCAACTGCTACTAACTCTAGTAATAATAGAGTTACTGTAACAAGTGCTGCGAGTTTTGAAATCAATGATGCTATTGTATTTACTGGAACAACTTTTGGTAATATTGTATTGGGTCAAACTTATTATGTAAAAACAATTGATTCGGGTAATACTTGGGTGACTATTTCTGAAACAATAAGTGGAACCACTTTTGTGTTAGCTACTAGTTCAGGTGCAGATATGATAATGGCTAAGTCAGGTGACTTTATATTCTTACCGGAACCATTCTTCTTTACCCCAAGTATTGTAAAATACAATAATCGTGTGTATCAATGTATCATAAGTAACAATGATGCTGACTTTATTTTTGGTAAATGGGAGTTACTAACATCAGGTGATAAGAAATTGAATGCATTAGACAGAATCGTTGGTTACTATCAACCTACTGTAAATATGCCCGGTGTTGATTTGACTCAATTGGTTACAGGAATAACATATCCAAATAGTACGTATACGGGTAATGCATTTGCTCCTGATGATGAATATGAATTAAACATTCTGTTACAAGATCAACCATTCTATCCAGTAGGGATTGATTTAAAAGCTATTATATGGAATGGATTAGTTTATATTGCTGTTTCAGATGCCGGCACGTATTCGGCAGTTAATGTAAGTGCAGATGCCACTGACTGGTCAATCAATCAATTAGCTAATCAAGAACTATCTATTACTGACTTAATATATGCGGGAGGAAGTTATGTTATTACTACAAATAACAATGCGACCCCCATATTAATAAGTGATGACGGAGTTACTTGGAGTAGCACCGGTACATTTAATGTACCAGCAGAATCATTGAATAATATAATTTATCAAAACACAATATATGTTGCTGTAGGACAAAACATTGTAACATCTAGTGATTTAGATTCATGGACTGAACGTTATGCATTTACTAATGGGTTAACTAATATATTCAACGGTGTTTGTTATGCTTCAACTGCCGGATTCACTGGTTATATTGCAATTGGTTTAGGTCAGCAAGTAGTTGGTGACACCGCGGTTAATGTTGCAATCATATATACAAGTTTGAATGCATTCACCTGGACACAAGTTTCATTTACTGCTACAATCTTGGGATTTAATAGTATTGCAGCAAACAGTCAAACAATAGTAGCTGTAGGTGACGATGGAATCATATATACTAGTTTCAATGGTACTACCTGGTTCGTGCAATCTTCAACTGTTGCTAGTACGTTAAATCATATAATTTGGGATAATTACAACAATAGATTTGTTGCAGTCGGTGATAACGGAACAATATTAACTGGTACTACTAATGGTATAACTTGGACAAACCAAACTTCAGGTGTATCTACCACATTAGAAAGTGTTGTTTGGAACAACACTGCACTACAATATGTAGTGGTTGGGCTTGATAACACAATTTTAACTAGTTCTAATGCAACTGCATGGACTGCCTCGGCAACGTTTGAAACTGCACCGGTAGTGTACTCAATTCAAGGTGATGACTTTACGCAAGGTTACGGTCCAGAAGAATTAGTACCGGGTGTAATAGCTGATACTATTATGATGACTGTAGCTACTCGTCCGGGAACAAACTGGGACGAAACTGTTTATCAACATGTTGGTTACAACACTGTTTCTACAGAAATAACCCCAACAGATGGTTCTCAGGTTATATATAGTTTTAAAAATTTAGTTACAATACCTGCTCAACTTGCAGTTTTTGTAATAAATCGTACAACTAACTTAAGCACTTCTTTATATAATATAACTAACTATACAGTTGATTGGTATAACAAAACTATTACATTAAATACACCTATAACTTATATTGCACCTGATAATACTGATCGGGTAAGAATTGATGTTTATGAAGTGGGCAATGGAGATCAGTTAGTGAAAGCTAATACCGAGACAGATGCATTGCGTCCTAACACAATTACTGGATTCCAAGAAATATATGTAAATGCAAATTTCAGCGCAAGTATAGATCAAGGATCAGGAGTGATCAGACCAGACACCTCACCGATATTTGTAACTGCTATCAGTACTTCTAGCACCACAAATGCAATAACATGTGATAATGTTACTAATTTTGTATTGAATAGTTCAGTAACCTTCATTGGTGCAGTCTTTGGTAATATTGTTGAAAATCAAGTTTATTATGTTAAATCCATTGGAAGTACTACAAATAGAATTACGGTTTCCGATACTTATAATGTAAGTACAGGTACTGCAGGAGAGACTTTCTTGTTGACCGACGCAACTGGTATAATGGATGCTGTAATTGCAGTTGGCACCGGTTTGCCTTGGACTACTCCGTCAGTCTTGCACAACGGAAACTCATTAGTATTAGGAACTTATGCTCCAGTCGTACAAACAACTGCTAGTACTAACGTAATCACAACGATAAGTACAGGCGGCTTAATAGTGGATACACCAGTAGTATTCGCAGCACAATGTTTGGTAATATAACTCCGCATGCGGTGTATTATGTGCATAGTATTGTTGACGGTAACGACTTTACTATCTCTGAAACTCAGGGCGGAACTGTATTGACATTAACCGATGCAGTTGGTGGTGCTACATTAGTTTCTAACGACTATGCGTTTACTATTGCCGACAACGGAACCTCAGCAGCATTAGTATTTGCAAGTACATATGACGTTACTACAGATTACTTAACATATACGATTCTGGGCGAAACATTGCCCGTTCAGTATGGTTACACACTTCCGCAAGTTCAATTGTTTACTGGAGATGACTCAACAGTATCATTTGACTTAACAAATTATGTTGGTGACAATAATCCAAACAATGCAATTGTAGAGATCGACGGGATTAGACAAACTCAGTCAGCTTATACCATAAGTTCTATAAGCAATACCATACTATTCAACAGTCCTCCTCCTGCAGGATCTACTGTAGCAGTAACAACTTATAACCAAACTCAGCGTCAGTATTTGAATACTCAATACGACATCACAGGGTTGACTGTTGCCAACATTGTTGGAATTGATAATTCTCTTAGTGCTCCGGTGGTGATTACGGTATCTGGAACAGTAACTGCCGATAATTCAGTAATATGTAATTCTACTACTGACTTGATAGCAGGACAAGATATAATATTCAAAGCGAGTATTACTTCAGCTGGCGCATTTGTAAGTTCATATCAATATGAAATTATTACATTAGGTACTACTGACTGGAATGCAATTGGATATGTTGGAACTCCTGTAGTTGGTGGAGTATTTACTTCAAGTGGAATAGGATCAGGTACAGGTACTGCATTGCTTACTAATTTAGGTGGCATTGGTACATTGGGCCAAGTCTACTATGTTAGATCAATACTAGATGCAACACATTTTACAATTGAAGACCAATCTGGCAATATTATTACTCTAACTGATAATACTTCAAGTAATAACTTGTATGCGTACAGCGGTGGTCTTGTCACAGTAAGAGTTATTACTGGAATAAATCATAACTTTGCAGAAAATGATTTGGTTCGTATTGATGGAGTAAGTGGCTCAATACAGTTAAACAACAATACATATTATGTAAAAATAATAAACACCATTGAATTTGATTTGTATAATCAACCATACAACCCTGCTTACGCAGCAACTAACAGTCCAGTGACTGATGTATCATCATATACTTCAGGTGGTTATGCTTGGTTAGATCAATTGTTTACCATTATTGATACTGTTGCAACTCGTACAACTGCAACCGGTAACAGAATTACTGTTGATAGTACTGATATTATAGTGTCAAATACTCCAGTCTTGTTTACTACGTTTGGTGCAAACGTTGGTGATAATATCTTAGGTGGAATATTAGCAAACACTCAGTACTATGTATATGAAGTAACCCCTACTATCTTAGCAGGAAACTTCATTATAGGAAATAGTTACCAGATAATTGAGGTAGGTACAACTGACTTTACTACTATTGGAGCGGCGAGCAATACTGTATCTGTTATTTTTACTGCTACTGGAATTGGAAGTGGTACAGGACTTGCTTCTGGATTGCAAGAATTCACGATTACCTCTGATAGATATCCAAATGACGCACAAGTTGTATTGACTGATGCGACAGGATCAATCAATGTGTCTGAATTTGAACAAGTTAATGTAGACAGATTATGGGTAACAGTAAATGGTTACAGAGTTCCATCTAGCTCATTGAAATTGAATCCTTTCAATAATTTGAGTATTTTGACAACTATTCAGACCGATGAACAAGTTATTATCACTAGTATGATGCCAACTGCAACACCAAATGAAGAAGTTTATTTATTGAATGTATCAACTTCAAATGAACCTACAGTTTACAGAGCAAATACACAAACTAGAACTTGGTTGACTCAACCTCTACAGTTTACTGACACTACAATATATTTGGACGATGTAACTCATGTCACGGATAATATTGTACAGAATGTAATATGCCCCACAGAGGTTGACGAAAAATATAACATTGGGTTAACTGCTAATAAAAATGCAATATGTCTTGTTGTGGTATACAATGAAACAACTTCAACTATAGTAAATCCTGCAAACTTTACAATAATTATTGTAAATACTTCCCCAATATTGCAAATCTCTAGTCAAGTTACTACCGGTGACTCATTGACAATTACTTCAACTGTTGGACGACTAGTCTATATTAATGGTGAGCAAATTGCATTTACAGAATGTGACTTGATTAATAATACGCTTAGTCAATTGACTAGAGGTGCAAACGGTACCGGAGTTAGAGGGTATACCCCGACATACACTGAAGTTTTTGGATTGATTCCTAGCAATGTTATGTCAGATGCATTGTATTCAACCGTTTGGAACCCGATTCCAGGAGTCTATAACACAACTGAAGGTGATCCATTGCAGATTGCTTATAGTCAGGGTGCAGATTTCTTAAGAACGGATAGAAACTAAAGATAAATAAATATATGAATGAACCAGAAGAAAATAAACAAATCCAGTATGAACCAACTGGACAAAAGCCTAACGAACAAGTGGGCTTTTATTTCTCTTCGGGTATAAAAATAACGGATCCTAATACTAAAGAAGTATTGGTTCAAATGCGAGGCGATAATTAATGTCAGTAATAACACTATCATATAAAATAGAAGGATTTTTAAAAATCTACGATCCCAATGACGGGGAAACATTTGTAGACAAGAAAAATGCTATAAATTACGAAACTATGTCAATCGCCATTGCGGATACATTAAGCAGTCGCGGGTACGGGGAAATCTATGAAATGGCTTTTGGTAACGGCGGCGCAAGTGTGTCCGATACCGGAGTTATTACTTATTTGCCACCAAATGTAACTGGGCAGAATGCTGCACTTTACAACCAAACATACGCTAAGATTGTAGACGATACTAGTGTTTTTAACTTGGACCCCACACGTAACAAGATGACAGTTACCCATACAACTGGTAAGTATTACACTGATATTTTAGTACAATGTTTGCTAGATTACGGCGAACCAGCAGGGCAAGCAGCGTTTGACAATAGCACTCAAACCGATAGTTCTTATATATTTGATGAATTGGGGTTGCTTGCTAACTATGGAACTGACAGTTCAGGTGCAGTTATCACACGATTATTAACCCACGTGATTTTTCACCCGGTTCAAAAGAGTTTAAATAGACAGATTCAAATTGATTACACTGTTAGAATTCAAAGTCTAACAAACTTAGTAACAATTTAAGATAAATATCAGATATCAAGAGAGATTTCAAAATGGCATATACAATTGTAAAAACTAATGGTCAAGTATTAACGACCATTGCTGATGGTACTATTAATACAACTAGTACTTCACTAGCATTACCGGGTAGAAATTACGCCGGTTACGGCCAATATTTAGACACAAACTTTGTGCATCAACTTGAAAACTATGCTAATTCAAGTCCTCCCGCTAACCCATTAGCCGGTCAATTGTGGTATAATACAAATTCTAATACTATGTATGTGTGCCCAGTAGATGGAACTACATCGGCTAGTAACTGGTTAGCACTAACATCAACTTCTAGCGGCGGCACGACAACATTTGGAGCAGTCACCGTAACTGGAAACATTGGGGCAAATAATATTACTGTTACAAATGCTATTTCTGCTGATACTATTACTGTTCGTTTAGCAACGGTTACAGCTAATGCGACTATAGCAAATGCAACTGTTACTACCGGAAACATTGGAACATTAAACACCGCCGTAGTAACAACTGGCAGCGCATCTACCGCAGGTACATTAACCGGTACTTGGACTATCAATGGTACAGGAACTGCGAATTCTGTGGCAGGTACTGGTGTCTATATGAATTCAGGTAACATCGTAGTCAACAATTCAGGAAACACATACGGTATTAAAACAGACAGATACATGTATGCTAATGGAACACCGATCAGTTTTTCAGGTACATATAACAATGGAAACGTATTTGATTACTTGACAGGATCAAATGCGGTGTCTCAATTCTCCGGAGTCATCGCTCCAACTAGCGTAACAACTGCAAATATCACAACAAGTGGCAATACTGTAGCTGGTCAATTGACGGGCAATTGGGCATTAACTACCGGTAGTAGATTAACTGCAACATACGCTGACTTGGCTGAACGTTTTGAAGCTGATGCATACTATGATGCAGGTACTGTAGTTGAATTAGGCGGAGAAAAAGAAATCACTAGCGTTAGGTACGAATTAAGTGAAGACATATTTGGAGTTATTTCTGATACTGCTGCTTACTTGATGAATTCGGGCGCAGGTGACAATATAACACATCCTCCTGTAGCTATGACAGGTCGTGTACAAGTTAAAGTAACTGGTATCGTTAAGAAAAGTGATCGTCTAGTTAGTGCAGGTAACGGATTGGCACGTGCTGCTCAATCAGGTGAAGCAACTGCATTTAACGTTATTGGTAGAGCGTTAGAAAACAAAACCACAAATGATATTGGAACAGTTTTGGCAATTGTTACCGTGTCAAAATAAGGATAAAAAATGACATACGCACAATACGGTACAATATCAGCAACAGATTTTAATACATTCGTAGGTGGAAATCCTACGACAACTGCTAACGCACTTAATGCTACATGGGCTACTGGCGGAGGACAAGCAGGGTATGGACAAACTGCTCTTGCTAACGTAACAGTAGGTAATACCGTTGCAGCAACAGGACAGTGGGCAAACTTAGTAAATTTAACTGCAAGTGCAGCATCACATCAAGGAACTTCTATTACTTCGGTGACTGCACCAGTGGCTGGTGGAACAATTACATATCTTTCTGCGATCCCTACTAATTTGCAAACAATCTATACTAGTAGATTAAATGCAACTACACAGGGTAGTACTAGTGCTAATTCTGCTAACCGAGCAACATCTTGGACTAATAATCTAGTTGCAACGTTTACTGCTAGTTTTGCAAATGGCGATGCTGCTAGATACTTTTTTAATGCAGGTGGTTCACTTAAGCTAACATTTAGTCATCCAAGCGGTGCAACAATTGATAACTCACTAAACGCACTTGCAACAGCAATTGGAACGGTTGTTGTTGCTGCTCCCTCATCCGGGACTATTACAGTTGCTTCAGTTTCATATAACGGTGTTACTAAGATAGGTGGAAGTGGAACGGTAAATTCAATATCAACCAATTCAGGTTATTGGGGATTAACTACATCTAATACTACTATTTTCAGCCAATTAGTTGCATCTGCCCCGGTAGGATATACTAATACCAATATCAATGTCGTTGCAAAAACTACTGCTACTGTAGGATCTAATGCAGATAATGGTAATGTTATCACTATATATTGTAATTGGGCAGAACTTAATTCTACTGGTCTAACAGCAGCGGCAGGTTCAAACTCAATACTAACTGTAGCGTATCCAGAAACAACATATCTAGCTGCCAATTCTTGGGGAACTGTAACTACCACTGCAGTGGTTACTGGCTCATAATTTTTTACGGATAGGTGATATCCATCTAAATACTCTTAGGAGAGTACGATGGATATCAAAAATTTGCTTGCTGAATCAAAAGCAAGATTCAATCATAATTCGGCTAAAGCATATCTAGCAGAAAAATACCAGTCAAAACTAATCGTCGCCGAACAAGGTGGTTTATGGAAAGCCAATGCTGAAACTATCTTATTGCTCAATAGCTTTACATCAGCTAATCTAGTTCTTGTTGATACTTTTAATAGTCCAGTAAAGGTTGATCGGCAACAACTTTTAGAAAAACTTCAACAAATCTACGAAACTACTATGGAACAATGGTATACTGAATGGCAACTACTTGAGAGCAAGAGATGACCCGAGGCGTAATTTTATTTGCTTTTAATACCGAGAAATTTAATTATTACAAAATGGCAGAATATGCTGCCAAACGCATAAATCATTTTCTTAATCTACCGGTAACCATCGTTACTGATAAAGATTCGTATCCAGCAGATACTGAGTATGTCTGGGACAAAGTAATCAAAATTACACCTGATAAAAACAACACCCGAGTATGGGGAACTTGGATTAATAAGGGTAGATGGCAAGCATATGAATTTACACCATATGATGAAACATTATTATTAGATGTTGATTATATAGTAAACTCATCAAATTTGTTAAAAATATTTGATTTTTATGACGATTTTTGTTGCCACAATACCATTGACTTCTTGATGCAGCCAAATGCTGAACAAGAAAAATTAAGTCATTATGGATATAACTCTCTTTGGGCTACTGTAGTTGCATTCAAAAAAACCAACAAAGTTAAAAACATCTTTAATTGCATGAAGATGGTGCAAAACAATTATGAATTTTATATGAATCTGCATTCATTTAATACGGGTATCTATAGAAATGATTATGCGTTGACTATCGCACTAAGTATTATCAATGGGCATTTAACTGACAATCGTGATTTTATCCCGTGGAATTTGTTACATATAGGAAGCAATACACAAATATATAAGTCTAATGAAAATGAATTAGATTCTGAATTCACTGTAACTTTTGATAATTGGCAAAGAGGTAAAATTCGTAAAGAATACATAACGATTAACGATTTAGATTTTCATGTCATGGACAAAGAACTCTATGTGGGAATTATTGAAAATGGAAAATAATAAAGGCTTTGTGATTATGGCGCAAGGCGATGACTATGTGAAATGCGCCCAAGCCTTAGAACTTAGTATTAAACAAGTAATGCCCAATGCCAATGTTACTATTATAACAACTGAAATGTTGCCGCACGGTGATCAGTGCCCTAATGTATTTTGGAAATTACAAAACGATTGGCAAGTCTATGAAGCTAGTCCATATGAATATACTATCAAATTAGAAGCAGACATGTATATCCCTCGGTCAATTGAATATTGGTTTGATTCATTGAAAGATAGAGATGTTGTAATATGCACTAAAATAAAAAACTTCATGCAAGAAGATTCTACTGTGAAATTTTATCGTAAATTTATTATTGATAATAAGTTACCAAATACATATAACGGTATTACCTATTTTAAGAAATCACAAGTAGCTCAACAATTTTTTGAAACAACTAGAACTATTTGGGAAAATTGGAAAGAGATACGAACTACACTACAATGTAATGTAAATGAAGTTGCTACTACTGATTGGGTATATGCAATTGCATCTCACATAATAGGAGTGGAAAAAACCACACTTCCTCAATTTGAACCAATGTCAATGGTTCACATGAAACAATACATTAATAATACTCCCTCTGAAGATTGGACAGATATATTCACTACCGAGATTCTACCGCATACAATTCGTATTAACACTATTCCTCAGTTGTATCCATTTCATTATCATGTTAAGCACTTTGCAGATACTATATTGGAGAACCTAAAATGACAGAAGATAAGGATGATTCTATATTTGTTTGGAATGCACCATCTATTGAAAAGCCTGAATTTAGATTGTATTATGATGAATTAGGTAATATAATCTGTTATTCTGGTGATAAATTTCAAGGTAACTATATAGTCGTTGATGCTCAAACTTTTGCTGAAGGTAGGTATGATCTAAGAGTAATTGACGGTAAAGTCATTAAAAATTCCACTCACGCAACTATCGTTAGATTGACACCTAGCGACACTGGAACTTTATGTGCTAATGAAGACTTAAGTGTTATTGTAGCTGAAGAAGATGAAGTTGAAAAACAATATTGGAAATTAACTGTTTATGAATTTTGAAAACATAATAGATGTGGCTGATTTAGATTGTATATATTTAAGTTATGATGAACCGCAAAAAGAAGAATTTTGGCTCAAGATAAAGAACATGGTTCCTTGGGCTAAACGAGTTGACGGAGTTAAAGGCAGTGATGCTGCACATAAAGCAGCAGGTAAAGCAAGTGAAACTGAACGCTTTATTCTAATTGATGGTGACAACATGCCTGAAGAAAGTTTCTTCAACCTGCAATTAGACTTTACTGATAAAGACCCTAAATACAAATTAGCACAATATCGTTGGAAAGCAATTAATAGTATTAACGGATTGCGGTATGGAAATGGAGGTATGAGCAGTTGGACAAAGACTTATGTTGCTAACATGCAAACACATGAAAATCAAACTGACGGTGATGTTTCACGTATTGCTGATTTTTGTTTAGATAGTGCAGATAATTTATATTGGTCAATGTATGATTGTTACTCTACTACTTATCCCAATCATACGCCGTTCCAAGCGTGGCGCGCTGGGTTTCGTGAAGGAGTTAAGATGGTACTTGACAAAGGGTCAAGGCCTGATATTGATACATTCAAAGAGACTGCTGCCAAGCGTAACCTAAACAACTTAACTATATGGCAGAATGTAGGGGCAGATGTTGAGAATGGGTTGTGGGCTATATATGGCGCACGATTGGGAACATATATGACTATGTTAACTGATTGGGAACATACTAATGTTCAATGGTTTGATAACTATATCTCATTGTGGGAAGAACATAAAAACGTTGACCCTGCTTTTGAAGCTGCAAACATCGGGGACTCTCTTAAAGATAAGTTAGGTCTACCCATGTGTGCTTTAGACAAAGAACAAAGTAAATTCTTCAAGCGACACTATAATGCTGATAAGTACAATGTTGGTCCATTAGTAACCGAAATGGATGTAATAAGAAAGATTGAAGGTTGGTGATGAAAAAATTAAATGATGTAATTTGGATAAAGAATAATTCCGGTGATATTGTTTCTAATAAAGAAAATATACAAACTGTAAAAAATCTATTAAATGATACTGGGTGTGGGTTTTGTTTAGCAAAATTTACACAAGTTACTATGCATCTAGGAACAGGTTTGGTACATTCATGTCACCATCCTAAAGCACATGTTATTCCATTAGAAGAATTAGAAAATAACCCGGCAGCATTATTTAATACAAGCCAGTTAAAAACAGCACGTAAACAAATGCTCACTGGGGAAAAACCAAGTGAATGTGATTATTGCTGGAGAGTTGAAGATAGAAATAGTCCTAGTGACAGGTACTTCAAGAGTCTTGAAAATTGGGCATTATCAACCCATGACATGGTACTTGAAAACGGGCACGAGATTGACTATTATCCTACTTACTTAGAAGTTGACTTTAGCAATGTATGTAACTTTAACTGTATCTATTGTGGTCCCGAGTACAGCAGTATTTGGGTAGAAGATTTAAAAAGAAATGGCCCGGTTAAAGTATTAGAACACACTAGTAAAGTGCAATGGGTACAAGGATGGCAAGACTTGGATTCTATTACTTACAAGAATAGAGAACACAATCCATATGTTGAGGCATTTTGGAAATGGTTCCCTGAAGCATACAAGAAACTTAAGTTTTATCGTATTACAGGTGGAGAGCCATTATTAAGTAAAGAAACATTTAGAAGCATTGATTGGTTAATTGAGAACCCAAATCCTGAATTAGATTTCAGTATCAACAGCAACATGGGAGTACCGGATAAGTTGTGGTATTCATTTTTAGACAAGATAAAAGTATTAGCCAATGGCAAGTATGTTAAGAGATTTACACTGTTTACAAGTGTTGATGCCTGGGGAGAGAAAGCAGAATATTTACGCCCAGGATTAGATTTTGAATTATTCAAAAAACGATATGAAGAAGTCTTGCAAATTGGTGGGGTAAGATGCGTAATCATGTGTACATTTAACTTATTAAGTGTTACTAGTATACAACAGTTATTAGAATGGCAATCTGATTTTGCGAAGCAAATAAATGTTGACAGAGAATTGTTACAGTTAGAAACTCAGTTTGGTGTTAATTTAGGGGGAGAAATTTCGCATGTTGAAAGAAACAAACTATCCGGAGAGCATTTTGCAATAGTTGGAATTGATATTCCCTATCTACGCCATCCTCAATGTTTAGATGCTCATTTTTCAGATAAGAATTTGATTGAGCAATACTTAGTTCCGGCGATTAACTTTATGTCAAAAAATACAGGAAGTTCACATTGGGGATTGCATCAAGGTTACGAGTCATATGAAGTTGAAAAAATGAAAAGAATTGTATTTGACGTACTTCATTTTAACTCAATACATGATGAAAAAAATCCAGTTGTAGTTGAAGGCCGAGCAAAGTTTTATGATTTTGTTAATGACATGGATAGGCGCCATGGTAAGAATTTCTTAGATGTTTTTCCGGAGTTTAAATCATTTTATGAAAAATGTAGACAAAATAAAAATGACATCTTAAAAGAAGAAAATAAACTATAATCTATGTCACACAAATTACATTTTTTATATGATTTTGTTTTTCCTAATATGTTTTTGCCCAATGCGCTTATAACAGAATACGGTATAATAAATTATCTATCATCATTGCATGTAACTAACTTGAACCAACGCCCGGCTAGTATCCTTGAAAGAGAGAACGGGTTTAATGATCAATCTATTGGTGGAACATTGTATGAAAATGCCTTTGGTACACAACCAAATACACAAACCGGATCACATATAGCCAATCCTTGTTGTGCAAAGTATTTTGAATATGTTCCTGGGTCAATGTTTGAATGGAAAAACAAAGTTAATAAATATTTTTACCCAATACATATGTCCCCTCATATTGATGATTTCACTGGAATAAGTAGAAGCGGGAGTAAATTAAACGGTGAATATTTTTGGAAACATATGTCCACTTTAGCATTGCAAGATGCTCGTCAAGGGAAAGCTATTATTTTTATAGACTATGCACAAGAAAATTTTATTGTTTATGATACTTACTGTAAGTTACATGAATCGTTGACTAATAGTGGAATTTCTAAACATAATATAATATTAGCCTTTAATAGTTTTAACGCCAAAGAAGTATACGAATCTTGGTTTTCTGAAGAAGAACGTAAATTACAAGTTAAAAATTGGCCATTTGTCATGGTAAATACTGCATTTCATTATTATACTTATCCTAGCGGACGAATGACCGTACAAGAATTTCAAGACACACGAAACACAGTTAGAAATAAACATTTCATCTTTAAGATAAGACGGCCCAGGGAACATCGTTTAGCTTTCTTGTATAAGATTGCAACAGACAACTTATTAGAAAAAGCTGATTGGTCATGTTTGACCCCAACCAATTTTGATCAACACCGTATTGTTGAAATTCAAAATAGATATCAATTTGAATTTAATTTAGATAAAATTGTTGAATTATGTAACAATATACCACATAATTTGGATAGTGAACAAGGACTTACCTATGAGTCAGTAAGGGCTTGGACCGATTCAACACCTGAGTCACATAAAAATTCATATCTATATCTGTGTACCGAGACGTTTACCAACGGGGAATACAAATCATTAACCGAAAAGGTTTTTAAACCTATTATTAATTTTCAACCATTTTTGTTTATAGCATATCCTGGCGCATTAGAGCTACTACGTAGCCTGGGGTTCAAAACTTTTTCACCATTAATTGATGAAAGTTATGATGATGAGCCAGATGAAATTAAAAGATTGGGTATGATATATTCTGAGTTAAATAGAATATGCTCAATGAGCAAAGAAGAAATACATGCATGGTATTGGAGCATGGAAGAAATATTAATTCATAATTATAATCATTTTTTGAATATTTGGAAAAACAATGAACATACAAAAAATTTAATAAATTATATGATTATGCGAAGTAAGTTGTGAAAAATAAAATATATTATGTCGGACTATAAAATATGACTGCGTTAAATTTAAATTGGGTTGACAAAAATTTCAACAAAGAAAATCTTGTTGTATTTGATATTGGTGCCGCTGATATGGAAGTGTCAAAAAGTATACGACATATGATTCCCTCTGCGAAGTTATATGCATTTGAAGCGTTTGATTATTGGCATACTAAGAATGAAAAAACTGCAATAAAATTAGATATTAATTATAATAAAGTAGCAGTAAGTGACATAGACGGTACAATAATTTTTCATCCATGTTTGACACAACATGGACAAAATTATCCTTTTTCTGGAAGTATATTTAGACCAATGGATTATCATACTGAATTACATGAGCAAGTATACGGTGATCCAATCACAATTGATAGTATTAGATTAGAAACATTCTGTAAAGAACATAATATAACCCCTGATTTCATACATATAGATGTTGAAGGGGCTGAATTAAAAGTATTTCAAAATATAGGAGAATATAAACCAAAATGTATTTGGGCAGAAACATGTGCATTTGGTTGTTATGATACTAATATAACAAGTGATGATTTGGATTCATTGTTGTCAGAATTGGGATATTATAAAGTATATCAAAGTAATGCGGATACACTTTATTGCCAAACTGCTTTTGAAATTACACCCTATATTCCACAATGAACTATAAAAACAATACATGGGACAAGGTAGATGTTTCTTATTTAAAAACATTTGACAACAAAGTTCCTGTCTACTCACCGTCAGTTTATAGAGAATTTAGGGGAGAGATATTTACAACTTATCACTCTAAAACTCATCCCGTACATAACCTATTACCTGCTGATTGTGTAGTGCATGGTAGATTTTCTAAATCATACAAAAATGTACTTAGAGGACTACACCACGATGATAAGACATACAAATTAGTACAAGCATTGGTTGGTGAAATATACTTAGTAGTACTAGATGTTCGTGAAGGTTCCGACACATTTGGCAAGTGGGAGTCATACATAATCTCTGAAAAGACTAGAGATCAAGTATTAGTACCACCAGGATTTGCCAATGGACATTATGCATTAACTGATTGTGTATTTCATTATAACTTGTTTTACAGTGGAGCATATGTTGATGAAAATAAGCAAGGAGTTATTAAATGGAATGATCCTAAGTTCAACATTGAGTGGCCAACTACTATGCCTACATTACAACAAAGAGATAGGTAGCATGATTAAAAATTTAGAAAAATATAGTAAAGTAAGAGACATTCAAACTACTGAAAAAGACCTTATTGACTTTGAACAAAAAATAGTTGAGCATTGGGAAAATGCTAAAATTAGAGGCCCAATTCATTTGTCAAATGGAAATGAAACACAATTGATTGAAATATTCAAACGAATTAAAACTACTGATTGGGTATTTAGTACATGGCGTTCACATTATCATGCGTTATTAAAGGGAATAGACTCTGCTTTTATTGAGAATAAAATACTTGCAGGAAAATCTATTACCGTGTGTAATATAGATGAGAGATTCTATTCTTCGGCTATAGTAGGGGGAACATTATCTATTGCATTAGGAGTAGCACTATCAATAAAGAATGAAAATAAACCCGATAAAGTTTGGTGCTTTATCGGGGACATGGGTTTTGAAAGTGGTATATTTTATGAAGTACACAAGTATGCTAGAAACTTTGGATTACCTGTATATTTCATTGTAGAAGATAATGGGTTATCTACTTATACTCCAACAGATGTAACATGGAATTTTAAAAAAGATATCCCGGAAGATGTGATTCATTATTCATATAAATCTAAATTCCCTCACTATGGAACAGGCAAATGGATCGCATTTTAAAATTAGTGTATAGTGCTTGGTATAATCAATTTGGTGTTCATAAAATGCCTATTCCAAATGGATTGCCTAATGTGTTAGTAAAGCATATACAGGATTCTGCCACAGAAAACAAAACATTAGCAGAGGTACAACAAGATATACAATCAGAGAGCGAAACAACAGTTTTCGTGCATGACCATAACAATTTTATTGGATATCACAGAAGATACTGTGATGAATCTACTATAATAAGTATAGATGAAATAGCGAGTGATAATTCTATTTACCTCTATCCGGTTGAAATAAGGACAGTAATTCATACGTTGGTAAATAAGATTAGTTTTACTCTGGCAGGTCAACAAATAAATTATCAGTTTACTGATACTATCCCTACTGCTGTGCTATCACATTTAAGAACAGGTAAATTAAAATTACTAATTAATTATTCACACGAGCCAATGGGCACTGATGAAAAACAACATTTTTCTATGGTAGAAAGTAAAATGAATGAATTGGGCATTTGCGGTAGTAATATTATAGTAGTAGCCGGAGCCAAATTTTCTCATCCATCTTGCAAACTTAATTTTACAGATGGTGGAATATTGATGGGTCAACAAATGGCTGCTGAAATGGAATTTTACCCTAGAAAAACAGGATTAGGATATTATTCTGATTATGTCAGAGAATCCAATTTGGACAAAAATAAAATTAGAAGTAAAAAATTCTTATGTTTCAACAGGACATTAAAGTCTCATAGATTTATGATTGCTTATCTAGCATTAAAATATAAATTGTTGGACAACAATATATTCAGCTTCATCAATCCAAATGATGCAACAGTAAATGCTATATACCAACACTTAAAATTTTATGTAGATAACAATGATAATTTAGAAGAAATCGCTTCAACTATACATAATTTAATACCGTATGAAATAGATACACAGCATTTATCTGTAGCAGCTAAACGAGGCTTTGGTAATGAAAATTCTAAAAAAGAACTATACATAGACACATACTTGCATTTAACTTCAGAAACTAGATTTGATTCAGGTGATGATCCATTCTTTTCAGAAAAAACATATAGACCTTTAATGAATCTACAACCCTTCATACATATAGGAAATCATCATTCATTGAAAAAATTACATGAAATGGGGTTTAAAACTTTTCACCCGTTCATAAATGAAGATTATGATTTAGAAGAAGATCCTAGAAAACGAATGAGTATGATTGAAAAAGAGATAGCAATTTTTAATAATAAATCTATAACAGAAATACATGATTGGTATTATTCTATAACTGATATATTGCTTCATAATCAACACCAATTAGAAGCAATGAAAAACATAAATCCTTATGAAAAAGCATATGTTGACATTAAGGAAATGTATGAATAAAGTATTAATAACCGGCGGAGCAGGATATCTTGGATCAACACTGGCTGAACACCTATTAGATAACGGGTATGCTGTAACTGTACTAGATAACTTAACCTTTAAACAACTGTCACTTCTTCACCTTTTCAAACGTGAGAACTTTAAATTTCATTTAGGTGATGTTCGTAATACTGAATTTCTACTTACATTAGTTAAAGAGCATGATGTTATAATACCATTGGCTGCTATTGTGGGCATGCCTGCCTGCAAAGCAAATCCAGAATTAGCAGTAGATGTAAACTTTAAGCACATTGACAATATAGTAAAAGTATTGCGAGAAAATCAAAAACTCATCATACCAAATACTAATAGTCAATATGGGTCAAGTGACACTATTATCACAGAAGATAGCCCATTTAAACCATTATCGCTTTATGCTAAAACTAAATGTGACGCAGAAGATTCAGTATTGGGTAACGGTAACGGAATAGCTTTGCGATTAGCTACTGTGTTTGGAGTTAGCCCGAGAATGCGACAAGATTTACTAGTCAATGATTTCGTATATAAAAGCATTACTGATGGATATCTAGTTTTATTTGAAGCACATTTCAAACGTAACTATATACATGTGCAGGACATAGCACAGACATTTAGATTTATGATTGAAAACTATGACCATTGTAAAGGTCAAGCGTTCAATGTTGGCTTATCTACGGCTAATCTAAGTAAATTGGAACTAGCCTTAAAGATAAAAGAACATGTACCTAGTCTTGTAATTAAACAGGATGATTTTAAAGAGGATTTTGATAAACGAAACTATATAGTTTCAAATGAAAAGATAGAGAATTTAGGATGGAGTCCTAAGTATGACTTAGACTACGGGATTAAACAATTGATAGAGGCCTATCAATTTGTTATAACAGTCAATAACAGGAATTTTACAAACTTATGAAAACAAGAAGATATTTACAAACACTGTCAGAATTGATAGACCGTTTAAGCATTGTCCAACTTAAAGAAGTATTCATTACAGATTACAAAAAAGAGTACGGCGACGAAATTGCCGATATCGTACACGACATACAGTTAATTATGGACGAAAATCCAGAATCTAATATAACTGCTGAGACCATCCGCGCTATTATAGTACTAGCCCAAATGAACTTGCATATTTGGCATAACGAATCAAACTACCGTAGGGGTATTAAAGACGGAAATAATCTTGAACTAACTCACGGATTAAATGGTATACGAAATACTAGTAAAAACATTATCCAAGAAGTAGTAGGCGGACGTAAAGACTATAAAGTTGATTGTTTAGCTGCTGAATGGAGTGATTGGGAAATTAGCTGGGGCAGAGATGTAGCAGAAGATAATAAACCTTCAGTTCCCTGAGGATATGCCATGCCAGACATACTATCACCATACAAAGATTCACTAATCAATGCAATGACTTACCTTGGCAATAAAGATAACACCGTCTTTATAGGTCAACAAATTGTATATGCAGGCAACCCTATGAGTACTACATTAATCAATGTATCTAAGGATAAAATGATTGAAGTTCCTGTTATGGAAGAAACTCAAATGGGTATGAGTTTAGGTATGGCTATGACAGGTAAAACTGTGATATCATTCTATCCAAGATGGGATTTTATTGTCTCTGCTACTAATCAGTTTGTGAATCATGTTGACAAGTATGAATTGATGACTGGACAGAAAGCAAATATACTAATCAGATTGGGCAAAGGTGCAGACACCCCATTAGATCCAGGACATCAGCATAAAGGTAATTATATTAATGAATTCAAGTCATTGTGTCCCAACATCACATTTTATGATTTAACTGATTATACTTCAATATTAGATAGTTATGTTAATGCATATGAACAAGGTGGAGTACATGTGTTAGTAGAATACCCAGAGTTATATTTTCAATAAATTTATAAGTCATAAGTATATCAATGCTTAGAGATGTATTTTATTACGGTAAAAAACCCAACGTTCACCCAAGAGAAAAATTTTCAACTTCATTGGAAGATGCTAGACAACAATGTACCACTGAACACTTTTGGATAATCAACGAATACTGTGATTATCAAAACTTTGATTGGGACTGGGATTTTGAATTTCTTCCAGACGAAGATGTTTGGGCAGAAGAACATAATAATGTATGGCCTAGTCAACATCAAAAAGATAGTGGAACATGGCTATGTTCATCACAATTAAGCGAAGTAACTATCTATCGTGGTGATGTTGATCCAATTAAGCGTAAAAATGACAACTGGGTATTATTAGATTTAGTTGATGAAACTAAATTTGACTTTGGTTGGCATCCAGATCCAACCGATCCACCTTATATCTATACTTGGGGATGCAAATTTTTTCCAGTAGAATTGCAAGCATGTTTAGAATATCATGCTCCTAATGCAACCAATATAAAATACATGAGCGAGATAATAGAACTATTGCCGCAGACAGAACGATGGGTTGAAATTCAAGAGATAGATAAAACATTATTTGATATTTCTTGGAGACCCGATCCATTGGATCCTCCTATGAATTATGTTTGGGGAAATAAGCATATTGATGGTAAACTAAAATCTACCTTAGAGTATCATATGCCGAGTGCAACAGATACAAAGTATATGCAAGAATTACTTACCGTGTTGCCTGAATTGGATCGTTGGAAAGAAATACAACTGATTGACAAAACTAAATTTGATTTGAGTTGGAGGCCTGACCCAAGAGAACCTGCATATATCTATGTGTGGGGAAACAAATATGTACTCGGTGACATAAAACCAACGCTGGAATATCATTGTCCCGGTGCAACTGAAATCAAATACATGACTGCTCTAATTGATGTTTTGCCTGAATTGGATCGTTGGAAAGAAATACAACTGATTGACAAAACTAAATTTGATATGACTTGGAGGCCTGATCCAAGAGAACCTGCATATATCTATGTGTGGGGTAACAAATACGTAGCAGCAGAATTAAAATCTACACTAGAATATCATTGTATCGGGGCAACAGATATAAAGTATATGGGAAACGTTGATGTTTTGTCTGAATTGGATCGTTGGAAAGAAGTGCAAGTTATAGACAAAACTAAATTTGATATGACTTGGAGGCCTGATCCAAGAGAACCACCATATATCTATGTGTGGGGAAATAAATATGATCCGGCTGAAGTTAAACCCACACTAGAATATGTTGTACCTAATGCGACTGAATACAAATATATGGGTATCGTTGATTTAGCACCAGAGTGGGACAGATGGAAAGAGTACGTTGTTGTAGACCGAGACTCATTTGATTTCAGCTGGAGACCTGATCCTAACCTACATGAGCCTCCTTATATCTATGTGTGGGGCAATAAATATGATCCGGCTGAAGTTAAGCCAACTATAGAATATGTTGTACCTAATGCGACTGAATACAAATATATGGGTATCGTTGATTTAGCACCAGAGTGGGACAGATGGAAACAATTAATACCTATTGTAAGTAATAGTTTTGATTTTAGATGGAGACCTGATCCTAATTTACACGAACCTCCTATGATTTATGTGTTTGGTAATAAATGGAACAACAGTATTATTGAACCAACGGTTGAATATCATGTTCCTGGCGCAGAAGTTAGAAAATATATGGATTATCCTATTGCAGTACCTAAACCAGAGATGCAATACTGGACAATTAACAATCCTGACGATTTAGAATCTTTTGATTTTAGTTGGAGACCTAATCCATTCAGTCCACCACAAATTTATCAGTGGGCAGATAATGGACCTAGATACACCGTTACCGATGCAACTGATGTAGTTTATATGGAACGCACTGAAGACACTAGAAAGATAATAGTGAATCAGTACAAAATAAAAACCACAATAGAAGATTTAATAAGTGAACACCCGGATGAAGTATTCTGGGCTATCAATCCTGATTTGAATTATGATAAGTTTGATTTCAGTTGGAGATCCAATGAAGAAAACTTTAGACATATAAATGTATTTGGTAATGAATATAGCAAGAACACACAAACTTACTATATTAATGGTCCTATGTATATGCTGGGGCATAGGGAATTAAACTATATTGAAGATCAATCTATACATATTGACAGTAATTTAAGTATGTTTTTTATTGATAGAAGTAATCGTGAAAGTAATGAAAAATTTAATCAATTAAAATCACGATATCCACAATTACAAAAAACAAGATACTTGAATAGCTGGGTAGAGACAATCAATCGTTGTATTACTAAATCAGAAACTAAGTTATTTTGGATATTGAATAGTGAATTAGATTATACTGATTTTGAATTTGATTTTTATCCTAGTCCATGGCAAATGAAAATGGTACATGTATTTGGTACTCAATGGAGTCATTGGGGAACTACATATGTAATTAATAAAGAAACTTTTTTAGAAGATACAAAATATATTAAAATTATTGAACATCTATCTAACTTAAATTTTATCAAGCAAAGAAAAGCAAAAGCAACTAATATTCTATATGATATTGTCTATATTGACCATGGCAATAAAGATTTATCTAATATTGATAACTTGATAATCAAATATGAAAAAAGTTATTTGAATACATTTAACAATTTATTAGATAAACTTCCAATCAAAAAAGAACACCATGTTTGGGTAATTAGTACTATATGTGATTATAGTGATTTTGATTTCACTTATATATGTGATCCGTTTGCAAAAGAACAACTGCATGTATTCCCTAGTGATAAACAAAAGTTTGGTGATACATTTTTGATTGATGTTAACAAACTTCGGACATTTATATCTGAAATGAAAACTATTGAAGATTATAATAAAATTAATTTTAATCAAAATCAAAGAGCAAAAAGATTACCTGCTCCTATAATAGTTACTGAAGATGACTCGCATGTATCTAGTATTGGTACTGAGTTTGACTTCCCTTATGCAGTGTTTGTTACTGAAGATAACAAAAATATTACAGTGATTGATGCTGAACCAATGAACATGTGGAGTAGTGAAACTAAAAACATCAATATTACAACTACAGGCGGCACACGCATAGTGGTTCCAAAAGAAGCAAAACAATATGTGAATAAAGAGTTATACGATTATCCATACATTATTACTAGTAGTAAAACGGTTAAATCTAATCCGTTAGATATTATATTTTTTAGTAACGGTGAAGCTAGTGCTGACAAAAATTATGAACATCTATTAAAGATAACTCACGGGTTGCCGAACAAAGTTACTAGAATAGACGGTGTTAACGGTCGTGTAAAAAGCCAACATGCTGCTGCAAATAATAGCGATACCGCATGGTACTTTTTAGTAAATGCAAAATTAAAAGTATCAGCAAAGTTTGATTTCAGTTGGCAACCCGATAGATTGCAAATACCTAAACATTATATATTTCATGCCACCAATCCAATTAACGGGTTAGTGTATGGTCACCAAGCTATTGTTGCAAACAACAAGAAACTTACCTTGGCAAACTTTGGTACTGGATTAGACTTTACTATGGATAGTGAGCATGAAGTTGTTCCAATAATCAGCGGGATAGGTATGTATAACAGTAGTGAGTGGGATACTTGGCGCACTGCATTCCGTGAATGTATAAAATTAAAAGCATCCAAAACAGAAGAAAATCAAATAAGACTAAATACATGGTTAACAGTTGGTTTGGGTGAATTTTACCAATATAGTTTACAAGGTGCCAAACATGCTGTAGAATACTATGATGAAGTTAGTGGTGATTTTGAAAAATTACGATTAAGTTATGATTGGGATTGGATAAATTGTTATTATAAGAACAAATAATGAAAGTAGATAAAGAAACCATTTATCATTTTACCTGTCAAGAGTGCAAGGGATGGTTTAGTATTGCTACGATGGAAGATTGGAAACCAAAGAAGTTATACTGCCCACATTGTGGAAAGTTCGTTGTGTTTGCAGATAAATAATAAGTGAGGTAGAAAGAAAAAATCTCTACAGGACCACCATAAGGATTGTATGGACGAGCAGAATAAATTGAAAGAGTTACAAGAAAATCTAGCGAAGGACTTAGTTCACTTGGAAGAAATTGAATCAGTAACCGAGATGCAGTTAGATGAAATAACTGACGCTTATTCAAAAGTCTATGATATCGTAACAAAAATAAAATCTTTATGATGAGCCTGTAACAGGGTTGATAAAGGTAAGACTGTATGAAGTAGAAAGAAAAGGATTCAAGAAGCCGGGGCAGTGCCGGCCAGGTCCACCATAAACATTCTCATCGCTGGATCAAGTGACAGTCTGCATGAATAGCAGGGCACACGGATTGAAGTAGCTTAGTCAGCACGGCGAAGTATGAACTAGTGACACTAGTAGAATGTTTTTGATGGGCCTGACACAGGATCGATTGAGTCAAGAGTAAAGAAATGGACAGTCCGGCAATGTAGAAGCCGTTAGGATTGGGGGCAAAGTGTAGTCGCTATACCCATAGTATAGAAAGACGCTCTACTCAATCGTAGAAGCAAAAAAGAGAAATGCAAATGACTCACAATATTTGGTAGCAGCTAACGCTTGACGCCAAACGAGGTAGTTATACCTTGTAACCAAAAATAGCAGAAAAGACACTTTGGTGTCTTTTCCTTTATCAATTAGCATATATTACACAAATAGTATACTTACTTTGCGAGAATACATAATTTATTTGACATGATTTCTGCTACTAAATATTACTCTAACCCCTGAAAAGGTTTATTATAAAAAAGGAAATTTAATATGAAGAAAATCGCAATTGCGACAATGTTAGCTGCTGCATCTTTGGCATCAGTAGCACAAGTCACCATTTATGGTAAGTTACGTGCATTTGAAGAATCAGTAACAGTTGGCTCTGCATCAGCAGTAGCAGCACTAACCAACGATGCAAGTCGTTTAGGTTTAAAAGGCTCTGAAACATTAGGTGGCGGATTAACTGCTAACTTTACAATTGAAACTGGTGTCGGCGCAGATGCCCCAACAGCAACTACCTTGGGAGATAGAACTTCTGTTGTAGGTGTATCAAGCAAAATGTGGTCAGTTGGAGTTGGTCGTGATAAGCACACTATCGCACGTACACTTGATAACTATGATGCAATGGGTAATGCATACGGTTCAAGCGCCGCTGTAATTCATGCTGCTCAAGGTTCACGATTAAGTAATGCTGT
>Ga0209296_1000733_pt1 | contig 27964 bp, 25 predicted proteins | sample S_130206_EF_Meta_FD_187319 | JGI IMG/M metagenome (GOLD analysis project Ga0209296, IMG submission 187319) | Freshwater microbial communities from Lake Simoncouche, Canada to study carbon cycling - S_130206_EF_MetaG (SPAdes) (version 2) | ecosystem: Environmental > Aquatic > Freshwater > Lake ... | reverse complement strand
TGGTCCTACTGGTACTACTGGTGCTACTGGTCCTACTGGTACTACTGGTATAACCGGTGCTACTGGTCCTACTGGTACTACTGGTATTACTGGTGCAACTGGTCCAACTGGTATTACTGGTATTACTGGTGCAACTGGTCCAACTGGTACTACTGGTATAACCGGTGCTACTGGTATAACCGGTATTACTGGTCCAACTGGTACTACTGGTATCACTGGTGCTACTGGCCCAACTGGTACTACTGGTATTACTGGTGCTACTGGCCCAACTGGTACTACTGGTATTACTGGTGCTACTGGCCCAACTGGTACTACTGGTATAACCGGTGCTACTGGTCCCACGGGTATAACTGGTGCTACTGGTCCAACTGGTACTACTGGTGCAACTGGTGCAACTGGTCCAACTGGTTCTACTGGTATAACCGGTGCTACTGGCCCCACTGGTATAACTGGTCCAACTGGTGATACTGGTCCAACTGGTGCAACTGGTATTACTGGTATTACTGGACCTACCGGTAGAACTGGTACAACTGGTGCTACTGGTGCTACTGGTGCGATTGGTCAAACTGGTATTACTGGTGCTACTGGTGCTACTGGTGCTGGCGCAACCGGCGCAACTGGTGCTACTGGACCTACCGGTATTACTGGTATAACTGGTGCTACTGGTCCCACAGGTACAACTGGTGCTACTGGTCCGACTGGTGCTACTGGTATAACTGGTGCTACTGGACCTACCGGTATTACTGGTATAACTGGTGCTACTGGTCCCACGGGTACAACTGGTATTACTGGTGCTACTGGCCCCACTGGTACAACTGGTATTACTGGTGCAACTGGTCCTACTGGTATTACTGGTACAACCGGTATTACTGGTGCTACTGGTGCTACTGGTCCGACTGGTGCAACTGGTATAACTGGTGCTACTGGACCTACCGGTATTACTGGTATAACTGGTGCTACTGGTCCCACGGGTACTACTGGTATTACTGGTGCTACTGGTCCCACTGGTACAACTGGTGCTACTGGTGTAACTGGTACTACTGGTATTACTGGCGCTACTGGTCCCACTGGTACAACTGGTACTACTGGTGCAACTGGTCCCACTGGTATTACTGGTTCGACTGGTATTACTGGTATAACCGGTATTACTGGTGCAACTGGTCCCACTGGTATTACTGGTGCGACTGGTATTACTGGTCCTACTGGTTCTACTGGTATAACCGGTGCTACTGGCCCCACTGGTATTACTGGCCCCACTGGAGACACTGGTCCAACTGGTGCTACTGGTATTACTGGTATTACTGGACCCACCGGTAGAACTGGTGCAACGGGTGCAACTGGTTCTACTGGTGCGACTGGTGCTCCTGGTTTTACCGGTACTACTGGTACAACTGGTGCGACTGGCCCGACTGGTGCGACTGGTATTACTGGTGCTACCGGTATTACTGGTACAACCGGTGCTACTGGCCCAACTGGTATTACTGGTGCGACTGGTCCTACTGGTACTACTGGTATTACTGGTGCTACTGGCCCAACTGGTACTACTGGTATAACTGGTGCTACTGGTCCCACTGGTGCTACAGGCATAACCGGTATCACTGGCGCGACTGGTATAACCGGTGCTACTGGTCCTACTGGTGCTACAGGCATAACCGGTATCACTGGTCCTACGGGTACTACTGGTATAACCGGTGCTACTGGTCCTACTGGTGCAACTGGTATTACTGGTGCAACTGGTACTACTGGTATAACTGGTGCTACTGGTCCTACTGGTATAACTGGTGCAACTGGTATAACTGGTGCAACTGGTATAACTGGTGCTACTGGTCCTACTGGTGCTACAGGCATAACCGGTATCACTGGTCCTACGGGTACTACTGGTATTACCGGTGCTACTGGTCCTACTGGTACTACTGGTATAACTGGTGCTACTGGTACTACTGGTATAACTGGTGCTACTGGTCCTACTGGTACTACTGGTATTACTGGTGCTACTGGTGCTACTGGTGCGATTGGTCAAACCGGTGCAACTGGTGCTACTGGTATTACTGGCCCAACCGGTGACACTGGTCCAACTGGTGCTACTGGTATTACTGGTATTACTGGATCCACTGGTAGAACTGGTACTACTGGTCCAACTGGTGCGCTAGGTCATACTGGTGTAACTGGTACTACTGGTACTACTGGCGCGACTGGTCCAACTGGCGCGCTAGGTCATACAGGTGTAACTGGTCCTACTGGTACAACTGGTGCCACTGGTATAACCGGTGCAACTGGTATAACTGGTGCAACTGGCCCCACTGGTACAACTGGTGCCACTGGTATAACCGGTGCAACTGGTATTACTGGTATCACTGGTGCTACTGGTCCCACGGGTACAACCGGTATTACTGGTTCAACTGGTATTACTGGTACTACTGGTGCTACTGGTCCCACGGGTACAACCGGTATTACTGGTTCAACTGGTATTACTGGTATAACTGGTGCTACTGGTCCAACTGGTACAACTGGTATAACCGGTGCAACTGGTATAACTGGTATTACTGGTGCTACTGGCCCGACTGGTACAACTGGTGCTACTGGTATTACTGGTGCCACTGGTATTACTGGTGCCACTGGTGCAACTGGTGAGATTGGTCATACTGGTACAACTGGTATTACTGGTGCTACTGGACGGGTTGGTGCTACGGGTATTACTGGTGCTACAGGTATTACTGGTCCAACTGGCGACACTGGTCCTACTGGTGCTACTGGTATTACTGGTATTACTGGACCAACCGGTAGAACTGGTACAACTGGTGCCACTGGTATGACTGGTGCTACTGGTATTGCCGGTGCCACTGGTGCGACCGGTGCGACTGGTACAACCGGTGCAACTGGTATCACTGGTGCTACTGGTCCAACTGGTACAACTGGTACAACTGGTACAACTGGTTCAACTGGTATTACTGGTATAACTGGTGCTACTGGTCCCACGGGTACAACAGGTATAACTGGTGCAACTGGTATAACTGGTATCACTGGTGCGACTGGTCCAACTGGTACTACTGGTATAACTGGTATAACTGGTTCAACTGGTATAACTGGTGCTACTGGCCCGACTGGTACAACTGGTGCTACTGGTATTACTGGTACTACTGGTGCCACTGGTATAACCGGTGCTACTGGTCCCACGGGTACAACAGGTATTACTGGTTCAACTGGTATTACTGGTACTACTGGTGCTACTGGTCCCACGGGTACAACCGGTATTACTGGTTCAACTGGTATTACTGGTATAACTGGTGCTACTGGTCCGACTGGTACAACTGGTGCCACTGGTATTACTGGTGCCACTGGTATTACTGGTGCCACTGGTGCCACTGGTCCTACTGGTACTACTGGTCATACTGGTGCTACTGGTGCTACTGGTACGATTGGTCAAACCGGTGCAACTGGTGTAACTGGTATTACTGGCCCAACCGGCGATACTGGTCCTACTGGCGCTACAGGTATTACTGGTATTACTGGTTCAACTGGTAGAACTGGTGCTACTGGTGCTACGGGTGCTGGCGCTACCGGCGCAACTGGCGCAACTGGCGCAACTGGCGCAACTGGTGCTACTGGTGCTACTGGTGCGATTGGTCAAACTGGTCAAACTGGTGCTACTGGCGCTACTGGTGCTACTGGTGCTACTGGTGCTACTGGTATTACTGGTACAACTGGTACAACTGGTACAACTGGTACAACTGGTGCGACTGGTCCTACTGGTATAACTGGTGCTACTGGTGCTACTGGTATTACTGGTACTACTGGTGCGACTGGTCCTACTGGTATAACTGGTACTACTGGTGCGACTGGTACAACTGGTACTACTGGTCATACTGGTGCTACTGGTATAACTGGTATTACTGGTGCGACTGGTCCTACTGGTACTACTGGTCATACTGGTGCCACTGGTACTACTGGTACAACTGGTACGACTGGTCCAACTGGTACTACTGGTACTACTGGTGCTACTGGTATTACTGGTGCTACTGGTATTACTGGTGCTACTGGTACTACTGGTACTACTGGTGCTACTGGTATTACTGGTCATACTGGTGCTATTGGCGCTACTGGTTTCACAGGTGCTACTGGTATAACTGGTGCTACTGGTTTTGGTTCTACTGGTGCAACTGGTATAACTGGTGCTACTGGTCCAACTGGTATTACCGGTCCAACTGGCGATACTGGTCCAACTGGTGCTACTGGTATTACTGGTATTACTGGACCAACCGGTAGAACTGGTGCAACGGGTGCAACTGGTTCTACTGGTTCTACTGGTATTGCAGGTGTTACTGGTGCAACTGGTACGACTGGTATAACTGGTCCTACTGGTCATACTGGTGCAACTGGTATAACTGGTGCAACTGGTGCAACTGGTGCAACTGGTCCCACTGGCGCAATTGGTCAAACTGGTACTACTGGTACAACTGGTCCAACTGGTTTCACTGGTATTACTGGTGCTACTGGTACTACTGGTCCGACTGGTACAACTGGTGCAACTGGTGCTACTGGTGTTACTGGTCCAACTGGTATTACTGGTACAACTGGTACTACTGGTCCAACTGGTACAACTGGTGCTACTGGTATTACTGGTCCTACTGGTCATACTGGTGCGACTGGTACCACAGGTCCAACTGGTGCTACTGGCGCTACTGGTGCTACTGGTATAACTGGTATTACCGGTCCTACTGGTCCTACTGGTATTACTGGTCCAACTGGAGACACTGGACCTACTGGTGCTACTGGTAGAACTGGTGCTACTGGTACGACTGGTCCGACTGGTCCAACTGGTGCTACTGGTACTACTGGTATTACTGGTGCTACTGGCCCAACTGGTGCTACTGGTGCCACTGGTGCAACTGGTCCAACTGGTATCACTGGTGCAACTGGTATCACTGGTACGACTGGTCCTACTGGTCCTACTGGTGCAACTGGTATCACTGGTGCAACTGGTCCAACTGGTATCACTGGTATCACTGGTGCAACTGGTCCTACTGGTATTACTGGTATAACTGGTCCAACTGGTATTACTGGTATTACTGGTATTACTGGTCCGACTGGACTTGGTTCTACTGGTGCAACCGGTATTACTGGTCCGACTGGTGTATTCGGTCCTACTGGTGCAACTGGTATAACCGGTATTACTGGTATTACTGGTCCGGTTGGTCCATCAAATGCTAAGTCGAATACTAGTTCAACATTTACTAGCAGTGCATCAACTGGTTTTACCGCAACCACATCGTTTACACTTGAAGCCAATACTGATTATGCAGTCAGTTGGTTTGTTCGTGCAAACGCAAGTCTTGTTGACCCTGGCGCAACAACCGCCTATGTTTCCGCAGGATCAAGTCCAGCTGTTAGTAGTCAATTGTTGTTTAGTGCCGCTGGATCTGCTGTTATCATTAATACCACTAGTTCGGTAGTATCCGGTGGTATTGCAGCAGACCGGTTTACAACAAGCACAGATACAAGTGTAACGTTTACACTTACAGGCACAGCAACCGGCGCAACAACATTAGCTGGTGGTAGATTTGTAGTTAACGTCTCGAAATTATAATGACGTGGTAGTATAACAACTAAAATCATAATATAAGAAAAATCATAATATAAAAATTAAAATTATATTATGGTTTGTTTACGTGATATATAATTATTATAAACGAGTAATGTATTTTGGCGAATACTTTTTTTATACAAGTATATATATAATATAGAATGGCGAATGTTTCAAGTTATGTTTTTGACAATATGTCGCGCATCGGGAATGATGGATGTAGCCTTGACCAACGAAGCATTCAATCCTTAGAAACTTGCAATTATAGTCTTCAAAATTACTTTGCCAACGATTGTTCTATGAAAAAGCCTATTGCTTTAGCAACAACCCAACCTGGCATCAACTACAAGGGCGGATTCAACTCTGGTGCTGGAGGGTGCAATATCGACCAAAACTCTCAACTATTAATTGGATCCATTCAAACACATCCAAAATGCCGCATCGACTTGTTTCAGCGCCCGTTTTCCACCGTTCCTTATTTAGGACGCGGCTCCGTAGATCCCATCGTTGAATCGGAAATTCAGCAAGGCGAGATGATTACAAACAAGCGAAGTGTAACTGGTTTGTCCGAAAAAAGTTATATGCAATATAGCAACACCCCTTTGATGAACAATATCAAAGAGAGAATGACGAACCCTGTCTATAGTGTTGAGAGCGTCGCATCTCCAGGATGGATTCGCGGTGGTGTCCCATCTCGTGAATTAATGAGGGATACTTGCTCCCCCGACGGCAAACAAATGTAAATCCGCCGAAAAGAATTTAAATTTAATAACAGATTTATTATATGTATAATACGCTATTGAAGTGTACATATAATAATGCAAGCGACGTGGACCAAGAAGACCAATACAGAATTGAGTTTTTGAATGCGTTTAATTTAGAAGAATTCGAGGACAAGCAGATCAACCAGGAAGTAAGCGTCTTGTTTGAACGAGTGAAGAAGAGCCCTGAGTTCACTAAGTGTATGACAAAATCAGCGGCTGGCTTTGGGAACAGCGAATTTTTGCACGTTGGATTGATGGGACTATTTGCATTTGATTATTTTTATTTAGCACACTCGTGTATTTGTGATTTTTTGGAAACCGGAACCATCGCCGAAGAAAAAATAAATGCATTATTATCCGCATTATAATAATCTTGTGCTATTATAAATGGCATCAACACGCAATAAGAATACCCCGAGCAACTATTGTTGGGAACAAAAACAATATGCGGAATCTAGACAATATACAACTTATAAAAATTCTGCCTATGGCCAAGCCTACACTACAAATTGGGCTGGCAATGGATTGAATCCCGGCCAACTTCCTTGGAATACCATGTCATACAACGCACCCGATATTGAATCCTTTTTGTTTGGCATTAATTCAACAAATTTAGTAAATCCGCAACCTTGTTTCACGCCTGAACTAAAAACATTGCAATTGGTTAATGTGTTTGAGAAAGGTCCGACTTACATGCCCAAACCATTGGTTGTGGAAAAGAACCAACGCCCATTCCCAGTGCCTTAACCTAGCGTCTTCTGCGAGTGCCTTTTCTTGCGCGTCCGCTTCTTTTTCTTTTATTCGTTCTTGTTTTCCTTTTTTTATAAGAACGTCTTTTTCTTAATCCGCCAAACAATCTTTTATTTGCACGTGAAGGCGAATTTTCCTTATTGTCATCATCATCCTCATCATCCATATCTCCAAATGATAATTTAGGTATTCCACTACTAGATGGCGAGCTAGGAGGACTATCATATGATGCAAAAAGATTAGTCGGTGCAAAAGACATAGGTCGCGCTCTAGCGACAGATGGTGATTCAATTCTTTGTTTGCCCTTTCGGGATACTTTTAAGTCGCGACTAGCCTCGTCTATTCTTCCCGTCTGCAAAATATTAGCAATTTTTCTTGGGTCATTTGTTATACGACCTAGAGGTCTCATACCATCTACATTACAAATCATAAATTCTGGGTGAAATTCACCTGTATCAGTTGCCATAGAATTAGTAGCATAACCCTCGTATCCTTCATCGCACAAGTATTGAGATAATGCAATATCAGAACCAAGCTCAGAGTCTCGTCTTCCCGACATGGTATATCCATAATTTCTTCTTAAAATTTTTTTTATATTTTCTGGTACTCGATAGTATAACGTCGCTTGGGTAGCTGGGTGGTCTAAAGCTAATAATTTGTATGGACGCATAGTTTCAAACGCAAATATAATTCCATATTCATCTTCATAGGATGCAATATAAGCTGGATCCATATTGTAAACGCCAAAAAAAGAAAGTCTCCCGGGTCTTAAACCCAATGTATCAGATTTTTTAGTCGCTTTAAACAAAGGACATCCTGGCTGAATTATGTAATAAGCCATTCCATCAACATCAATAATAGTTGAAATTCTACCATTTGTAAATGGGTCCATGGCCATATACAATAAAAACATATTTTATTTTGTAAAATATGTTTGTGGGTTTTAGTAATCATAAAATTTAATATTTAATAAGCGCATCAACATAACTCTTGTCATAAATCGCCAATTTAGTAGTTCTATCCCAAGTGCTATATGTAGCAAGAACTCTATCATCCTCCACAACAAGACCCAAACAATATTCAATGCATTGATCCTCAAAAGAGAATGGCGCAGAATGTCGCAAGAAGTTTAGATCTTTATCAAAGACGGCAAATATATGATAATAATTACGCAACGAATCATACGAAACCAAATGAAGGACAAACCAAATCTCATCCTTGTAGTTGAAGGCACAAGTAGAGCCTCGCACGTGCTCAAATATTTTAGGCATGTTCTTTCTAGACTCAATCAAGTCAATATTATTTGTTACGGGGTTCACCTTGCAAATATCAAGAGGTCCCCACTTGTAAATAATATGGTTCTCGCCCTTGTACTTCACATATACCCAATTCTTCTCGCACCAACTTTCATTAAATCCGCACTTTATTTCCTTAGAAACAAGGCAATTTGCGGTTGTATCATAATCGCCCATTAACATACCAATCTTTCCATCAATATGTTGACTGGTACCCAAATAAATGAGCTTGTCTTCTGTATCACTTTTAAAAATACGAACATCTTCAATTCCTAAATAATGCTTGGGTTCCAAATTAACATCAAAAAACTTTTCATGTGTAATTTTAAAATCACGATCCATCTCTAGGTACTTATTGTTAGTAAAAATATACTCATCGCAGTTCATGTATCCGCCATTCACATTGATCCAATAATTAACTGCACGGATATTCATCATGTAGCCACTATTATCTGCCTTGGGCAATAAAGAAGCAGATGAAGAATAAAACGGGACTTGTTCTTTGTCGCGTATATTTACATGATGTACAAATGTAAAATCAACAACCCTTTGAGGCTTCAACACATCTTTATAAAATTTCATGTTGGAAAAGGTATTATGAATGATACCCGAATCAGTGCTGTTGTTAAAGATGGCGACAACCGAATCATTAATGTTTTTAATACCCAAATAGCACGCAATAATAGAATACTCATACTCAAATTTATACGTGTATACATCATTTGCCAAGAATAAATAATTATCCTTTTGAATATTTTGTTTGAGCACGCCTTTTGCAACATCGTAGAACATTTTAGCAGTTTTACACTCTCCAATAATACGATAATGTTGAACAATCTTATGAATATTTTCAAGGCGAAGTGGGTTAAGATTAAACGCCTTTAGCCAATAAATGATGGCATCAGGCATTTTTCCTTGGGCTTCATAAACATTAGCGATGTTATAATAACTATACCAAACTTCTTGCTCCCAATCACCAAGAGCAATTCGTTTATGATAATACTCAATCGCCTTCTCAAACTGACCACTATCCTTATAGCTATTTGCTAGATAAAAATGGTAGCGCACGTTTCCAGGCTCTTCTTTCAAACCCTCTAACAAAAGTCTGATGTCGCGCTCAAACTTGTCGCTCTTGGATCCGCCGTCTCCAATATCACGAATAAATAATTCGTCTCTGCCAATATTTATATTGTGATTGCCTGAAGGGGTAGAAATGTATTCATGTGTTACACCTGTATACTTATACAACCCGTTGTTTCGGACAATTCGCATATTTTGATAATAAAAACTATCATTGCCTTGCAACAAACAAAATGAATCTGCTTGTGCCAATTTACGCTTATCAAACTTGTTAATTTCAAAAACCATATCTGCGTCTAGCAGGAGCGCATAGTCAGACATTCCACTGCATGCCTGCAATGCATGAGATCTGTTATGTGCAAAATTTTTGAATGGTTCTGAGACCACTTTGCCAGGGATGTTTTTCTGCGAAAAAAAGGTATTGATAAGTTCAATCGTATCATCTGTGGACCCAGTATCGCAAATACAATAACAATCAATGATTGAAGAAACAGACTCCATCAATCTGCGAATAATTTTACTCTCATTCTTGACGATCATATTCAAACAAAGGGTTGGACGTGGTGCATCAATCTCTTCAATTTCTAGGCGCATAGTATATCTAAATGGTAGATATTCTTAAATCAGTTTAAACTTATTTCATTTATGCAAATCAAATATATACATTTCTACATAATTACTAAATATTCTAAAATTCTTTTCATAGTATATAATAACATGGCAAATACCCGATTTAACTACGATCCTTGTAGAACTATTAAACATTTACAACAATCAACCGACCCTGGTCGATATATGCTGAATATGCCTGGCAATGGAGACACGCCATGTTATATTGAAGACCCACAAATTATTATTCAAAAGTGGGGTGCGAATTTGCGAACAAATAGTATCAATTTAGAAAGTGAGTTGAGGGGAATTAATCGTAGATATATTGGGAGAGATTGTTTAGGAAAGGATGAATATACTCAATATGTTGTGCCTAGTAAGCCTATTCAATATCCTACATGTAATAATTTATTCACGGAGCAGTCTCGCGCAATTATGCCTGCTTGGACAGCCCGAGATTTAGAACAAGTTGACTGGTATATACTTCCGCTGAATCCTCAAGAGAATACGTGTATGCCTTTTATAAATAATTTAAACACGCGTGTTTTAGAAAAGGATTATTTTAACAGGTGCACATAATGCATACTAGGGACAGCCTATTTGTATTGTATTATTTTTATAAAGCATTATAAAAATATTAATAGAGTTTCAATTTTGAGCGTTTTTACAATTAATAATATATTCTATGATATATATAATAATGGAATTAGCACTGCCCTTTATTGCATTAAGTGGATTATATGTTATATCAAATCAAAATAATGAAAAGGCAGACAAAAAAAAGATTGTCAAGAAAATGCAACCTGAAAATTTTACAAATATGGGAATAAGAAGTAATTTGGGTGTTAAAACAGATAATTATATTCCAAATACCGATATTCCTCCTCAGAATTATCCAGTGACAAACAACAAACAGCTTGCAGATACCATCGGCTTGTATCCTAACCCAAATGCAAGCACCGATAAGTATTTTGACCAAAACTATTATGAGAAACAAGAGAATGCAGGTGTCAAGGTCGGAAATGTGCAGCAGCAAATATATTCTCTCACTGGCAATTATTTAGATAGTACTTCTTTTAAGCACAATAACATGATCCCTTTTAATGGTGGAAAAATCAAGGGCTACACATATGATATGAATATTGCCGAGACTGTTTTAGATAATATGGTTGGAACCGGGAGTCAGGTAATCAAAAAGATTGAGCAGGCGCCATTGTTCAAGCCAGAGGCAAATATGAACTGGGCCTATGGAGCCCCGAATCAAAGTGATTTTTATCAATCGCGCGTGAATCCTGGTTCAAGAAATAACAATGTGAAGCCATTTGAGAGTGAAAATGTCGGTCCAGGTTTGAATCACGGCTTTTCTCCAAGCGGTAGTGGTGGTTTTAACTCAGGTATGGAGGCTCGCGACAAGTGGCTTCCTAAAACTGTAGATGAATTAAGAACTACGACCAATCCCAAGCTTGAATACAACTTGAATAATTTAGAGGGTCCGTCTTATGCAACAGTTAAAAATGTAGGCATTATTGGGCGTGTTGAAAAGCACACTCCTGATGCTTTTTTTGTAAATAGTCAAGACCGATGGCTTACCACAACTGGTTCCGAAAAGGGTGAAATGTTGCGCTCGGAACAAGAAATGGGTATCATCCGAAGAAACAACGTCGAGATTGATTATACTGGCCCAGCTAGTGCAGTCGAGGTGGGTGTAGGACGAGCACCAACCGCATTTGAGGAGAGCAAAAGACAAAAGTCTGGAACGTCCGAGCCCTCCATTTGTAGTGCGGTTGGTCGTGCACCTGGTCTAGATGGCGACAAACGTGTCGGGTCTTTCAAGAATTATAATAACAACCGCAGCACTACAAGAGCAGTGGATACTATGCGCTCTGGGTTTAGTGGAGCCATTGGTGCAGTTATTGCGCCATTTATGGACGTATTGAGGCCATCGCGCAAAGAAGAGGTTTGTTCGAATGTTCGCATATATGGTAATGAGGTTAGTTCAACTGTGCCAATGGGATATTTTAACAACCCGAATGATATTACTCCTACTACTATGAAGGAAACGACTATGTATTCGCCGCAATTTAATATTAACAACCAATCCTCTCAACAATATGTAGATACCCATACTTCCCTTGAATCCACGCAACGCGATTCTACCAACTATTCTACTTATGGTAATGTTGGAAATAATGCCGAAGCAGCGATGGATTATTCTGCGGCATACAGACAACACAACAATGACATCAAGTCGCAGACTATTGATAATCGTCCAAATATGGGTGGCACACAAATGTTCAATCAGACCATGAATGTATCTCTGCCTAGACAAGATACGAATTGTATGGATAATCGCCCTTTTGCACCAAACTCTATCGTATCCTTGCCTCCAGCAAAAGAAAATTATGGTCGTATTGGAACTCCACAACAATTAAATACGGGAATTGAGATGCAACGAAATACCCCTGATATTTTGAACGCTTTCCGCGCAAACCCATACACTCACAGCCTAACAACCTCTGTATAAATAGATCCAAGAGAGAAGTTAGAAGCCTCAACCCACAATATATTTATAACAACACTATGTTACAAATATACGTTCTGATATTATATTAAAAAATACAGCATCATATTAGTATACCATGAATTCGGCATTGAATATACATACCGAGATAAAAACTAAACTATTATATTTTCATTCCATGCACAAAATACCAAATATTATATTTCACGGACCATCGGGTAGTGGAAAACGAACCATAGTACATGAGTTTATCAATACCATTTATGGTTCCGATCATGAACGCATCAAATCATTTGTAAGATATGTAAACTGCGCCCATGGAAAGGGGATAAAATTTATTCGCGAAGAGTTGAAGTTTTTCGCAAAGACGCATATTCAATCAAATGGGGGAGACATTTTTAAAAGCATCGTTTTATTAAATGCGGACAAGTTAACGATGGATGCGCAATCCGCCTTACGTAGATGCATTGAGCTGTTTAATCATACGACGCGTTTTTTTATTATAGTTGAGGATAAATACAAGTTGTTGAAACCCATATTATCGAGATTCTGCGAAATATATGTATATGAACCTGAGCATAATGACCGCATGATAAATTTGTATCAATATAATTTGAACGAGACCTTTAATTTAAAAACATATAAAACCAGACGAGCAGATTGGCTTAAAAAGGAGCTGATAAAACCCATCCAGACTGATGAGGATGTTATTCAACTGACTCTTAAATTGTACGAAAAAGGATATAGTGGTTTAGATGTACTTGCTCTTTTGGAATCCAATTATTTTGCGCATATTGAACAAGTAAAATTATATGAGTTTCTCATGGTATTTAACAAGGTAAGAAGAGATATCAAAAATGAAAAAAATTTGATATATTTCATGTTGCATTTTATATTTTTGGATGTAGAAGCTTCTTTAGACAATATTTCATTCATGTAACTGCAACTATTGATTTTTCAATTTATTTTAATGAGTTAAAATTTCTTTTAAAATAAATTATTAAACTACATATACCATGGATGATTTTAACGTAAGTGCCTTACATGAATCAAAAAACGAGTGGGGTGCCAGATTATTAACTATATTAACCCCGCTAATCGTGGAAGGATTTAAATCCATCTTTGAGGAATCTCTCAACTTGTGTAAAGCAAACAATGAAATGGATAAATATTTAATGACGTTTCAGAATTTTATCAGTCGTATTCCGAAATGGAATCCCACTATTATCGAAAATGAGAAAAAACGCATTTGTGATAAAAGCGGTTGCACTTATTTAGACGACTTGATTACCTGCGTGCATATCATACAATTAAAGCTTTTGACCGCCGTACGTGCAGGTACGAAGCAGAAGAAGGTGGACATTCAAATTCCGAAATTTGAAGACTTTATTCATAAAGTTTATATACATGTCGCAAGAAAGATTTACAAGAATGTCTATTTATTTGAGGCCAATCTCCCCCCTCTTCAAACACAAAAAAATCACAGAGAATTGGAAGTAATCATACAAGAATGTATATTGAATGCTGTTAGAGAGAGTATTCCGATTGATATGATTTTGCGCGCATATTTGGATGAAACTACCGAAGATGATGTCGTTGAAGAAATCAAAGAAACGCCCATGCCCGATGAAATCCTTTCTGAAAGTATTAGCTCTGCACCAATATCGCAGCAACAGGTTACACCAATGTCGTCCAAATTAAGTTTTAACAATGTGGACATGGCCATTGATACAAATAACAAGGAAGAACAAATAAGTGCACCAAAGGATATCGCACGGCTAGAAGAGCTAAGCAATATACGCAACGAACAACGAAAGTTGGAGACTGACGACGACGATGACTCGGATAGTTCAGGCGGTAAAATACAAATATTTAACGAAAATGTCAGCTTGGGTCAACTTGACGTTCATGATATTGAACCACAACGTCTAGAAATTATTCCTGATTTGTTAATCGACGATATTGAAGTTTTAGGTTAAGTAAAAGGATATGCGTAAAATTGTTATGAAACATTGTCCATGTAAAATATACATGGACAATATATATATTATCTCGGGTATTATAGCATTCGTATTTTTTTTAGGAAAGTTTATTGAGATGCGATTTGTTGAGAGAGAAAGCAAGCCTTTAAAGACGATAGTAAAAGATACGCTATTGGTATATGTTTGCACCATAGTTGCGTTTATGATATTGGAACAATTAAAGCCTATTATACAAGAATCGTCTGGTGGTGCTCCGATTACTCAAATTGCATTTACAGACAATCCGACATTTTAAGCGCACATCGGCTATCGTCCAGTCCAAACTTTAATCAATGGTTTACGTATCTGGGTGTATTCTGCACAATACGTTTCAAAAGAATATCCCCATGTCTGATCTTTCCAAATATCTCCCAAGAGAGACGGGCGTTTATATAACTTTGGCGATTCTGTGTGAAATATAATCCCCATTATGCGCTCCAAAGAACATCTGTCAGCGCGTGTCAAAACCCCATCTAACAAATGGAAAAGATTATATTTTGTTTGTATAGTAGAGAGAAAATCATAATTAATGTAGCTTTGAACTCCAAAACATCCATGCCAAATCTGACTAGACTTTAATGTGAACATACTATCATCCGGCATGACTTTTTTTTGAATGGCATATGGATCATTAAGATACTTGGATAACCGCACGCAGTTTTCTATATTTTTATTAATATCTATACCATGATCAAAATGCCAGAACGGAACAATTCTCTCTCGTTTGAACCTTTCAAAGTGAATTCGTTTATGAAAAAATACGCTGTCGTGCAAAATAACCGCATTATTGAAGTATCTATTTTTGTGGAAATAGTAGTATGGCAACAATTCTCCTCTGCCCGGATATTCAGATTTCACAATTTGAATATTTTTATACTCGAAATCGGCCTTTACAAAATCTTGATTGCTATTGTCGTCAATAATGACTATTTTTCTAAATGGATAAAATCGTCGTATGCTTCTTACCGCATGGTTCCAATATTTATTAGTTTTTTCGGAATTAACGTGTCTAGTAATAATAAATCCATATGACGCCATGAAAGAATCTTATAATTATATGAGATAAATAATTTGTAGTGATGATTCTTTTTATACCTTTTTTCATTTAACATACCCAAATTTTTTATTATTTGTTTAATATATAAATATTTATGAGTGAAGTAGAAGTGTTTCGTATGAGTCCAAGTGATTTTGACAAAAGTAAATGTTATGCGTTTGCGTTATATACCAGAACTACAGGATATTGGCCAAATCAAAAGTATTATTCTAGAAATCCTTTACGATATGTAGGATACTATACTCGTAGTTATTACTGGGGTCACGGAGATGCTGGTGGCGGCACTGAATACTTTAATGATAATGGTAATGAAATCAAAATCAATCTTGATTACGAAGGAACCACTTGTTTTAGAGAAGTTCCTTGTAAGCCTGCACAAATACCATCCTTGCAATATTTATCATATAACAATATAACCCCGGAAGAAAAAATGTATCTACACGATACAACTGATATTCTACCACCAAAACCACCAAATGCAGGAGGAAATGCTATAAAACGTAATAAAAAGTCAGGCAGAAAATTAAAAAGAAAATTAAGAAGAAAGTCAAGAAAGACGCGTAGATATAAACGATAAAATGTACAAAGTATAATAAAATTTTTACAAATATTTTTATTATACGTCGCTGAATATGGATGGGGGTGGGGTATTACTTATACATACGACGGATATTCGTCAATATTGATTACTTTTTCATTTCCAGGGATTTGTTTCTTGGGAAATATAAACGCATTAAACTCCTTGCGCTCCAATTGTGCCTGAGGAGTATGTTTGTGCACACAACGCGCGATCATTTTATATAACTTGAAATCAGGATATCTATCCGCCCCATTATTCTTGTACAAGACGTTCAATCCATTGTCATCCAAACACCACTCAACGATGATTCTAGTTATAGTATCAACTTTACTTAAATCCTTGATGCTATCCATATCGTCAACCATATAATCAAACATGGAACAAGCCAGTCTGCACAAATCGAAACTATAATTTGGCTCCAACCGCGGTTTTTTATCGTTGAAGTAGGGTTCAATATTGTATTGGGTTGCAGCATCGCCACCAAAACTAAAGCTATCGCTACATAAAAGCTTCCCATCGTATTTATAAATACCGCGCCCAAAATCAATGATTTTGAATATTTTACCAAATGTCGGCACACGATAATACTTGTTCTTAAAACAATAATATATGAATTTCTTATCAGTCGGCACATACATGATATTATTCGTATGTAAATCATTGTGCGTAAAGGCGAATACCTTTTGATAAGTAATTAACGTCATGATAATTTGCATCAATGCGGACATCCAATGAATTTCGTCCATATCAGTTTTCAACATGAGATTATCCAGTGTATCTTGGCATTGTTCCATGCAAATAACTTGGACAGGATATTTCGGAAACGTCACATTTATACATTCATCCTCGCCAGAATCATCATCATAACCCTCGCTATTTTCATCTGTCCATTCTTCTGTGGAGTTATCATCGCAACAACTATCCGAATCTCTAGTATGGCTTGTTCTAGAAGAGCATGAACTCTCTGAATCAACAGACTCGGAATTATGCGAACTCAGTGTATTAAGTGCGAATGTTTCCATACTCAACTCTTTTAGATTATCCGTTGTTAATGCCAATACACTATCATCCGTTTGAGAAGTATCAAACACTTCATTAAAAAGTATATCTTCTATCGGTTCAATTGGAAAAACACAATCCTGTCCAGTTGCGTCAATTTTAATAGCAGGGAGGTTCTTCTTACTTGTGTCGTCGTCAAACAAAGCACTATAATCTTCAATCTGAAATAGCTGATTTTTATTCTTGTTGAAAAAATCCGACTTGATCAAATAATCCAAGTCGTCAAAGACATTTAGTTTAAAGTTTTTCTTAATGGACAAGAATGAACCATAAAACTCTATTCCGTGGATGAATCCATGCTTAGATAACAATTGACTTGTTAGATGAGAAAACAAGCTGTCAACATAGGCCGAATTATTCACATCTAATAGTTTTGAATTTACAGAAGAAGCAGTAGAATCTATGGAAGGCAAATTCATCAATGAATTATCTGCAACATCGTATTTACCTATCAAATACCTTATTGGGTCTAATAAAGGAGCCATCTTACAAAAGATGTTTTTGGGTTTTATTTTTAGCTGGTCGTCGGCGGAATTCTTCAGCGAACACTTGTATAGATTTTGATTTCCCTCAATATTGTTAATAACATTGGTAATATACAAGCTATGATTTAAATTTACACTATTAAAATTTGTTTCATTCAATGTCATTAGTTTAGTATAAATTGGAATATAGTTTTGGGTCTGGTCTAAATCAAATCTTTCTAAAGATTTGAATAATTCAATGTTTTTACGCTTCTTGTAGTTAACTATATCGTTCATATACTTCGCATTTAGAAAATGTGGAAGGGATTCAACGCAAATAGAATTGTATTGTGTTGTCGCTTAAGTGATTGCGTAGAATTCCTTCTACTTTTTCTAAAATGAATTATATATACAGAAGATATGACATTAGAATTAAAAAGATTTGATATGAAAAGTATAAGTTTTAAACCAAATGAAAGCAAGGGTCCCGTTGTGGTGCTTATTGGACGTCGTGATACGGGTAAGAGTTTCTTAGTTCGCGACTTGCTATTTTATCACCAAGACATACCTATCGGCACAGTAATTTCAGGGACAGAAGAAGGCAACGGGTTTTATAGTAAAATGGTTCCAAAACTCTTTATTCACAATGAATACAATACTGCAATCGTTGAGAATATCCTAAAGCGTCAGCGATCTGTTCTAAAACAAATAAAAAAAGAAGTTGAAACATTTAAGCGTAGCACGATAGACCCGCGTACATTTGTCATCTTGGATGATTGTTTGTATGATAATACGTGGTCGCGAGACAAGATGATGCGCTTGTTGTTTATGAATGGTCGTCATTGGAAAGTCATGTTAATAATTACTATGCAATATCCGTTGGGTATTCCGCCCGCCCTTCGTACAAATATTGATTATGTGTTTATTCTGCGTGAGCCATATATTGCAAACCGCAAACGTATTTTTGAAAACTATGCGGGTATGTTTCCCACATTTGAATCTTTTTGTCAGGTCATGGACCAGTGCACTGAAAATTACGAGTGTTTAGTAATCAACAACAATGCAAAATCAAATAAACTACAAGATCAGGTTTTTTGGTACAAGGCAGACCCGCATAATGATTTTAAATTGGGTTCCAAAGAGTTTTGGGAACTTTCAAAAGATATGCACTCTGACGATGAGGAGGAAAAGTATGACCCAGGCAGTAGTAAGAAAAAGGGAGCGGGTCCAAAAATAAGTGTGAAAAAGACAAAATGGTAATTACATTTTTGACCGAATACATTTATTTTCTGTTAATATAGCAAAATGAATAAATATATTGTTGAATTTCTTGGAACCTTTTTGCTTTCAGTTGTAGTTTTTTCTACTAGCAATTATTTAGCTCATGGTGCAGCACTTGCAATTGCTGTTATGTTAGGAGGAGCTATATCTGGCGGAATATTCAATCCAGCCATTGCTACTAGCATGATGGTAGCCAATAAAATAACACAACGGGATTATATATTATATATGATAGTAGAAGTACTCGGGGCTTTAGCAGGATTTGTATTAGTGAAAAAGATATTGTAAATTAGTTAAAATCTTATATTTTAAGTAATTTAATTTATAAATATGGCAGCGGATGATTTGCACGACGGACTTTTTGACAACAGATTGGCAGAAAAGACCATTTTATTTTCAGTGGGCCATAGATGTACCTCTGCATCTCTCATAAAGGAGATGAGACACAAATTTGAAACATATCCCTTTGACTGGGTTGTATCAAAATTGGACGTGTTGGTTCATTGCATCGAGACGGACTTTGTAGAGTATTTGCGGGTTGAGAATTATCTAGATAAACAAAGCGAGACCTTTAATTTATGCGACGATGTTAAGACCCATGTTTGCAACGAAAACATTGTTTACAATAAATACTATGAAGATGATTATATCTCGGACACTCCAGAAAATAAAATTGGAACGTACGGAATGAAACTTGCTATGACCCATCATGATATCCGAAAGGAAACAGATCATCAATATTTCCAACGATGTGTTGAACGATTCAAAAAGATCCTTTCGTTGCCTCAACAAAAATTTTATTTGTACGTGCATCCTATTATGGGAATGGCCGAATATGAATTAAATGTGGGATACGGAGGCGTGCTTACATATTTTAACGCCTTCTCTGATTATTTAAAAACAAGAACTGACAATGCAGTCGGAATATATTTTGTGGTAGTTAAGAATGAAGAGAGAAAAGGCCAGGTAGACGTCTTGTTTGAAACTGAGGATATTATTGTGCAGACATTATTTACTAACCAAAACTTGATTGATGGTGGAGGCGTATATAGTGGCGATTTTTACACCGAGCAATACAAGATGTTAACTACGATTGAGGCTATCATCGCAAAGAGAAAAGAAGCATTCAAAAATAAACCTGTCGCCTCAAATGAGTTGGAAATGTCTTAAATAAATCTATTTTCTACGATTCGTTCTTCTGCGATTCTTTCTAGTTCTATTTTTTCTGCGTATCCTGCGTAGTTTGGTTTGACGGGTTTTGTATTTTCTTCCACCTTTCCTAGTGTTGGTTGCAAACCATCCATCCGAAAGAAAATGTGCTTCTGTCGGCGGGAGTCTACCCGCGAATACTTGTTGTAGTGCTTGTTGTTTCGTTCGTTTTTCTACAATATCTGCTGCTGTTTGAAAAAATCTATAATAAATGGCATGCGTTGGATTAGTATCCATCCCGATATCTATATTGTATTCTCCATTCGGCAAATCCTCTTCACTCGCAAGCCTTCTACGTGTACCATAATGTACTATTGTAAATTCCATAGTTGGAACCGGCTCCTCAATAAATCGTGTCGATCTTCCATAAATTCTCTTAAACCTAGCCAAAGATACGACCACAGGTGTATTTGTATTCCGGTAATAAGATTCTACTCTATATACCTTTCCTATTTCTAGTTGGTCTGGTCTTAATTCACCTTCACGTATTTGTCCAAATGCAGCCATTATATAATATATATAAATATTATATTAGAGTGCTAGCTCAAAGAATTGGAAATGTCTTAATCTATCTTCTACGATTCGTTCTTCTGCGGTTCTTTTTAGTTCTATTTTTTCTGCGTAGTTTGGTTTGCCTTGTTTTGTGGTTTCTGCCACCTCTTGAGTTGCGTGAGGTATCAAAAAATCTATAATAATATTTATGCGTTGGATCAGTATCCGCTAAAATTGTAAAATAGTCGTTAAAATTCGGCATTATGTCATGATATAATTCTGTAAAGTACATCGTAAGCTTAGCACGATTCGCGTCGGTATATACAGCCAAAAATGGATCTCGTGTAAGTCGATTGTTCCATGGACCATACTCTTGTATTCTATATACATTTCCTATTTTTAGTTCATGTGAAAATAATTCGCGTTCTCTGGCCATTCTATATATATATATAAATATATATTATTTCATTTAATTGGTCCGTCTTTCCTACAATAGAATATAATATGTAATTTTGTATATTATATTTTGTATTAATTTTTTATCATGTTAATCCACGCGTTTTAATCCTTCTTCTTGGACGCAAACGGGCCACTGAGCAACTGACTTTGTCCATTGTCAGACTTGCCGACAATAATATTTTCGCCCTCAAACAACTCGCTACGAATATCCGCAACTGAAATCTCGCCACCCTTACCCGCAAGCGTCTTCTCTTGGGTATTCGCCAATCCAACACCAATGAGGTTTCCTGCATCGTCAATCGTTTGGGTCAAAGTGTTGCCACTCTTCTCTGCGTTTTTAATGTTGTCCTCAATGGCCTTCTTCTTCGTCTCCTTGACACGTTGCTCAAAAGCATTCTTGGCGTTCTCTTCGCTCTTGCTCTTTTCGCTCATCAACTTGTTCAACTCCTCCTCCATGTATTCCACACGACCCGTCTTGTAGGCCTCAGGCTCCCAAGGCATCCACAATCCTACGGGGCCAACATATACATCGTGATGAGGGTCAATCTCACGCAACATTTTGCATCTTAGCTCGGCTTCCTCGATAGAAGGATAAGAACCGCGGATTTTAATGCCTCTAGTATGAGTCTGGAAATTATGCGCAATGCTGAAGGACTTCTCCAAATCCTCCTCATTCTTATCCACAAACGTCTTGTAATCATCCGCAAGGCTGGTAGCAGTAATAGTATCCTTCTCTTCCGTTATGAAATCTTGAAAATCCTTCATAACATCGTCAAACGTTAACTTATACTTGAATGACGCAAAATTCAAAAACTGCACAAACTTCTCCATGGACTTGTTCAAATCCCACTTCTTTAGGAACTCTTCAAAAAAGAAAATTTCCTTTTGCTTGAGGATTTTTTCGGGCGAAACAAATGAAACGCACACAAATTTTTGTCCTGCTAATGGCTTGTCCTCCTCTAGCAAGTCGATATATTTAGGGTTTGGCTTGCCGTTGGATTGCAGTTTTCTTTCGAATTTAGATTGACTCATTATAATCTATGTAAGATGCATAATTTTAAGTGATTTAATTATTATATATATTTATTTTGTTTTTTTCTATCTATTTAGTATAATGAATCGCGTTTTCGACATTAACGAGTTGGTAAAGAGGATTATAAAATACCTTGTGGAAGGTTTAATGGTCGCGTTGGCGGCTTATGCCATTCCCAAGAGATCATTGAATTTAGAGGAGATTGGTATGATTGCGTTAACCGCGGCTGCCACTTTTAGCATCCTAGATACGTATGTTCCTGTTATTGGTGTGACTGCTCGCTCTGGTGCCGGGTTTGGTATTGGTGCCAACTTGGTCGGTTTCCCTGGAGGCCTATAAATGTCTCTCACCACCAGAATATACATTTCAACAAATAAATATAATACGTTATATTATATTTATAAGAACAACAAATGAAAACACGAAAGTATAAACAACGAGGTGGTTCAAACATCCCATACACACGAAGAGAGAAAAATACATTGAGAGGCGTTGGCTTCACAGACGACCATATTAGATATCTGAATAATATAAAAAAGGTTTATGGGCTTGAGAGCTTAAATATTGATGGAATATTATATGTATTGAATGAAAATAATGATGGTATGACCCCAGCTGCATATACAGCATCCTATAATAAGAATAGATATCCAACTTATGGAGATACAGATGATGAGGAAGATACCGATGACGAGGCCGATGGCGAAACCCAACTTGGCGGAAACAAAAAAACTCGTCGTAAACGAGCATCCAGATATTCAACCAAGAGAGAAACAAGACGGCGACGCAAACCACTTAAGCGAACACGGGTCGCGCGTAAAATATACAGAAAAACGCGCAAGTTTAAATAATACGATTTATTATCTATCATATTTATATGTCTAATCCATCTAATTATGATATAATTATTATTGGTGGTGGTATTTCAGGTCTTTATAGTGCATATAAAATTTTACAAATGGCACCTGAAACTAAATTATTAGTTCTTGAACGTTAAAACGCATATGATTCTTTCAACAGAATAATCTTTTTCCAGATGCACCCTCGTTAAAATATTTCTTATAATTCTTGATGACTTCTTCCACGCTTTTATCTCCAGCTTTTCTAGATAGGGCAACATAAGCGCCAAAACTCGGCCCGCTATCCAAAATCGCTACAACATTACCATCTGTTTCGGCCTTCACCTGTTCTTCTCTAAGATTTTTTTTAATTATTTTATGACTATTGTCCTTGTAAATAAAAACACCATTCTTGGAATCCGCCAAATCTGACCAAAATTTATACAACTTTTTATTCTTGTTTCGTATAGCGTCGTCGTCTTGTATAGGTTGCATCGCGGTTGCTGCCGCCTTGACAACCTTTGTATTCTTTTTACTTTTTGCCTTGCTTGCGACCTTTAACCATCTCTTTGTGCCAGTTTTAGTTTGAACTATTTGCCACATATTTCCATCATTCCCGCGCTTCTTAACCCCAACCCCAAATTTGGTTGCGCTCGCAGAAGGCGATTTTCTTGTTTTATTTGCGGGAGCCATTAATATAGCGATAGAATAAATTAATTTTATATGATAATTAATTTATACATATATATAATTGTTCAAGGATCGGATCTAAATAGTTGGAATAAATTCCCAATCAAGTTCCAGACAAATCTTCTTCCAAATATTATCTTGGTCAATTCTTTTCTCTCTATCTTTGAGCATAGGGAAGTGTTCAAGGTAATGTATCTCACCCAACAACTCGCAAAGTTTGTATGCCGTGTAGTAGTAATTTAAAAAGTTGACGCGGTCATCGGGGCAAAACTTGGAGTAAGGCGCTTGCAATTCCATGAACAAATTAAAAAGGGTTTCCTCGAATTCGGCGGACATTACTGGCGGTTTTATGCCAAGTTTGTCTTTAATAAATGGAATATGCTCATAATATTTATTGTATCCCAATTTCTTCAAGATTTCCTTTGTTTTTATATTTGTAATCTGGTCAATCGTGGTCCGCTCCTTTTTCACTTGAAGTTTAATATTTTCAATTACTTCTGGTGGGATTTGTGTAGTCTCCTTTCCTTGAAATTGCGCGATGATTTCCTTGAAGTGATTGATTCTCTTATACGCGTAAAAACAAACCTCCTTGGGCGGTTCTTTATAAGAAGGTTTTTCATTTTCAATCAAGTAGGGAATATGTCTGGAGCACTTATTGCATATTAATACCCCATCGTCTTCTAACGGAATCAGCTCACCAATATGACAATATTGACATATATCACAAGCCTGGACGTATTGATTAATGTCGATAAACGTGTCATCTATATTACTCAAATATTTTTGCACGATGTTATGAGTGTTCAAATTGTTCGCAGATGATGCAGGTTGTATTTCATTGTTAATTTTGAAAAAGTTATTTACCAATTTACTTTTAGAGGTTGGCATTATATCATCGCCTTTAGAAATATTCTTCTTGTTTTCAAAATAATCAAAAATATGTTTAGAGTTTTCTAATAAATACTCCTTTTTTTTAAGATGGCAATTTTTAATAGTTTTGTTGATTTCCTTTAGGCGATCTTTTATATCCAATCGTTCTTCAAGGGATAAAGTAATATTTGGATCAGTTGCCTTTTTTTGTAAATTATCACGCTCTAACTTTAATTCAGGAATTCTATCAACGTCGTCTTTAATAAATTCATTCAAATATTCTCTGTGTTTTCCATCCAAAGTAATGGCACTTCTCTTGTTTATCTTAATTTTTTTTGTGGTTTTAGGCTTAAATCCATTTGACATAGTTCTTTATAAAATATCATAATACTTTTTAATTTGTAATTTCAATATAACATTTATTTCTACAATAAAGGGGTGGATTATACAATTGGTTTAATTATTATTTAACTTTTCTGTTTTTTTATAAAATGGATTTACATATAAATATAGAGGACAACAAGGAACACAAAGTAGATATGGTGACTTTTCAAAAAATGTCCTTCATTTATAATGCCTTACAAGAAGGGTGGTCGGTTTCTAAGAAAAATGAGGCCTATGTATTTTCAAAGAACCACGAGGGCAAAAAGGAAATATTTTTAGATTCATATTTACAAAAATTTATGAAGTCTAATATGGACATAAATAAGATACTTTCTTCATAATTTGCAAATATATAACATTTTAATTTAATTTAATTAATTTATATTAAATTAAAATCCAAAAAATTTTTTTCTTTAGCCATATTATAAAATGGGAGGCGGACTCATGCAACTAGTCGCTTACGGCGCACAAGACGTATACCTCACTGGTAATCCTCAGATCACTTTCTGGAAGGTCACTTACAGACGTTACACCAACTTTGCTATTGAATCTATTGAGCAAACCTTCAACGGACAGGCCGATTTCGGTCGTCGTGTCCAGTGCACGATCAGCCGTAATGGTGATCTTGCCTACCGCACTTATCTTCAGGTGACTCTTCCCGAGATCAACCAGTTGATGGGTGTTGGCACTTACTCCCCCGCTAACAACTCTGGTGTTTATGCTCGTTGGTTAGATTTCCCCGGAGAGCAGCTCATCGCTCAGGTTGAGGTTGAGATTGGTGGCCAACGTATTGACCGCCAGTATGGTGATTGGATGCACATCTGGAACCAACTTACCATGACCTCTGAGCAGACTCGCGGATACTTCAAGATGATTGGTAACACCACCCAGCTTACCTTCATTACTGATCCCTCTTTCGCTGATGTTGATGGTCCTTGCGACTCCCAGGCTCCCCGTCAGGTGTGTGCCCCCCGCAATGCCCTTCCTGAGACCACCCTCTATGTTCCCCTTCAGTTCTGGTTTTGCACCAACCCTGGTCTTGCCCTTCCCTTGATTGCCCTTCAGTACCACGAGGTCAAGATTAACCTTGATATTCGTCCCATTGATGAGTGCTTGTGGGCTGTCACTACCTTGAGCTGCAACTCCAGCAGCTCCAGCGCCACTCACACCAGTGCTACCCAGTATGCCTCTGGCAAGGCTGTCCCCGCGGCCATCGCCTACAACCAGTCTTTGGTTGCCGCCTCCCTCTACGTTGACTATGTCTTCTTGGATACTGATGAGCGCCGCAGAATGGCCCAGAACCCCCACGAATACCTCATTACCCAGCTCCAATTCACTGGTGACGAGTCTGTCGGTTCTTCCTCCAACAAGATCAAGCTCAACTTCAATCACCCCGTCAAGGAGTTGATTTGGGTTGTCCAGCCTGATCAGAACGTCGATTACTGCTCTTCCCTTGTGTGCGACGCCCTCCTCTTCAAGGTGTTGGGTGCCCAGCCCTTCAACTACACTGATGCCATCGATGCCCTCCCCAACGCCGTCCACGCCTTCGCTGGCCCTGATGCCGTTGGTGCTCACGACCCCAACTCCCTCATCGGACAACACGCTTTCATTGACAGTGAGGGCCTCTTTGAGTCTGCTGGTGCCATGGATGCGGCCTACAGCACTGGATACTGGCACGGACCCGGAAACCCCTACAACGAGCCCAACTTCGGTGGTCCCAGCCTTACCCCCAACACTACCACTGGTATTCCCACCCTTGGTGGCGTCAATTCCCATCTTAACTCCTCCGTCTCTGATGCCGGCACCTTCGTGCTTACTGAGACCTCCCTTGACATGCACTGCTGGGGCCAGAACCCCGTTGTCACTGCCAAGTTGCAGCTCAACGGACAGGACCGCTTCTCTGAGCGTGAAGGAACCTACTTCTCTTGGGTTCAACCTTACCAGAGCCACACCCGCAACCCTGATGAAGGTATTAACGTGTACTCCTTTGCTCTCCGCCCTGAGGAGCACCAGCCCACCGGCACTTGCAACTTCTCCCGTATTGACAATGCTACCCTCCAGCTTGTTCTCTCCAACGCAACTGTTGAGGGTACCAAGACTGCCAAGGTGCGTGTTTATGCCACCAACTATAACGTGTTGAGAATTATGTCCGGTATGGGTGGGTTGGCGTACTCCAATTAAGCACTTTGTATTACGATACATCGTGTGGTTTTTATTTATATATTACAAAAATAAACATAATAATTAAAATAATCGCGTTTTAATTATTGCACCATTAGACATCTAAAATGCCGTTTTATACGTTTACTAATACCTTTTTATTATCAATAATAATAATATATAATGAAAATTATTACGGCTGTAGTTAATAATCCACTTTTTATTGAAATCCAATATTATACTTTAAAAAAATATTTTCAAGGTGAATATGAATTTATTGTATTTAATGATGCCAAAGATTTTCCTGATTTTACAAATGGAAATGATATTACAATAAAAACACAAATAGAAGATATGTGTTCTAAATTAAATATAACTTGTATAAATGTTCCAAATGAAAATCACAAACAAAATAAGATTGCTAGTGAAAGAACTGCGGATTCAATGAATTATATTTTACAATACCAAAAACAAAATACTGATAAATATTTACTATTGGATAGTGATATGTTTTTGGTAGATTATTTTGATATAAACAAATACTCAGAATATGATTGTGCAATAGTTTTACAAAGTAGAAATAATAATATACATTATTTTTGGAATGGTATTTATTATTTTGATATGTATAAACTGAAAAATATTGAATTATTAAATTGGAATTGTTCTCCTAGTTGCGACACAGGTGGGATGATGCAAGAATGGTTAAAATTACAATTAGGAAATACACCTATGCCAAATACGGATGAAATTCGTTGGACAAATA